>Ga0190312_1000241_pt1 | contig 19817 bp, 17 predicted proteins | sample 487007910_MG_FD_165046 | JGI IMG/M metagenome (GOLD analysis project Ga0190312, IMG submission 165046) | Hydrothermal vent sediment bacterial communities from Southern Trench, Guaymas Basin, Mexico - 4870-07-9-10_MG | ecosystem: Environmental > Aquatic > Marine > Hydrothermal vents > Sediment ... | reverse complement strand
ATTGTAGTCTCCTATATTTTGTAGTGTACTAAATAATTGCTTAATTTCTTCTTGAAGTTCTTTATATAATTTTTGGAGCTCTTCTATATCATAGCTTGAAGATAAGTTTTTTAGTGCTTTAATAAGTTGACCATAATGTTTCTTGATAGAATGGTAAAATTCAGAAGTTCTACTGATTCCGTCAAATATTTCAAGTATCGGTAATTCAATGTTCAATTCTGGGATATATCTTGGGCCAGCGTTTTTTCTAACATTGTCTAAATGCTCTTTTGCCCATTCCTTGTTAATAAATGGATTGGAACTCATTTTGAGCATCCTCAATTACTTCTTTTGATTACTATCTCCCGCAATGTCCGATAACTGGTAATATCCGCAATGCACATAATCCTTCATTTTGGACTTATTCGGAAGTTTTATTTCGTATAACCCCATCAAGATGGCTATGGCGTTCCAAAATAAAAGTTTAACGCCGAAGGAAAGGTATGAATTGATAGGCAAGTTAATTGAGGAGATAAAGTTACGGAAGTATTCTTACAGGACAGGGAAATCCTATATTTCAGTGGTGAAAAGGTTTCTTCGTTCCGGGCCGGAGCCAAGGCAATTCTTGCTGGAATATTATTCAGATAAGAGTCGCTCTACGGCTAGGCAGGCGTATTTTGCGTTGAAATTTTTCTATGAGAATGTTCTTGGCGAGAGATATGATGAAAGGATACCACTTCCGAAAAAGAAGAAAAAGATTCCGGTTGTTTTGAGTAAGGAGGAAGTGGGTAGGATGATGGAGAGCACGAAGAACATAAAGCATCGTCTTGTAATAATGTTTCTTTACTATGCTGGGATGCGCCTCAATGAGGTAAGAAATATTAGATGGGAGAAAGTATAAGGGGATAGTTTTGGAGTCTTCACTTGGAACTCCATTTTTCCAGCCGCGGATTTCGTAGTATTCTTGGAGCATTTCGTTGAATATTTCCCTTGTGAGAGGGCCAACTTCAAATACTCTATCGGGCAGGCCATCTTCTATTATTTCCGCCTCTACACCAAGTAGCCAGTCATCTTTTAAGAAGGGCATTAATGAATATTAATGACGCCTTAATGCTTCTTAATGCAAATAACTTAAATATTCCAGAGAAAAAGTGGTTTAAACGAACTTGTATTTACAAACGAAAAAGTAAAAATTACTTTTGGGATCTTAATTTCTTAATTCTTAAGATTCTTAATGTCTTAATTCATTAAGGTTGATGGAGGCGCAGTAACCTCCTCTCCCTCCTCCTCTCCCCGGGCCCCTCTCCACCACCCTCTCCTTCGGCGGGCGCATTTTAAAAATAAAATAAGGTGTTGGCGGGGCGTGTGCGGCAGGCGTAAAAACGCTAAAGTGGCGTGGGGCAGGGGCAGGTAAAAACGCTTTAGGCGGTTGCTTAACGGGCAGGTGCCGTTATGGTTTAACAAAATACGCACAATTTATATGCCTCGGTGGTTTAAGGATTACCTATGACGAAGATAAGGTTATTTGTGGGGGATGGAAAAGGAACGAGGGGATCACGGTACTACTATGTGATGGAAGGAAATCTTCTGATTCCCCTGAGAGAGTATGTTGAAAAGAAGGAGAGACATATATGGGTTCTGGATTTAGACAAGATTGCAAACAAGAGAATAGTGATTTTTGACTATACAAGATCTGGGCTCGGTTATTTCTCCGTGGTTACCATAGATGCGCTTACCAAGTTTCCGTGGCCCTATTATGGAGAGGCATACATCTTTGATTCAACCAAAGCCCGTCTTGCTGACGGTAATATTAGGGAAGCGGTATCTTATTTCATGGGATATGAGTTCTGGGGTCTCAGCAAGAGGGTAAAAAGTATGGTTAGGGACCTGAACGACTTTTATTTGCCTATGATCTCGGATGTGAAAAACTACCTCCGCACAATAAATGCTGGGTTGTTTTTCGGGGGCAAGGCTAGGCGCGTGGAGGAAGCCTTCGCTTATGGGCTGGATGTGAGCATATTTTCAGCGCTCACGATAGACAACAACAGGGGCAGGGTGGGATCCTTGAGAACTCTGCGACGCTGGATATACCAGATATGGGTTCTGAAAGAAATCCTCAATGGATTGAGGACGCGCTATCTTCAGAAATCAAAATACTCGGAGAAATCCTACATATACATAGGACAGGGTGAACCGATAAGTTCCTGCGTGGCTTATACAGATAGGGGGCCGGTAACTTTCTGGTTTGAGTTCCAGCCCACTAAGGGCATGCACCTCTGGGGTATGATAGATGGGAAGAGACATTATGTAAGACCGGATATAGTGGCGGTGAAAGGGGAATACAGAAGCGCCGACGGGATAGGGGGCATAGACCTCATAGTTGAGTGCAAGGAAGATGTAGTGAGCGCTAAAGATCTGGAGCAGGTGGAGGGCTACATAAGAAATTACAAACCCCGACAGGTACTTCTCGTATCTCTCAAGAGCGTTCCGGAGGATCTGCGCGGGAGATTTGAAGCATTAGGGGTAAAAGTGATTGATGGGTTAGTACCCCAAAATCTGGATATCAGGAGAGAACTCAGACAAATATTGAATGTAAATCTCTAATCTAATTCATGGAGATGTATGTTGATTTTTGTATTGTTATAGAAGATAGGAATTATTAAAAGATTATTTATTTAAAATAATTTTGTAACGAATGAGTACAAAATCGTATAAAATAGAAAAATTTAAATACTTGGTTCCATGTAATCTTAATTATGAAAGAAGTATATGGCCGGTTGGCATCTGTTTATCGGGGAAAGGTTGTGAGTTTAGAGGAGGTTAGTGAATATCTTAAAAGGCGGTGTTATGAGGGTTATGACGCGAAGAAAGTAATGGAATACATGGTAAAGAAGGGAAGAGCATTTCGGGTAATAGATGACATATATTTTGTGAGGGGGTATGGGCGTTATGATTTTGAATACGTTCCGATGGAGAGAATAATCAAAAATACATTTGAGAAACTTGGATGGAATAACTGGTACTTTGGGTTATATTCTGCATGGTTTAATGGTAGATATGCTCAGCAGGTATATACATCCTATGTAATTATCAATGATAGAATTTCAAGGTGCAGGAAGATCTGGTATTCCACGGTCAAATTCATAAAGACAAACCGCAGAGAGATGTTTGAGTTTGGAATAGTAAAAGACTCATGGGGGGTACCATATTCGGACATAGAGAAAACTTTACTGGATTTCCTATATTTTTCTAATTTCGGACGCGTGCCCCGGGGAATAGTCTATGAGATAGTGGATTCATACTTTGACTCTGAGAACTTCTATATGATTACGAAAGGAAGAAGCTATAAGAAGTTAATTGAGTATCTGAAGTATTATCCGAAATTTGTACGTTCGGAGTTGAAATTCTATATGCAGCAATGTATAACTGAGGTTCCTACAACATTACTGGAGGCCCTATGATGAAGATTGAATCTATAAGAGAGGTAGTAGAAGAGATAATGGATACGGGCACAATTCAACTTCAAAAAAGATATATAGTCCACGATATTTTTGAACACCTTATACTGAGGGAACTGTACTCCACGGAGCTGTTCAGGGAGAGAGTTGCGTTTAAGGGAGGTACTGCCCTTTCCAAATGCTATCTGAACTATCACAGATTCAGCGTGGATCTGGACTTCACCTATCTCCATGGAGAAGAGGCGAAGGGGCTTTCCAAGACCAAAAAGAACATGCTAAACAGGGAGGTTCGGGAGAAAAAGATCGTTCCCGTTTTCAGAGAGGTTGAGAGGAGGCTGGCACCCCTCGGAATCTCTCTCCAGTACCCTGTAAGTGACAGGGGCTTCATGATGGGTACGGATGTGTTCAGTGCGGCTTACAGAATAAACAATGAGATATACAGCGGAGAGATCAGAATAGAGTTTAACCTTGGCGAGGAACTGCACTATCCCCCGAGAAGAATTCTGGCTAAGACCATTCTTAATCTTGAGGTTGGAGATTATAGACCTGTGGAGGTTCTGGTGTACGATTCGCGGGAGATACTGGCCGAGAAATACAAAGCCATGCTTACCCGGATTATGTGGCGGGATTACTTTGACGCGTACTTTCTGTGGAAAATACATGGCGATATGCCCGAAAATCTGAGAGAAATAATCGTTGAGAAAGGTGTCAGGAACATGCGGAGAAAAATGCTCAGAAGGAGATTTTACAGGGTGCGGGAAAGAATAGAGAATGTATACGATGTGCTTACGAGGATATTGGACCACATGATAGGGGAGAAGTCCATGATACTCACGGCACCAGATATGGAAGAATTTGAGGAATTCGTGAACTATGCAATAAGGCAAATAACACCTATAATGGACGGGGTGGAGAGGGAATATGTGGTTAGGCGTACGAGAGAACTCGTGGAAAAATATACTGTACCAACATCCACAGGATACAGAATTCGTACAAGACTTCTTGAGAAAAACGAGGAGGATTATAAGTTCTATCTGGAACATAGAGATGAATTTGAAAGGATTGCCGATGAGATTTATGCTGAAAGCAGAGAAATGGAAGACGATGAAATTGAAATGTAGGATGTTAGGAAGGCACAAATTTAGCAGTTGCTAAACGGCAACCTATATATATTGTGGGTGTATATCACAGATTGTATGAAGGTAAGGCTGAGTTTCAGGGATCTGCCTGTAAAACGGGAGGAAGGTTACCACTACGGTGATAGAATCCTCGTTGACAGGGTTGAGATTCCCATAGGGAAGATGTACAGGATGGTTTATGAATTCACGCGCCTTAAATCTTTTAGGGTTTTTGCCGAGGAAGGCTACTTGAGCTATTATGCTAGACCGGCGCAGAGCATAAAATTGGTTACTGCGAAGGCGGGAGAAACGCTGGCGGAGTTCGTGGTTGAAAAGCGTCATTACTTTTTTGAAGACTTCTTGAGGGGGTACATACCCAACAACCAATCCATGTACTGTGATTGTATGGTATGGAAGCACGTGACTGAAAGGAGCAGTGAGCTTATATGGGAGTATCCTGACTATGATTACAGCTCATACCCGCCACCCGCAAACCTGTTTGAAGAGACTCTACGGCAGTTCGTTGATTGGATACAGCGGAACCGAAAGAACATAGAGATAGAGTGCGACCCCGCGGAAATAAAGGAGATGTTCAGAGAAAGGTGGATAGATCATGCGAGAGAGGTTGTGGAATATCTGGAAGAGAAGTGGGACGAGATAAACAACAGGCGTTGCTATTATGTTAGACCGCACAATGCATTGTTTGCCACGGCCATGGCTCTTGTAAACGAGCTGGAGGAAGGAAGCAAATACAACGATGAGATACTTTCTCTTCTGGACAGAACTCTGGATATGATGGAGGACCTTTTGAATCGCAGGATAGAGCTGGACGGCAGGTACGATTATGCCGGAGACCTGTATGCGCTGTGGTATGTGCTTCATCGCAGGAGAGACCTGGCAGGAAAACAATGTGAGCGCTTTGAGCGTATGCTGGAAAACGCTTACAGCAAGATGGAGAAGTTATACGATGAGAGCTACTCCATTCTTGGCAGGGATAAGGTTAAGACCTTGAAGGGTTATTTAAACCTGTATGAAATTTACAGGCTGGGAGCGTGGTTCAAGAGGCACGGGTTGAATTCTGAAGATTATGAGATAGTGAACTTTCATAGTACAACGGCAAATCTGGATGTGGATGAATACTATGGCATTTTTGCAAATTACAAGAAGTTAGAGGGCGTTTGCAAGGCTTTTGAAAAAGCCCGGAAAATTATTGGGGACAGAGACGGTGTTGATGTGGATAAGGTGCGGGTGCGAAGATATGCCCCTCGTGGTCTCATCTACTATCCGGCGTCAATAAACTCAAGACATACTTTTGATGATGTACAGTATTTAGCAAAAACCGGCGAAGGTTCGCGTTATGAGGATGAGTACGGACAGCCGAATCCCAACGTGCCTTTCTTCCGCATTTGTAAGCCGACGGGAGTGAGAAGGGAATACGGAGATATGTTCGTGGTTCGGAAAGATTTTCTCCCCGAATTTCGGCGGTTGCTGAATTTCATAACTTTGAATGATGAGTTCTTCCAGAGGTTGGATGAAGTTGTGGACGAATTGAATTTGATGAAGGTAGAGGAGATTAAAGAATTGCATGTATTTCGCGATAAAGATTTCAGGGTGCAACAGGGTCGCTATTTGAGGCACGGTAAACACGAATTGCTGGAGTTGGAAGGAAAGAATTGGGGATCGTGGGGCGGCGGAAAGTACCTTTTTTACAATAACGGTAGCGGTTGGTGCCTTCTGGAGAGTAAGAGATTGTATATGCACATAGGTGATGAAAAAGAGGCGAAGTGGAGCGGTGAGGATTGTAGCATGGAGACGCTCATAGATATTTTGTCAAAGAGAGAGGTTGATAGGGCTGAAAGAGAATACGGACAGGAAAAAGAAGAGGATGCGGAGATGGAGATGTAAATGAAGGCCGAGTAAATGTTTTCTCTGCGATATCTATATTGTATTCCATACCCCCCCTCGTTTGACTTATCAATGCGATCATTTACCAGAAATATGACGACCATTTCCTTAATTCTTCTTTCTTCCCTTTTCCGCATTTATTCTTTATAATTTCTACAATATCCTCTGTTGTTATATTTTGATTTTTTCTTAATAATCTGGGTAAGTCTACCATTATAATGCTTTCAATGTCTGCCCCCGAGCATCCCTCACTGTATTTGACTAATTCTTTAAAATCTATGGATTTTATATCTATTTTATGCTTATTAACTTCATTATTAAATTTGTCAATATAATATTTAAATAATTCCAGTCTCACATCATCATCGGGTAAAGGTATTTTAATAATGTCATCGAATCTTCCCCTTCTAATAACTGCTTTATCAATCTTATCTATATAATTTGTTGCAGCAATAACCACAACCGGTTTTGTAGATTTTTCTTTGATGTCTTGCAAACTTGTCATCAGCTGATTTACCATGCTAATTTCCCATACCCTCTCGGCATATTCTCTGCTGAAGGCAATACTTTCAAATTCATCAATGAATATAACAACTTTACCTTTTTTGATAGCATCATCAAAGATTTCTTTTATTGTTTGTTCAGTTTCTCCTACATATTTCTGCAGGTAATCAGCAGGATGTAACTCAACAAATTCGAATTCAAGTTCATTACTAATAGCTCTAGCGAGAAGCGTTTTTCCTGTTCCGGGGGGTCCGTATAGAAGTACGGAGCGAGATTGTCCTTCTCTAATATCCTCTATTATATCATTAATTCTCTCCTTTACCTCCTTACTCAATATGACATCCTTCAACATAACTCTTTTTTCCTTCCTTTTTTCAGCGTATTCTTTCTCTATTGCTGATGATATTTCTTCTGCAGATAAATTCTTACCATATTTGATGTATGCCTCATTTTTAATGAAATCTAATAACTCCTCAACATCATAAATATAATCTTTTAATTCTTTCAAGGATTTCTCTAAAATATATTTTAATGTATAAAACATATCATCTTGCTTATTCAATCTAAAAGATGCTGATATGAATTCCTTTATTAATTCAAATAATACTTTTTTCCTTTCTTCAGATGAAGGCCAAATCAAGCTAAGGGGTGTAGTTTCAAGCATTTGCGGTTTTTTGCCCCATTGAAATACTGGTATAGATTTTATCCATGCCTCTCTTTTCTCTTCTAGTAGTGCATTAGAAAACTCAATTATGAAAGTTTTTGCAACATCATATAGAGTTTCATAATCTTCTATTTTCTTTAAAAATAGTATGTATCTGTGTATTCCTATCCAGTAGGAATCCCTATAAAATTCTTTTTTATCTAGTAATTTTTTGTAAGCATTAATAACATCCTCTTTTGAAACACTCTCATCTTTAACTTTGGTATATCCTACCTCCAAAACAACAGCATAAATTATTAAATCATCCAGATATTCCGAATTTTTTGTGGCTATTTCTGCATATTTTTTAACTCTCTGATAAAACTCTGGCTTGTTAGTAGAATTGTAAAGCACCCAATAGTAATAGGCAAGTGTTGATGAAATATCCGCAATTCTATCCTTAGGACACTTATCGAAATTTTTAATGCAATCTTCATAAGCTTCTTCGAGGCATTTTTTAATTTCCTCTGTTTTCTTCTCTCCATATACATTGTGGTAGTAGTCTGCAAGATAATAGCAGTACTCGTAATCTGGTAGTAAAGAAGGATTTTTTTTTCTAATATTGGAGAGCATATCTTTGAAGCAATCCTTATCAACTGCGTAGAATACATCCTCAAATATGTCAATACCTACAACTTTGTTTTCAACGATATTCACAAAATCGGTGAAAGTAAAAATGTTGTTTTTCTTTGTAAATTCTGGATTGCTTAGAGTATTTTCTATTTCCCAAATTATTAATGATTCATCTCCGGTATAAAATATTGATCCAATCTGAACATCTAAATCCAGTGGATATTTCTCCCTAAGTACATAGGCTAAGGATATCAAAAAATTTCCAAACAACGCTAATTTTTCTGTTTTGCCATTTTCATCATCTTTATATATTTTCCTTATAAAAAGTGGTGTTTCGCTCTTCTTAAATATCTCATACAGATCTTCATAACTTACATCACCATTTTCAATCCATTGTTTAACACTACTACGCACCAACACATCAAGTTGCAGCGATAATTCAGACAAGCCAAAATCTTCTTCCACATCATATAGATGTTTTCCAAGGTAGGAAGCATATGTCAAAATATCCAATACCAAATTTCTGTTGTAATACCCCTTATATCCTGGATAAAAGGTCTTGTACACTTCAATTAGGTCCCTGAGAGCATCTGCCACCCTTTTTATCATAGCATAATGTTCTATTTCATCAAAATCAACAACTCTCATAACATCATCAGAATCTGGCAATAATGGATACATAGCCCTCTTTAAATTATCAATTATTAAGGCTCTTGCATGCATACATTTTGCTTTAAGTTGCAGATTTTCATTAGGAATTTCCTCACATAGTTCATTTAAAGTCTCTTTATAATGATATAACTCTGAACCAATAATCTTATACCTGTCAAATTTACTTATTTCTTTCCATACATTCTCAATTTCTTCTTCAAAATTCCGAGATGGTTTATAGCGTTCAGCATTAAACAACTCTATTATATTTGAAATTTCTTCATCTGTTAACATATATTGGTCTGAATCATAACGTTCCACTACGCTCGGAAGTTCTGAAATAGGTATAACTTTAAACCATGTTTTTATACTACTATCGTTAAGTTGATTATAGTCGTATTTAATTCCATCATTAAAGCATAAAATATCTAGCACGTGCAAACTCCATCGTTCATTCCTTAACCGCGATTCTTCCAGCATATTTTTAAATCTATGTATCTTTTTAGTTAACACATCTACTAAAGCATAGTACTCCCTTTTAATTTGATGAAGGTAATTCTTACCCAAAGATTCCGTTTTCTCATCTTTTTTTATCTTCCAATCACCATTTTCATTTCCTATAATCTCTACTTCCTCTCCTTTTTTTGATGGGATGTTTTTGAAATCAACAATTATTATAGCATTTCTTTTAATTATAAGAAGATCTATTTGAGCTTTATTAAGATCTACGTTAGCGATAGTCCATATCTTTTCTTTGGAATGATATTCCCTAAGCAGTTTAATAGCTTTTTTGTAAATCTCTACCTCTGCTTCGTTACCTATTTTTTTATTAGCAACATACTCCTCAACATCCATGAATATAACAATAAATTGGCAAAATATAAATATCTTTCCCACGTTTTTATGAATTGAAACTTACATCAAATGGATATCTAATCCCCTCTACTGGAAGATGTTGAGACATTGAACAAAATGGTAATTCTTGCTATGGGCCCTTCGACCATAACATACTAAGTTTCAAGCAGAAAAACCAATGCTGGAGAAGGAAGAGAATGTGGAGATGTAAATGAAAGTCAGGCTGAACCTCAGGGATAAGGAAGGCAGAACGGTCACAATTACTTCTGCCCAAGTTTAGGCGCTTGCTAAAATTACCTCCACTTCCGAGATGACTTCTTCCAGAAAGTAGGATGAAGTTGTGGAGAGGTGAACTCCCGAAAAATACAAAGTTTGGAATCTTTGAAGGATGTTTAACTTTTATCTATGGAATCTTTAAGAAATAGAAACCTGTGGAGTAATTGTTCTATTGTGATTCACTAAATAAATATGCTAACACGCCAAATATTATTAATAGCATAGATAAGCAGAGCGAATCTACCGATGAAAAGCCTGCACATCTGGAGAATATATAAACGAATAATACTGATATTAATAAAAATACTATGAAAGCTGCAAGATCTTCTCCATCGCCACCAGTTGATGCGCTTTTATCATAAGTTCTTACAATCCTTCTTTGTTGAATCGTTGTTTATATCCGGTATTGGCAGCCCATCTTTCATATCCGAGCTTCTTATACATAAGGACCTCTTTTCTGGCGTTCTTTTTTGGTGGGGAGTGGAATTCTATATTCCGTTCCGCACTCATCTTGTAATTTTTCCTTGCAAAATAAGCCTTATCTCCGTATATTCTGGAGCGTCTCGGAACATATCTCAATATTTCGCGAAATATTTCGGAATCACTAACTGTACTATTTGTGAGTGCGAGGGCACAGATTTGTCCTCCTCCTCTCCCTCGGGCACCTCACCACCACACACTCTCCTCTTTGGGGTCTTCTAAACAAAAAATAATGGGGGCGCCCTGCGGTCTGGTAAGGGGGCTGGGCGGTATGCGTAAAAGCGGTTGGTGGCGTATGGTCAAGGGTCGGGTAAAAACGCTAAAAGCGGTTGCCTTATGGGCTGGTAATTAGTATTTTAAAGTAGGTTATTGTTAATCTTCTATCCATATGATCTCTTCCTTTTTTACCTTCAATTTTTTTGCCACTTTTTCTTTCAAATCATCAAGTGAAAAGCATTTAATATCTGCTTCTTGGAAACCATGACCTACTCCAGAGCCTGCTATAGTTATGCTGGAGGATTGTCCTTTTGGTACAATGACACATTTAAGTTCTATAGGTTTTCTATTTTCCTGATTTTGTCTGATATCTATGCATGCTACATTAAACGCTATCTCACTAATTCCTTTTATTTCGCATGAGTACTTGGCTTTATTTTTTTCATTCATTCTGGCAACCTCCTCTTTAATAAGCCTATACAATAACTCAAATAAAAATCTTTGGAAAAGGGATTATAAATTTGAACATTGTAGTTGTTATCGTAACTTAACAACACTTCTCTCCCAGGTAGTTTATTGATGAACAAAATACGAAAAATTTATATATAGGTCCCCTTACTTAATTTTATGCACAAAACACAAAAAATGGAAAATAAGCGAGGTGATGCAATGAACAGATGGGCGCTATTGATACTTGGAGGAATAGCGATAGGTATAGGTATAGGAATGATAGCCTTTGGAAAAGCCTGTATGGATGCTGGTAGGGAGATTATCTACCAAGAAACCTACCAGCGGGTGAGAAACTGAAGTAGAGGCAATAAGGGTAGTGTGAGATAGCGCAACATTTAAATACTATAAATTCCTCACATAAAATAATGAAAAGTGAACTTAATGAGGAAAAAATAAAAATAGATAAACGCAGACTGGATAAGATTATAAAGGAGATAATGAAAAATAAGTTAGATAGGAGGGTGGAGTTAGGAAAATCGTGGTGGGAAGACATAGAGAACTATGTAAGAAAACTGATGGATGATATATATATAATTCCTCTCCTCATAGCGTGTTCCATAGTGAAGGGAGGCGTTGTTGGATATTGGTCTGCGCTTTACTACCATAATTTATGCGACAGGCGTTCGGAGGTAATTTATGTTCAGAGTTCAAAGAAGAGGGGCTATACCCGAATCGCTAATGAGGGGGATATTAGAGTCATAAAGGTATATGGTTACAAAATAAAGGTGGTAAATCTCAAAGAAGAGAAGATATTTGGAGTGATAAGATACAGAGATGAGGATACTGGGCTGGAATATGCTATAACCGATAAGGAGAAGACAATAATAGACTGCCTTGACAAGCCAAAGTACTGCGGAGGTTTAATGGAATTAATTCCATCTCTTGTGGAGAATATGGTTCTGGAGAAAGTGGATCTGAAAAAGGTTCTGGAGTACACTGTAAGGATGAACAATAATACGGTTTTAAAGAGGTTGGGATATATTTCGGAAAAACTCGGTTGGGGTATAGAGGAAGAGGTTCTGAAGAAAATTCCAAAGAGAGACATGTACAGGAGGGCATATCTGGATCCCGGTTTCGGCGGAAGCGGAAAGGTTATCAGAAAATGGGGACTAATAGATAACCTTCCTGAGGATGTCTGGAGGCGAGAAATATGGTAAAGGCTGAACTTATACCATATGCAATAGAGGGATTTTACAGGAGCGGCTTATGGAAGAATTTTGTACTGAAAGGTGGAACGGCGCTAATGCTTTTCTATATCCCTAATTTCCGTAAATCTGTTGATTTGGATTTTGTGGTGTACGAGGATAATGATGATTACAAAGAGTTGGAATACTACTGCGAGAAACTGAAAATACTTGGGAGATATCTTCGAAAAGAACTATTTGGAGAGCCGAAGTTTTATGTTAGATATGGAGGAATAGAGGGAAAGATTCCCATAAATGTTGTTAGGGGAACCACACCTCAGATAAAGGTGGATATAACTTATGGTAAGTATAACAGGGTGATTCTTCCACCAAATACTATGGAATTGAATTTGATCAAGGGCGTATATGCAAGGGTTATGGATTTAAAAGAGATATATGCTGAAAAGATAAGAAGTTTGATGCAGAGAACTCAGGTAAGGGACCTCTATGATGTGTATTTTCTTTCACATTATATAGAGGCGGAAGAGATTGCAACTCTCGTTCAGGAAAAAATAGAGATATTAAGTCATAAGAGAAACATCTCAGTAGATTATGATAAGTTTTTTGAAAAGAAAGATAAATATGAGAAAGAGTATCCGAAACTAAGGGGGTATGTAGTAGGACCACCGGAATTTGGAGAAATGTGGAACAAAGTTGCGGAAGTTTTCAGGCGTTTAAGGGAAATTCAGAGATGTAGGAATTATGAAATTGATAAATCGAAAGAAGATGATTTTGAAATATCTTTGTAGAGATGTAAAATTATAGCCAGTAAGGAATGTTTCCTTCGTATTTCTGGGGTTTAATCCCTTTAAGAGCAAGTTTTGCAATCTTATCAGAATAGTGGATAGTCACGGGCACCTTCGGTTGTTTTATGGACCCGTAGTGCAGTACAGTAAGATTTAGTACAGAGTTCAATGCTTTTTTCAGATCAAAATCTCTGTGAGAGGACCTAACACGTATGCGTATGGGCGCTGCAGTTGCACCTTTATAATCAATTTGGGAAGTAGAAATTATTGCCTCAGAGGGGCTAATGATCAGTACATCTCCTTTCTCAGGATTAACGATGTCATGATCCATTTTACGATAAAGTCTAGGAACGTGTCTTTTTATTATTTCTACATAGTAGAATTTAGAACCAAGTTGTTCAGCGATTTCATCAAGGTGATCAACTTCATTCCCACGGAAGTAACCATCACGATGTATAACTATTCTTTTATTTTCAAAATCGCTATCCACAAATATTTCTTCCAGCAGCTTTGCTTCCAAAGTTTCGCCCTCAATTTTGCTATCTTTTATTGTATATTTGAATAATCTACCATCAGCGAAATATACACGGGCAACAGCAGCAACATTCACGCTACCCGGGGCTTTCATTTTTTCTTTTCTGGATATGTCTATACCAACAATAAAGTCTGCATAGTCAGGGGGATTATGAAGAATATAAGGAATATTTCCGGTTTTGCCCAGGATTCCTAACGCTATATTTCTAACAGCATACGGATTATTAAGAGTTTCTTCATATATGAACTGGCTGGCTATACCCTTACCAAGAGTAACTTCTTTGAAAATTTCATAGCTTCTATCCTCCTCATATGTAGGAGATCCCGGGAAAATTCCTATAATCATATCTGGATTATAACGAGCAATATATGAGCTTAAGTTTATGCGCATCGAAACATAATTATTTTCCAGATATACTATATCTTCAACACTCATGTCCAGAGTGGATATACTTTTTACGTGATTAGCCACATTATCAATGAATTCTTTTATATGTGATAAATTCTTATTTTGTAGAGAATAAACTACCAGTGTTCTTATCACACCAGAATCTTTAAACTTTTCATCAATAGAGTATATTTTATGAGTCATTAGTGCCTTCCACAAATTGACATCACCATATTTTACCACTTTAGGTTTACCGGATGCTCTTCCAAATTCTATAGTAGGCGGATAGTTTAAATCTATAGCAGAATAAAACAAGCTATTATATGTGTTGCTTGATATTTGCTCTCCAAGAATTCTATATCTGGTATATTTAGCCATCATATCTGCCAGTTTTTTCACAGCATTATATCTGTCGCTTGGGCTTATTTTTAATTTGTTAGAAACCTCCCTCATGTCAACATGCACGTCCCATCTGGGAAACACATTCGCAAGCACATCCAGGGTAGGTGAAAAATAAATAGCTGAACCTACATATTCATAGGTTTGAGGGGAATTCTTGAAAGTTATGCCAAATACAAAGTCATTTTCAGGCGCATTTCTAATTTTTTCTTTTGTTTCTTCTTTTTCTGCATATAGCATAAGACGCTGTCTCTCTTCCTCATCCAATTTTCCAACATATTCAACAATGGTACCAGTATGGTTTGAACCAGGAACTCTAACAGGTAATTCAATAAGTTCTTCAGGATCTATATTGTGATTTTTAATGAATGAGGATACTGATTCTTTAAAAATGATGTGGGACTCTATAGATAGAGATATCACAGCAATATCCATTACGTTCCATGCCCTACAGGAGGGAGATCTTTCAACTATTATCATAGGATTACTTTTAAGATGTTTAATGAAAATGCCTTTATGGTCTCTTCTCATTTTTCTCAATATATCATTTATCAAATCTCTAGCAAAATATGAAACTACAAGAGGTTCCTTTAAAGGCGTTTCCTCAGAATATTCTATGTTTTTTAATCCCATGAAGATCTTGTATTTTTCGTTTTTATTAACAGCATCTTTAATTTCAGAGAGAGCTGATTCTATCTCGCTATCATTAAGTTTTTTATCTGATATAAGAGCATCTATTTCCTTTACCCATATCCATTGCCCACCCTTTTTATTTTTTAGAAAATAACTTAATTTGCCGCAGAGCGTATTCTTTTCAGTGCCCTTTAAAATCTCTACATTGTATTTGTATACTTTTTTAGGCAATGCATTTTTGTTTACTGTAAAGAATTCTGTCAATATTTCAGAATCTTGTGCAACTTCCTTCTGGTGCCATTTTTTCATAATAAACATGTAGATAGCACCTGATATTTAAATTTAATTAACCGTTACTATCTGTGAATGGTTTAAATTATACCCTGACCAATTTTCGGGCTTTTTAGAGAGGTTTCCATCCTGGAGGTATCATGAATCGTCCTGACCCCGAAAACGCTCTCTGAGAAGGCGAGAGACCCCTGATTTGCAAATAGAAATGAATCTGCATGGCAGGGAGATAAATGTGACCCCTATTCGCAGGACCGTCGCGGGGTGGTATATAAATAGTGGTGTAGGGTTCGCGTGTCAGGATAATGTTTTCAAAAAAGATTACAAATAAATGCCCCGAAAGTCATTAAACCCTCACTCTTCCTTGAACTTCTCCAACTCCTTAACGGCGCTCTCCAAGTCCTCTATCTTCTCTCTGAGCATATCTTGGAGTCTGGAGATTGTTTCGTTAAGAGGCTTGGCAAGGCTGTAGATATAGATAGGGCGCCCCTTGCCATCCAGTTTCTTCTTCCTTCTCTTAATCCACCCTTTCTCGTATAGATAAGTGGTTGCTATGCTAACTTCGGGCTGTTTGAGACCCGAAGCCGTCTCTATTTCCCTCGCTGTGGCCTCGCCCTTGAGACAGATGTAGGCAAGAGCCTTGGCATACTTTATTTGCACTCCACACTTCGCAATTAACTCCGTGAGTTTTTCATATTTTTTCTTATCCACATCTCTCCTCATGTTATCACCTCCACAAACTATTCGGGGAGCCACCCGGCGGTCCTTCTGCGGATCTCGTCCTTATAATCCCGCAATTCGGCGGTTGCGGATTTGAGGGCTGAGAGTTCCTCAAAGGTGCTTATGCCCAGACTCTGTGCGATGAGATCTATGTGTTCCGGATACGAGAGGATGAGGTATGCGACCCAAGTCTTGCGGAGGGTTTTAACGGATAGACCCTCTGGGGAAATTTCGGCGGTTGCTGACCAGCGCTTTAAGTTCCTGTCAAACACAGCCCTGTCCGGAACCTTCCTCTTCAGTTTGAAGAACAGCGGTAGCGTCTTTCTGGCATAATCGCTGAGGTAAACGGTTCTGGGCGGTGAAGTTCTGGAACCCCGACCTCGGGAGGGTATCCGCAGAACCCTGCCATCAAACCAATCCCTGTGCCTCTGCAATTCCTGAAATTCCGTATACCTCAACCCCGTGTAGAATAAGGTATCAAGCATTATCATGTGGTCCAGTTTAGGAATGGCGCCCCGCAGGAGATCATATTCCTCAGGGGTTAAAACCCGCATGGTTAGGGTAATGTTTTTCTAAAATATAACTTTTATATGTGAGAAGTTCATGTGGGATGTATGGAGGAAAGGCCCTCTACTGTTACTGATGTTTATTGGCTTTATGCCTATAGAAAGAAGGGGGATTATCCTAAACCCACATCCAGAAGCGGAAAGTGGCTCATATTCGTGTCCCGTGAGAATGTGGATGAAGTGTGGGCAAAAATAAAGAAAGCTACTGAAGAGGGCAAATTGGGGTTTGGCTCTAAGGTATCAACAGCAAAGCCCTCCCCATTGGGAAAAGATCCAAACACGCATGTTATATGTGTATACACTTATGATTGGACTGATAGAGAGGATGTTATGAGAGTTCGTGAAGAATTGAGAAAACTTGGCATAACAAATAAAATACCATACAAATCTGATGAAGATACTATTAAAGGAAAGTACACAGTAAGGGGGCATAAAAAGATAAGTAAATACTATGAGTGAGAATTGTGGATGATGTGGCGGATGGCTGGTCCTTCATTATGGAGGGGTGTTGCGGGATATAGACACCATCTGCGTTACGCTACGAATATTAAATTACCTGCTGACTTCTGAGGAAAAAACATACTGTGAAAAAGATTATGAAATTGAGAAAAGAGCTGGATTAGCCTTCAAAAGTTTTCTGCGTGGAATCCAGTAAATCCTCTACATCTTTCTGGAGTTTATTCACATCCTCTTTAGCCTTCTGGAGCAACATCTTGGTCTCTAAATCCGATAACTTGCTCTCAAGCTCCTTGATTTTTTCCAGCGCATATTCTCTGACCCGGTAGTATGTGGCGATAGAGTGCCCCCTCTTTACATCGTCTAGCAGTAGCTTAATTTGCTCTATCCGCTTTTTAAGGTTCTCTATTGGGGAGAGCAGGGGGTTATCGTGGTATCCCTCACAGATCGAATCTATCTTCTGGCGAAATTCCTTCACTACGCTGGGTCTTCCGCCGTACCTTGCAGTTCTCTCTCTCAGGTGTAGTTCACGCTGAAGGGCTGTCTCCACGGCTTTTATACCGTGGTCCCTCAGTAACGTGCTGACAAGGAATAGGATATTATCCGCCTTCTCCCAGCCAATTTTTTCCACTATTTGTAGCAACTGCTTAATCACACCCTCCCAAATTAACTCATCTCCCTTGTCTAGGACATCGTCTCGGAGTCTTGCCTCATAATACACAATCTTTAAGAACGGTGCAATCCTCTTATCTTTTTCATCATCTAACCGAATGGTAAATGTCTCATCATCCATATAAACCATGTTTTGGGTAATGTTATCTTATTTTAAAAACATTTGTGTTTTTAAAAACACTTGAGTTTTTAAAATCAGTAGATACTTTTTTTAGCAACAGCCTAAATCAACAGGTTTATAACTCACTTACCATTTTGCCCTTGTGATGAGGGAAGATTCTGCAAAGATTCAGTTAAGCAAATTCATCAGGCAGTATCTCCACAATTACGAAGTAGAGAGGGTGCGGATCCTGTATGAGGAAGGGGATAGATACTATGCCTGTGCTTATCTCGGAGGCTACAGGGGAAAGGTGTATGTGCGGATCCGCAGGTTGGAAGATAAATTCCAGATATTATCCGTTGAGCCGACATGAAAGTATTGAAGTTTCTGAAGGAGCGAACACCGTACTTCTGGATAGGCGTTGGAGGGTTAATCACGGCGTTCCTGCTTCTCCGGTATTTTCCTTTAAACTCGTATCCTGTACAATTCCTGCTGTTTGTGTCTTTTAGTGGATTTTTCTGGGAGGTACCCTTCATCCTTGGTAGGTATAGTTAGGGTTGCGTATCACCTCCCTCCTCCTCTCCCTCGGGCACCTCACCACCACACTCTCTCCTCTTTGGGGTCTTCTAAACAAAAAATAATGGGGGCGCCCTGCGGTCTGGTAACGGGGCTGAGTGATATGTGTAAAGCGGTTGGTGGCATGTTGTCAAGGGTAGGGTATAAAAACCCCATATGTAGGGGTTTATATATGAGTTCTTATAACTTTCAGTTATGGATATTGGGATAAGAGGTAATTTCAACATAAGTAGCGGAGACTCCCCTCTTGGTATAATTCTTGTAGGGGGTATTTTCTTGATAGTGTTTGGATCTATTTTAAGTGGACTTCCCCCTTTAAGCAGTTTTGGAAATATAGCATTCGTGTTAGGTATAATATTCTTGATTGTAGGTATAATGTCTTTTATTGGGTTTATAAACACATGATGATTATTTTTGTTGGGCAAAACATACACTCTATTGTTTTTACCAGTCATGTGTTGTAGAGAAATACTACGATGAGATAGATCTTATCTATGGCGGGTATTGGGATAACTCCCTGCTATCTCGGAAAGAGAATGTTGAATTAAGGATAGAACATATTAGTTAAGGAAAAGCATTCTAAAGCAACATATCTTAGGATTCGGAGATACGCTCTAGAGAAGATTAAGGACTTGAAGCTAGAGCTACGAGATAAACATAAACAGATATGAGAGATAAACTACTTATATTAGGATGTAGTTATGGTTTATAGTTCAAGAGGGGTGACTATAATGAATTCAGTAAAAACAAATAATGAAGAAGATGAGAAATATGAAGAATTCATTATAGGGGTAAATGAGAATGGTGAATATATAAAATATACATGCAATCCGGATAAACTTTCTGATGCATATAAATATGATCCGAATGCACCTTATTATCTTACACCTGTATTCTTTGAGAGAGAAGTACTTAAAAAGTATTTTGATCTTCCATCAAAATATGAAGTTGGTGGAGGTTATATAAAGTGTGGAGATGAGTGGTTTATACGCTATGGTCAGAATTCCTTAGGTCTGATTCATGTATGGCTTGGAGATCTGGGAAGGGATCTTCCCTATAAAGAACAACTCCACTGGAAGCAATATAATGTTCCACCGCGCGGAGGAATAGGTATAAGAACAATCAAAGAGGAACTATTGGCAGAATTTGCGGAACCAACAGAAATAGATGATATCTTCAAGTATGAATTTAGAAAATTTTCAGATTTCTGGCGATCCAGATTTGGATGGGATCTATTTCTGCCTTTAACGGAAGATGATGAACATTATATGAAAAGTTTGCATATTCCTACAGTGGAGGATCCTCACGAGTTTGAACAGCAAATTCT
>Ga0190312_1000240_pt1 | contig 19854 bp, 19 predicted proteins | sample 487007910_MG_FD_165046 | JGI IMG/M metagenome (GOLD analysis project Ga0190312, IMG submission 165046) | Hydrothermal vent sediment bacterial communities from Southern Trench, Guaymas Basin, Mexico - 4870-07-9-10_MG | ecosystem: Environmental > Aquatic > Marine > Hydrothermal vents > Sediment ... | reverse complement strand
AGCTAGGTCCGTAGTAAGCGTAGTAAGGGAGGTAGTAGATGAAGTAAACGCCATGGGATTAGAAAAGCAGAAGAGGATCCTCGAGGAGAGATGGCCTAGCCTCCTCGAGAGGAAGAGCGGGGAGGAGGTAAAAGGACTACCTCCTTTGCCTAACGCTGAGAGGTACAAATTGATAAAAACTAGGTTCGCCCCAAACCCGGATTTCGTTTTAACTTTAGGTAACGCAAGGCCTGCTATACTTAGCTATGAATACGCTAGGAGGTATAGGGGGAAGTTCGTATTAAGGTTTGAGGATACGGATCCTAAGACCAAGAGGCCCCTTAGGGAAGCTTACGAATTGATAAAGGAGGATTTAAGGTGGCTCGGTTTAAAGTGGGATGAGGAGTACGTACAATCGTTAAGGATGGAAATATATTATAAATATATTAGAAAATTATTAAGCAAAGGTAACGCATACGTATGTACGTGTTCTTACGAAACCATAAGGGAGAATAGAGTTAAGGGGGTTAGGTGCGAACATGCTAACCTAAGCCCCGAGGAATCGTTAGAGTTATGGGATAGGATGTTAGAAGGCTACTTCGGTGAGGGAGAGGCAGTAGTAAGGGTAAAGACGGATCTAAAACATCCAGACCCTTCGGTAAGGGATTGGATAGCGTTTAGGATAATAGATACTTCTAAGTACCCTCATCCGATAGTAGGGGATAAGTACATAATATGGCCTACTTATAACTTCGCTTGCGCTGTTGACGATCATGAAATGGGTATAACTCACATCTTAAGGGCTAAGGAGCATATAACTAATACCGTTAAACAGGGTTATATTTACTCATACTTAAATTGGGAGCCTCCGGAGGCCATACATTTCGGTAGGATAAATTTAGAGGGGTTAATCTTAAGTAAATCGTGGATGAGAAAGGGAATAGAGGAAGGGGCATATGAATCATGGGATGATATAAGGTTAGGTACCTTAAGGGCGTTAAGGAGGAGAGGTATAGTACCAGAGACTATTTGGGAAATCGTGCTGGATGTAGGAGTTAAACCGTCAGGGGCTACGATTAAGCTAGCTAACTTGCACGCCATAAATAGGAAGTACCTAGAGCCTACGTCTGATAGGTACATGTTCGTTCTTGATCCGTTAAGGGCTTCAATAGAGTACGATAAGGAGCTTAAAGCTAAGCTACTTAACCATCCCTCGTATCCGGAGAGGGGTTTTAGGGAGATAGTACTTAAACCCGTAAATGGCTCGATAAGTATTTACTTAGATGGTAGGGATGCCGATTACTTAACCTCCGGTAAGGAATTTAGATTAATGGGTTTAGGCAACGTTAAGGTAATAGGTAGGGACGGGGGAGTAATCCTCTTAAAGCTAGCGAGTTTGGAATTAGAGGAGGCCAAACGTAGGAAACTTAAGGTCCTACAGTGGGTACCTTCAAAGGGTAATGTAAAGGTGGAGGTGCTTAAGGCGAATTGGACCAAGCCCCCTACCTTAGACGTAATAAGGGGATTGGGCGAGGGTTACCTCGTTAACTTAAGGCCCGGTGATACGGTACAATTTGTAAGGTTCGGATTCGTAAAGGTGGAGGAAGTGAAAGACGGTTACCTTAAAGTGGTCTACGCTCACGAATAGGTGATAGGCATGCCTCCACTAATTAAAGTGGGTACCTGTGGTTGGTCTGCTAAGGGGGGTATGAAGGCTTATTACGATTACTTTAAAGTAATAGAGGTACAGAGGACATTCTATAAGCTACCTAAGTTAGAAACCTTGAACAGGTGGAGGAACGAGGCCCCGGAGGATTTCGAGTTCTGTTTAAAGGCTTGGCAAGTAATTACCCATCCGCCGAGTTCCCCAACCTGGAGGAAAGCGGGTTTAAAGGTAAGGGAGGAGGAGAGGGAAGGTTATGGCTATTTTAAACCTAGTGAGGTTAACTTAAGGGCTTGGGAACTCGTTAAGGAAACTTGTAAGGCCTTAAGGGCTAAATTATGTATATTTCAGACACCCCCCTCATTTAACTATACTGAGGATAACGTAAGGAACGTACTTGCCTTCTTTAAAGTCATAAGGAGGGACGATTTGCTTCTAGCTTGGGAACCTAGGGGTGATTGGTACGAACATGGGAGAGAATTAAGGAATATATTAAAGGAGGCGAACTTAATCCATGTAGTGGATCCCCTTAGGAGAGAGCCTCTCTACTTAGGGGAAATCTGTTACTTTAGATTGCATGGATTAGGAGGGAGGGAGGTGAATTATAAGTATAAATATACTGAGGGCGATCTAATCAAGCTCCTAAACTTCCTGGAAGAGTTAAGCTGTCGCGTAGCTTACGTGCTCTTCAATAACGTATACATGTTCGAGGATGCTTTACGCTTTAAACACTTAGCTTCTGAAAGCGGACTAGAAGTATTATAATCCTAATTTTACAATAAAAAGATTATTATTTAATGTTAAATAAGTGCCTTAGGCTTTAGGAGCTGCCCCACCCTCCTTAATTAGGAAGGTTAGGGCGCCGAATATTATTACTAATATACCCCAGGCTACCTCTCCCCACTTTAGTATATCCGCTTTACCTAGGAAAGCGAAGGGCCATACTGCGGCTAGTATACCCCAAATTATTTGAAGTACTCCTATTATGTACTTTAACTTCATTTACCCCACCCTTCTGTCTAACTATGCGTCTCTATTTAAATTTTATCAAAAATATTAATATTGGGGGGAGAGATTAAACATATACCCCTTCAATGGCCTCCTTAATTCACGGTAGACGCTAATTTCGTTAGTGGACCGGGGTACGTGTAAATTCCATCTTTTCCAGGTATTAAATCGTCATCATCTACTATTATCTTTATGGGTTTAAAGGGCAACTCTGCCTTAAAGGGGGTTAGGGGGTAGTGGAATGGGACGGTTATCCTTACTTCTCCTCGAGGGGAGGAGAAAGTAAGGGTAACTGGAAGGGGGAACGTCTTATTTCCCTTTACTTCAATTAAATCGCCTTTCATTAAGTACTTGTGTTTAAAAGTAGAGATGCTTAAGTTAGTAATCGAAAAACTAGCCGTACCGGGTGATAACAACCAGTCCTTGAAGAAGCCCGTTAAGTTCGTACCGCTTACTTCGCTAGCTAAATTAATGAAATCCCTTACCTTTATAATGCTCAGGCTGTACTCTTCATAGACTTTCCTCAATATAGTGAAGAACTTCTCATCACCTACTAAAGCCCTAAGTAACCTAAGTACTAGGGCCCCTTTATCGTAAACCGTTGCTATGTAATACTCCACGTCGGAATCGAAGTACCAAACGCTCCGATAGGGTCTATCATCCGCTTTAGGCCTGAACTTTATGAAGTTATAGTACGGGATTCTAATCAATTCGTCTAATACCTCTTTACTTTCCTTGCTATAATATTTCTCAAAATATATTACCGTAAGATATTGGGCGAAAGCTTCATCCATCCAAGGCTCACCTCCCTGATCGTTTCCTATCATCATGCCCCACCATTGATGAGCTACTTCGTGGGCTATTGCAATTTCTAAGCCCTTACCTTTAGATTTAAGTAGGGAACTCGCTATCATGATTAAGCTGGGATATTCCATCCCTCCGAACCATGCATGTACCTCGCAAATGGTAAACGAAGGGTAAAGGTATTCTCCAATTAATTTACTGAATAATTCTAAAGCCCTATCTGCCGCCCTTAAGGCCCTAAGTCCTCCTTCCTTATGTTCCGGTAAGCAGTAACAGTAAAGGGTTATCTTTCTCCCACCTACCGTTACATCCTTCGTTAACCTGAGATAGTATGGGCTGGCTACCCATACGAAATCCCTAACATTTTCTGCTAACCACGAATACATCAGCCATTTACCTATTCGCTTAACTGATATTAAACGTCCAGTAGCGCCTACTAAGAATCCCTCTGGTACTTTAATATTTACTTCGTAAATGGCTACGTCGGAGTAAAAAGGCTCGCCTATATTAGCATAAGGCCTAGTATCCCAATAGCCCCCGATTAACTTAGCCCTTATAGGGTACCAATTTCCTAAGGCATAGATACCCTTCCACATCCCGTACCTATCCCTCATCTTAGGTAGCTTCTCAATAAACCCTAAACTTATATTTATTCGATCACCATAAGGTAATGGACACGGTAGTTTTACTTCGAGGGCGGAGCCGTCCCTTCCTTTAATTTCATAATTTAACTTAATGCCTTCGCTCTCTACCCACAATAACTTAAACTCCCCTCCCCGCTCCCTAAAGTAGAGGGAATTAGGATATATATGGAAGTAAATTTCTCTTAACCCATCCTTTATATAATTGTAATAAGTTAATGTAAGCGTAGCATTAATGTAACCATTTTTATCTAAAGTAACGTTAATATGGTAGAAATCCCTAACTATAACCCTAGGCCGTTTACCTATTTCAATCGGGATAGGGTATAATGCTGATAGCATAATTAATATTAATAATGCCCTCCTAGCCATGTAAATACCCTCAATAAGTAGGAACCAAGGGGAGGTATTAATTTGAGAAGGTTTATAAGAGCCCTAATAGCTAAAATAACCCGTAGGCCTCTAGCTTTATCCCATGAGGAGGACGCCGATGGGATAATAGCGGCAGCGCTATATGTAAGGAGGTATCCTAACGCCGTAGTTATATTAGCTAGGCCGCAGGAAATAAGGAGGGATGATAAGTTAAATTGGTTTAATTGGTTTACATGGGATTATGTAGCGGATTTACCATGTCCGCTTAAAGCATTACTTAGGGTAGATCATCATAAGACTAATGCTCCTTGCGCTATTAAGGAATTCTACGACCCTGAAGCACCTAGCGCCGCCATCTTAGCTATTAAGGCCTTAGGTTTGGAAAGTGACGAGGAAGCATTAAAATTAGTTAAATTAAGTGTGGAGACCGATACAGCTAATATTAGTAGCGAGGAAGCTTGGCTTATAAACGATGCCGTTAAGGGAGCTGATTATAACGCTAAGGTGAGGTTAGTCTATTTATTAGCTAGGTACGGTTTAAAAGCTTTGAACTTAAAGGAGGTAAAGGAGTGGGCTAGGAGGAATAAGGAGAGGAGGGAAAGGGGCCTTAAGTTACTTGAGAACTTACCCTTATTCCCCTTTATGGTATTAAAGTTTAAGGTAGATCTAGACTACTCTTATAGGGGATTGTGTATAGAACTTGAACGGAGGGGGGCTGAAGTTACCTGCCTTATAGTACCTAAGAGCGGAAGATATAGGGTATACTTAGGTTCTAGAAGGAACTCCCGTTACGACGTTTCCTCGATAGCCGTTAAGCTGGGAGGTGGGGGTCATAAGTATGCTGCAGGGGCGTTAATAAGGGATTTATCTGCGCTTTACGATGAACTTAAATCCCTAACTGGTTGTAGGAAGTTAAAGGTATTAATAATAGGTGAGGATGGCTTAGAAGGAGTAGAGGAAGTATAAGGGGTTAAGCCTTTGATATACGTAATAACTCATGGCGATCTCGATGGATTAGCTTCGGCCACTATACTTTACGATACATTGGTTAAGTCCGAAGGCGTTAAAATCGCCCTAAGAATAGCGCAACCCTTTACGTTACACGAGGTATTAAAGGAAATGGAATTAAGATCTGTCGAGGAACTTTACATTTTGGATATAGGAGTAGATAGCGCTACTTGGCATAGAGTAAGGGAGTCGCTTAAAGAAGTACCGAGGGCCGCTCTTAAGTTATGGATAGATCATCATAGGGCTAGTTTATCCAAGTTGAAGGAATTATGTGAATTAAACATCTCCCTAATATACACCGTTAGCGGTTGTACCTCTACTATAATGAGGGAAGCCTTCCTAGAACGTACTTCAGATCCCGAATTTTACGCTAAGATAGCCCTCATAGGGGAGGTAGGCGATAAGGTAAAGGAGTTAGGGGAGGGAGATCCGCTCTTTCCTATAATCAGGAAATTGGGAGCCGCTCTTTCCTTTGAGCCAAGTGATGAAGCCTTTAAGGTTAACTTAATTAAGATGTGGGTTAAAGAAAGGAGGTTATTAAATGAGGAAGTCGAGAGGAGAGCCGAGGAGGCGTCTAAGAAGTTTAGGGAATTGTCTTCGATAGCTCCTTCTAAGGTAATTTTCGAAGGAGGTAACTTCCTAATATTGGATTTTAGGGACGTGGAAGCTAGGGGATTCGTAGGCAAGGTAGCTTCAGATTTAGCTAATAGGACGGGTAAGGCCGTATTTATTTTATTTACATCAAGCCCTTACGAAACCGTAATAACTGCTAGATTACCTAAGGGTTCGGAATGGGACGTAGCTAAGCTATTAGGATCCATAGCGTTTAAGGTAGGGGGTAGCGGAGGGGGCCACGCTAAAGCCGCGTCGATAAGGTTTCCCTCTTTTAGATGGAAGGAGGTAATAGAGGGCATAAAGGGCGCTTTAAGCAATGTAGGTTAATCCCTTGCTCACCAAGGTACTTCCTTTAACTTAAGTAAGTAAGCTATTAAGTTCGTAATCGCGTGTAATGGGGGGGTGATCAGTACGGCCGTTATTAGCCTACTTAAGGATAAAGGGGCTACTAAGTAATGGTAAAGGATTAGCGAACCGGCCAAGAAGTCCAATTGATCTAAGGGCGGTAACGGAGAACCCCTCTTAAGGCCTAACCTTCGTTTAACGAAGGAGCCCAAAACATCTCCTACCATAGCTCCTAAGGCGAGGATTAAGGAAGGTTTTAAGTTCGGGTAATTAATCATTAATCCTACTAAGCTACCTGAAATTATTCCAGCGAAGAAGCCCTCTAAGGTCTTCCCCTCCCCCAATATCCTATTCCCATCTGGTAATTTGATACCGAAATCCATAGGGTGGAGTTTCTTAACGAACTTAGATATTAAAACTGGGGTAGCGTTAGCTACGTAACTAGGCAGTAGGAAGATTAGGGTAGTCCATACCAGTTCCAGTAATGAACGCATCGTTACCTAGTAGTTAATTTTTCATAAATATAATAATATTAAGTTGATGTAGTAAGTTTTAAAGGTGTAAATAAGTTAGAGTGTTATCGGTGACTTAGTTGGATGAAGATATAACGACCTACGCTGTAAATTACGCTATGGAGAAGGGGGCCGATTACGCGGAAGCTAGGATCCAGAGGGACGAAGGTTTTAGCGCGTTATATAGGGAGGGGCGTTTAGAAGCTTACCTAACTGTAGTTAGGGAGGGGATAGGGATAAGGGTATTAATGAAGGGAGCACTAGCTTTCGCCTCGACCGGTGATTTAAAGAAGGAAAGGATAAGGGAAGTAGTGGAGAGCGCTATAAGGAAGGCCTCCGCCCTTTCCGAGAGGTTAAAAGAAGGTACTTCCTTAGCCGAAGAACCCGTATCAAAAGCTAAGTGGAGAGCTGAATTTAAGGAGGATCCGTTAAACATACCGGTGGAGGAAAGAGTAGAGGTCTTTAAGGGGATAGAGGAACGCCTTAGGGACTACGTTAAGTACCTACCCTCCAGGGTTTACGAACTTTCTGCCTCTAAGACTAGTAAGTTAATAGTGAATAGCGAAGGTAGCGTAATATACTGTGAAAGGCCTAACGTATACTTCTCATATAGTCTTCTAGCCTATACTCCTGGAAGGGGTAGCGTACATAGGTGGAGCGAATTAGGAAGTAGTAAGGGATGGGAAGCGGTAAGAGGGTGGAATCTCCCCGAAAAATTAGTTGAAGAAGCTAAAGTTATGATGAAAATATTAGAGGAAGCTAAATCACCCCCCTTAGGCGAGGAAGTAGATGTAATATTAGGTAGCGAGGTAGTAGGTTTAATGGTACATGAAAGTTGCGGCCACCCCAGCGAAGCGGATAGGATATTGGGAAGGGAGGCTGCGCAAGCGGGTGAGTCCTTCATGAAGCCTGATATGAAGGGTAAGAGAATAGGTAGTAAGTACGTTACTATCTCCGACGATCCTACTATACCCGGTTCCTCTGGGTTCTACCTATACGATGACGAGGGAGTTAAAGCTAGGAAGAGAATACTCTTCAAGGAGGGCGTAATAAATGAGTTCTTACATAATAGAGAGACCGCAGCGGTCTTTAAGGTTAGGAGTAATGCTGCAGCTAGGGCATCTAGCTTCGATAGGGAACCTATAATAAGGATGGCGAATACTTACTTCGAACCGGGTGATTATAGCTTTGAAGAGTTAATAGAGGATATAAGGAAAGGAGTATACATTAAGACGTTCATGGAATGGAACATAGATGATAAGAGGTGGAACCAGAGGTACGTAGGTTTAGAAGCTTACCTAATAGAAAGGGGGGAACTTAAGGGCCTAGTTAGGAACCCGGCTTTAGAAATAACTACTGGAGGGCTTTATGAAAGCATAGATGGGGTAGGAAGGGAGTTAAAATTCTACGCGGGCATATGCGGTAAGGGGGATCCTATGCAGGGAGTACCGGTATGGTTCGGAGGTCCAGAAGTTAGGGTGAGGAAAATTAGATTAAGCGCCTCTACTTAAGGTGAGGATGATGATAAAGGACGTAGCTAAGGCTATAGTTAGTGAGGGACTTAAATTAGGGGCGGAGGATGTAGCGGGGATAATACGTAGAAGCATTAAGAAGATGGTTAGGTTTACGAATAATAAGGTTACCGTAATTAAGGAGTGGAGGGAAGTTAGAGCGGATTTCTACTTAGGGTATAAAAGGAGGGTACTTACCGGTTCCTTAAGTAAGGTAGATTTAGACACTATAAGGAAGGCGTTCAGCGATTTATCTAAGGTAGCTAAATACGTTACCCCCCTAGATGAGTACGTGAGCTTACCTAGAGGCCCTTTCGAATACGGTAAGATAGGTGAAGCTTTCGATGATAGGGTAGCTAAACTAGAGGGATTAACCGATTACGTAGAGGAAGCGATAAATTCGGCCCTCGAAGAGGGGGCAAGGAGGGTAGCGGGGGTATTAAACGTAAGCGTAGATGAGAAGTTCCTAGCTACCTCCTCAGGTATAGAGGCTGAAGATAAGGCTACCAATATCTCCATTACGGTAAGGGCATTCCTAGACAAGGAGAGATCGGGTCAAGGCGTTTCATGTTCTAGGACCTTAGATAAGTTCGATCCCTCTTATGCAGGTAGGAGGGCCGGGGAGGTAGCTTCCATGTGCAAGAAGGAGGTAAGCGCGGATCCTGGCAAATATACCGTAATCCTAGATCCATTAGTAGTAGCTAATTTAATGGGCGAAATAGCTTATTATGGGCTTTCCGCGTACTTCGTAGACGCTAAACTATCCTTCTTCACGGGGTTAATGGGGAAGAAGATAGCATGGGAGGGAGTTACCTTAGCGGATGACGGTAGGTTACGTAACGGCCCTGCCTCCACTCTCTTCGACGATGAAGGTATACCTACTAGGAGAACCGTCCTCATAGAAAATGGCGTACTTAAGAGTTTCCTACATAATTCGAGAACCGCCAGTAAGTTCGGCGTTAAGACTACCGGTAATGCTGGTTGGTTAATACCTAGGCCTTGGAACATAGTACTGGAACCCGGCGATTATAAGAGGGAGGAACTTATAGGGGAGGTAAGGAAGGGGATCTACATAACTAATAATTGGTATACCAGGTTTCAGAACTTGAGAGAGGGGATTTTCTCCTCCATAACTAGGGATGGTACCTTCCTAATAGAAGGAGGAGAAGTTAAGGGTATGGTAAGGGGCTTTAGGATAAGCGATAGGTTACCTAACTTATTATTAAACGTGAGGGGGATTAGTAAGGAGAGGGAACTGGTAGAGTGGTGGGAGACCATAGCTCCCGTCCTCGCCCCTACGTTGTTAGTAGAGGGTTTAAATTTAACTAAAGCTACTAAGTAAAAATTTTAACCTAGAATTTTAGAAATCCCTAAACTTACATAGCGTTATGCTTAAAGCCCTTCGGGCGGAATCTAAAAGGGGGATATGTAATGGGCTTATCGCTATGGAAATTAAGGTTAAGCATGTGGGGTACTTTAGCCTTAACAATAGCGCTATCTACGTTAGCTTTATCTATAATACTATCACTAATAGGGGCTTTAAACGTAACAATATTAGCTTTCACCATAGGGGTATTTTACTTAGCTCAGTGGTTATTAGCTCCTTACTTAATAGAGGCAGTATATAAGGTAAGGGAGGCAGATTCGAATACTTATGGATGGCTACATGAAATAGTTAGCAGGATATCTAAGAAGAGCGGGATAAAGAAACCCAAAGTCATGATAGCACACGTACCTATACCCAACGCCTTCGCTTACGGTTCCCCGTTAACGGGGAATAGGGTGGCGGTTACCGAGGGATTGCTTAATACTCTAAATAAGGAGGAAATAGAAGCGGTTTTAGGACATGAAATAGGCCATCTAGTACATAAGGACGTTTACATAATGATGATAATATCCTTCCTACCTGCGTTATTATACATAATAGGTAGGGCCTTGCTGTTTAGTAGCTGGTTTGCGGGTTATGGGAGTAGGGAGGAGGAAAACGAAGCGGGTTTACTGGCTCTAATAGGCATGGGAGCTATAGCTTTCCACTTCCTCCTCCAGCTTTTCGTATTAGGCCTAAGTAGGTTACGCGAATATTATGCTGATAGGCATAGTGCTACGATAGTAGATAACGGAGCTAGGAAGTTACAATTAGCCTTAGCTAAAATAACCGTCGCTAGTAGATCCTTAGCGGAGAGGGGGGTGAATTTACATGCTTTCAACGACTTCAGGTCCTTATTTATTCAAGATCCCAGCTCCAGCTTAAGCGAGGAGACTTTAGCGCTTTACGGAGATAGATGGGAAATAGTAGAGAGGTTAAAGAGGCGTAAGTTAACCCTCTGGGATAGGGTAATGGAAATATTCTCGACTCATCCTAATTTAATTAAAAGGCTTAGGGCATTAGACGAACTAGCCAAAGGACCGTAATGAAACTTTATGAGTATCAGGCTAAGGTAATCCTTAAGGAGTACTCCCTTAAGGTACCACAAGGTAGTGTAGTTAGGGATCCACGGGAGGCTAGGGAAATAGCTAAACTTATAGGAAAACCGGTTTACGTAAAAGCCCAAATATTAGGGATATCTAGGGCTAAAAAGGGAGGTATAATTAGGGCCGAAAGTCCTGAGGAAGCCTATAGGATAGCTTCGAGGTTATTAGGTTCTTATATAGGAGGGGAGGAGGTAAGCTCATTACTTATCGAGGAGGAGGTAGATTATGTAAGGGAGATTTATTTAGCTTTCCTAGTAGATGGGAATAGCAAATCCTATTTACTCATATCATCCCCTAAAGGAGGAACTGGGGTAGAGGAATTAGAAGCAAGTAAGGTGACTAATTATATCATTAACCCTCTCATCGGTTTAAGCGATTACATAATAAGAGGTGTTTTAAGTAACTTAGGTCTAGAGCGGGAATTCTACCCCATCCTAAGGGAAACAATCCATAAGTTATATAAGGTATTCGTAGATTACGATTGCGAACTAATGGAGGTAAATCCATTAGTTATAACGAATGAAGGTGAACTTTACGTATTGGATCCTAAGATGATAATAGATGATAATTCCCTTTGGAGGCATCCGGAGTTACCTTTAAGCTCAGCTTGCGCTAACCTTAGGGAGAGGAAGGCTAAGTCCTTAGGCTTAACCTACGTAGAAATGGACGGGGATATAGGGGTTATTGGAAACGGCGCCGGTTTAACGATGTCCACTATGGATTTAGTTGAGGAGTACGGGGGTAGACCTGCGTGTTTTCTAGATCTAGGAGGAGGAGTTAAAGCGCTAACGGTAAAGGAGGCCATAAAGCTAGTATTGGGAAGAGGCGTTAAAGCGATTTTAATAAATGTAATAGGCGGTATAACGAGGTGCGATGAAGTAGCTAGGGGGATTATAAGTGCTTTAAGGGAAGTTAAACCTAGGGGGGTTAAGATAGTAGTTAGGATGTTAGGTACCTTAGGGGAGGAAGGTAGGAAGATCCTCATCAGAAACGGGATTCCCACCTACGAAGAGTTAGAGGAGGCTTTAAAAGAAGTGACCTCACGTGATTAATCCCCTATTAAAGGTGATAAGAGGGGAAGTAAAGGCCTTAATTCAGGGAATAACCGGCAGGGAGGGTAGTTTTCATACTAAATTAATGCTGGATTACGGTACCGATATAGTAGCCGGTGTAACCCCCGGTAAAGGCGGGGTTAAAGTACATGGCGTACCCGTTTACGATAGCATAAGGGACGCGTTAAAGGAACACCCTTGTATAAATACTAGTGTGATCTTCGTACCAGCTAAGTACGCTTATGACGCAATAAGGGAATCGATAGACGCCGGTTTAGAACTAGTAGTAATCATTACGGAGGGCATTCGGGTACACGAAACCCTAAAGTTAGTTAATTATGCTAAGCTTAAGGGTACTACGCTGATAGGCCCCAATAGCCCTGGGATCATCTGCCCGGGCTCAAGAACTAAGCTAGGCATAATGCCAGGTAACTTCTTCAAGGAGGGCGAAGTAGTCTTAATATCTAGGAGTGGTACGCTAACGTACGAAATAGCTAGGCAATTATCTAAGAGCGGGTTAGGTATTTCATTAGCATTAGGCATAGGCGGGGATCCGGTAGTAGGATTGGATTTCCTAGAGGCCATTAAGGGAATCGAGGAATTGGAACCTAGGGCCTTAGTATTAATTGGGGAAATAGGGGGCTCGGCCGAGGAAAGGGTAGCTGAATACCTTTCTAAAAGGGATTTAGGGAGGAGGGTCGTAGCTTATTTAGCCGGTAGGGTAGCCCCTGCCGGCAGGAGAATGGGCCATGCTGGCGCTATAGTTTACGGTAGGAGAGGAAGTTACGAAAATAAGGTAAAAGCATTGAGCGAGGCCGGGGTAAAAATAGTGAGAAAACCGTGGGAAATACCTAGAGCTTTAAGGGAAATATTGGAATTTTAAGTCCTCGCTGGCCTCGGGTGGTGTGGAGTAGTAGGGGGGTAGGGATAAGGTACATATTCTATTCCGGGCCTTACTGGCATAGCTTGAGGGTATAATTTCATTAATTCGTAAACTTCTGGCGGTATTTCCTCCTTTACCGGTAAGCCTAATTCCTTAGCTTTTTCCACGGTTATCGGATAATCGTGGGTCCAATTGCCCTCGGTAAGTACTTTAGCTAGCTTTTCAGCCCTACTTTCTCCTATTTTATCCCTTACTAAATTAATTATTATCTCCTTCAATTGCCTAATGGCCTTTTCGGCTACGTCCGACAGTATTAACATCTCATCCGATACTCTATCTACTCCCTTCAGCTTAACGGCTCTAAGTATAGACGGAGCCGGCAGGGTAATGCCCTTAATGGTCGAAAGTTGAGGATCCAAAGGCCCCATGACGGCGTTCGGATCCATCCATATTTCATCTGCTGCTAAGGCTATTAAGGTACCGCCTGACATAGCATAATGAGGTATGATAACTATCTTCTTAGCTGGGTGCCTCTTAAGGGCCTCAGCTATTTGCGATGCCGCTAACACTAAGCCTCCAGGGGTATGCAGAATTAACGCTATAGGCCTATCTGGCGGAGTAGTCCTGATAGCCCTTATGACCTCTTCGGAATCCTCTATATCTATATACCTGTATACTGGTATACCTAGGATACTAACTCTTTCCTGTCTATGTATCATAGTTATGATCCTCATTCCATACCTCCTTTCCATCCTCCTTATTATATTCAATCTAGAGCTCAATAAGCTCCTCATACGTAGTTGCGGCTCTAATATTAGATATAGCAATATAGCCCAGAATAGTAATCCTATTAGATCCCCATCCATAACTTAATCTCCCTCGCTCAATGTAGGATCGTTTAAAAGTTATAAGCTACTACTAACTTAAAACCTTAATAGTACGGTGATGAAATGGGTTACGTTAAGTGGTTAGGCCATGCTGCCTTTGAAATTAAACTGGATGGTAAAGTAATACTAGTAGATCCCTGGCTTAGAGGGAATCCTAAAGCTTATTGTAGCCCCGAGGAGGTAAACGCTCCCGATATCATCTTGATCACCCATGATCATAGCGATCACTTAGGAGATAGCGTAGAGATAGCTAAGAGGACCAATCCTACTGTAGTAGCTATTTACGAGATTTCGGAGAGCCTTAGGGATAAGGGGGTTAGCGATGTGGTCGGGATGAATATAGGGGGATCCGCGAAGGTAAAGGACTTAGAGGTAATCATGGTACCGGCTTATCACTCCTCCCATATCGGTAGTCCGGCGGGATACCTAATAATAGGTAAGGAAGCTACGATATATCATGCTGGGGATACGGGGCTCTTCGGGGATATAAAGTATTATGCAGAACTTCGCCCTATAACCATAGCTTTAGTACCTATAGGAGGTTTATTTACCATGGATTCGCTACAGGCCGGATATTTCGTAGGGTTATTTAAGCCTAAGGTAGCGATACCTATGCATTACGATACCTTCCCAGCTATAAAAGCCAATCCCGAGGATTTCGAAAGGGCCGTTAAGAAGTATTCACCTAGCACTAGGGTAGTCATATTGAACCCCGGGGAAAGCTACGAGTTCTAAAGCCCTATAAAGCTACTTAAATTGGTTAACCTTTCCCCTTTATCTCTCTTAACTAAGTACATATCCTCTATTCTAACCCCCTTATCCTTTAAGTAAAGACCCGGTTCGATCGTTACTATCATACCCTCCTTTAGTGGCCTATCATTATCTGGCGATATTAAGGGATATTCATGTACCTCAAGTCCTACGCCGTGGCCTAACGAGTGAATGAAGTAACTACCCAATCCCTCCTTTTCGATAAATACCCTAGCTTCCCTATCCACCTCCGAAGCTTTAATCCCCTCTCTTAATTTACTAATGGCGTTTTCCTGGGCCCCTCGTACTATCTTCAATAAATTCTCGTCCTCCGTACGTAACCTACCGAGACTAACGGTCCTAGTTATATCTGAGCAGTACCCGTTTACTTTAGCCCCAACATCTATTACTATTAATTCCCCGCTCTTAATAGTTTTATCGCTGGGTATAGCATGGGGAAAGCGGGCATTCCTCCCTGAAGCTACTATCGGTTCGAAGGAAGGTACGGCCCCTCGTCTCCTCATTTCGTATATCAGCTCGCTAGCTACTTCATATTCCTTCAATCCCTCCCGTAAGTTAGTTAAAACTTCCTTAATAGCCTCTTCAGCTACTTCGATAGCTTTCTTTACGTTATCTACTTCCCAACCCTCCTTTACCGACCTCATTTCCGAAAGTACGTCCGTTAGGTCCGCTATTTCCTTACCCCTTAATGCCTCCCTTGCTAGTGAAAAGCTAAAATGACCTATTAGGCCTACCGACCCCTTACAATTCGCTACCTCCTCTTTAATTAAATCCTTTAACTTCCCTCTAAACACCCTTCCCTCTAAATGAGGCAATTCATAAGGTAGGTAAGCTATTACTTCGCAAGACTTACATTCCTCTACTGCTCTCTCGTAATCCAACCTGGGTACGGCTAACTTACATGTATCCTCCTTTAATATAATTAGTCCCTGCCCTCTGAAGCCCGTTAAGTACTCTACATTACCCCTATCAGTAACTAACGTTAAACTTACTCCCCTTTTAATTACCTCCTCTGTTAGCCTACGTATTCTCCTTCGATATACTTCCTCCGTAACCCCCTTACCCCCTTACATAAGATCCCTTACTACTAATAACTTTTTAGGCTGTACTGTAAGGCTAAGTAGCGAAATGAGGAGGGCCCGATCACTGCTTCACCAATACCCTTCCCTTTTTAAGGAAGTTCGTGAAGGCGGCCTTTACGTAATCGCATGCTATAACGACTACTAAAGCCTCTGAAGGCTGCCCGTAAACTATTAGCGACCTAGGTGGTGCCAGGATGGTAGCCGGAAGAACTAGTAAATCTTCTTCCCCTTCTACGTAAATTAGCGAAGTACCCTCTCCTTTACGAGAGATAAGTTCTCTGAGGGCTTTCCAAGAAGCTGAACTTAACGTAGAAGCCTCATTAATTACCCTAATCACCCTAACGGCTTCTACCTTAGTTCGTCTCCTCCTTCTTAGGCTCCTCCCATCTACTATGGCTATACTGGGATCTAATCCGTATCTAGTTAAATTTTCGGAAACTACATCTCCTACGCTTATTATCAGAGGGGGGCGGAAATCCTCCGCTATCACTTTAAGTTTCTCTATAGATTTAGGAGGCTCGCTGAAAATGCTTATCCCCAGTGGCCTCTTTAATTTTAAGAGGTCGTGGTTAAGGAACCTTATACACGAGGTTATCTTACCTTTATCGCGTACTTCCCCTCCCCCTGTATACCGAGTTTCTCAGCTACGGAGGAGGATTTATCTAGTATAATTATCATGCCGCTCCAATCATTAGTTACTTCAGTAGATCCGCAATAAGGGCACTTTTCAGCCGATGATGGTATGAGCCTTTTGCATTTCCTACAGGCCCTGAAAGGAGCTGCCGTTCTCCTAGCCGTAGCCTACACCCGTTAACTTCGATAGAGAAGGAGTTATTTAAAAGCAACGTTACTCGCTATCGCTCTCTAGCCTCTTCCTGCTCTCCCTATAGTAAATACAGCTTAACCCCGCTCTCCTTAACCTCCTCCTTAACTCCCTATCGTTAGTCAATACCGAACACCTATTCTCTAAGGCGTACGCTACTATTTTGCTATCCACATTAGGGGGCCATGGAGGCGATTTGACTATAATGCATTCCTCCACTAGATCCAACGCCAATCTAAACTTCCTTACCTCGGAGGGAGTACCCCTAGCTATTTTGTTTAGTACCTCATATACTGTATCTAACAGTACTAAAGGTAAGTACTTTCCCTCTGTTATTTCCCTTAAATTGGATATTACATCTACCTTACCTAAGTAAGGTAGGAGCAATGCATTAGTATCGAGCAATACCTTTTCTACTTTTCCCATAGCCATAGCCTATATATTATTTCATAGGCCTTCGCATTAATAGGTAATTTCTTATACCTATGTAAAATAAAAAATAGAAAAGATTTATTTTAGAATAAGTCCTTTCTGAAAGTCGTAACGATGAAGGGGGGATCCTCGATGAAGAGGAAAGTAATAATAATGGGTGCTGGGGGAAGGGATTTCCATAATTTTAACGTGTTCTTCAGGGATAACCCCGATTATCAAGTAGTAGCCTTTACGGCAGGACAAATACCTAACATAGACAATAGGTTATATCCTCCATCCCTTTCAGGCAAGCTTTACCCTAATGGAATACCTATCTATAGCGAGGAGAAATTGGAGGAGATCATCAAGAGGGAGGGGGTAGACGAGGTAGTCCTCTCCTATAGCGACTTAAGCTATGTAGAGGTCATGAAGAAGGCTGCTAGGGTACTAGCTGCCGGTGCATCCTTTAAATTATTAGGGCCTAATGATACTATGTTAAAGTCTTCCAAGCCCGTTATAGCGGTTTGTGCTGTAAGGACGGGAGCGGGTAAAAGTACGGTTTCCAGGGCTCTATCCTCTTTATTAAGGAATAAGGGGGTAAAACACGTAATAGTGAGGCACCCTATGGCTTATGGCGACCTAGAGAAGCAAGCTGTTCAAAGGTTCGAGAAGCTCGAGGATCTCGATAAGTACGGTTGTACTATAGAGGAACGTGAGGAGTATGAACCACATCTCGAGAATGGGGTAATAGTCTACGCTGGCGTAGATTACGTTAAGATACTCTCCGAGGCTGAGAAGGAAGCTGAGGTGATAATATGGGATGGTGGTAATAACGATTGGCCCTTCTTCAAACCTGATCTAATGATTACCGTAGTGGATCCTTTAAGGCCTGGGGATGAGGTTAATTCCTACCCTGGTGAAGTAAACTTAAGGTTAGCGGATGTAGTGATAGTAAACAAGGTGAATGTAGCTAATAATGATCAAGTTAAGAAGGTCAAAGAGAACGTAAGTAGGGTAAACCCTCGCGCTACAATAATAGAGGCCGAATCCCTAGTGAAACCGGATAGGCCTGAGCTAATAAGAGGTAAAAGGGTACTAGTCGTCGAAGACGGCCCTACGGTAACCCACGGGAATATGAGTTACGGTGCTGGTTACGTAGCCGCTAGGGAATTTGGAGCGGCCGAAATAGTAGATCCTAGGCCTTATGCGGTTGGTAGCATAGCGGATACCTTTAGGAACTACCCTAATCTAGGGCCTGTATTACCCGCCATGGGCTACGGATTAAAGCAAATGAAGGAATTAGAGGCAACGGTCAATAAAGTACCTTGCGATTCCGTAGTCTTAGGGACCCCTTCTAATATCTCGAGATACTTAAAAATAAATAAGCCGGTAGTTAGGGTTCGTTACGAGATTAAAGTAGTTAACGGGCCGTCGTTAGGTTCCATAATAGGTGAATTCCTAAGAAGTAAGGGGGTCCTGAAACCTTAGCTAAGAGTAGAGCCTTTAATAAAGGAGTATAGCACTAAGACCTAAGGGATATTAAATGAAGACCTTATGGGCCCCTTGGCGTATGAAGTATATAAAGTATTCGCAAATAACTAGGGAAAAAGGTATTTGCTTTATATGCGAATCCCTTAAGAAGGGAGTAAGTAAGGAAAGTTTAGTCTTATATATAGGTGAGAACGCGTTAATTATGTTAAACCTATACCCCTATAATAACGGGCACCTGTTAATAGCGCCTAAATCTCACGTGCCTTCTCTTACAGATCTTAAGGATGAAGAACTATGTGAATTAATGAAACTAACCGTTAAGGGGATAAGGCTACTTAAATTAGTTATGAAACCTCATGGGTTTAACGTAGGTATAAATATAGGTAAAGTAGCTGGAGCAGGATTAGAGGACCACGTACATATTCACGTAGTACCTAGGTGGGAGGGGGATACTAACTTCATGCCTATAGTATCTGATACTAAAGTAATACCAGAAGCCGTTTACGATACTTACGAAAAGCTTAAGGCTCGCTTGAATGAAGTTATGTAGCCTACTATCTTAGCGGTAACTTTATTTTAAGCTTCTTAGCTAGTTCCTTGTACCTATTTCTAACGGTTACTTCAGTAACTTGGGCCGCTTGGGCTACTTCCTTTTGGGTCTTTACCTCGCCGGAAAGTAATGAAGCTATGTAAATGGCAGCAGCTGCTAAACCAGCTGGATCCTTACCGGCGGTTATTCCTGCTTTCTTAGCTTGGCTTAGGATCTCTATGGCCTTCCTAATGGTAGAAGCGTTTAACTTTAATATCTCCCCTATCCTTGGGGCGAAATCCACGGAATCGGGTAAGGGAACGCTGACAGCCGATTTCCTGACTAATAACCTGTAACATCTAGCTACCTCCTTCCTACCTGCCCTAGTATATTTGGCTATTTCGTCTAAAGTTCTAGGTATCCTCATCTCCCTACAAGCTGCATAGACTGCTGCCGCCATGACGGATTCTATGCTCCTACCCCTTACTAAATCCGTCTCTAGGGCCTTACGGTATATCTCCAGAGCCCTCTCCTTTACCCTCTCGGGGAGCCCTAACTGGGAAGCTAACCGCTCTAATTCCATGGAAGCTTGCGATAGGTTCCTCTCTATGGACGATTGTACCCTAGCCCTTAGGTGCCACTTCCTTAACCTAATCATCTCTATCTTTTTGCCTAGGCTTATCTCCCTCCCTGCTGCATCCTTACTTCTCCAATCTATATCGGTCGAAAGGGACTCCGGCATTACCCTACTTAACGGGGCACCTACCCTGCTTCTCCTCTCCCTTTCCTCCGCTGTGAAAGCTCTCCACTCAGGTCCCTGATCTATGCTCCTCTCACTTATTACGTAGCCGCAAACAGCGCAGATGAGTTCTCCACGTACCGGGTCGTAAATTAACTTATCGCTTCCGCAATTAGGACATCGAAGCCCTTCTTTTTCTTCAGCCATTTCTATCCCACCACTCTTTAAATTTTACGTTATAAAAACACTTATATCC
>Ga0190312_1000236_pt1 | contig 19921 bp, 19 predicted proteins | sample 487007910_MG_FD_165046 | JGI IMG/M metagenome (GOLD analysis project Ga0190312, IMG submission 165046) | Hydrothermal vent sediment bacterial communities from Southern Trench, Guaymas Basin, Mexico - 4870-07-9-10_MG | ecosystem: Environmental > Aquatic > Marine > Hydrothermal vents > Sediment ... | reverse complement strand
CATAGTGGTCCCTGTCGTCTTCAGGTCTTCGCCCCAAATATAACTCGTAGCAGGCTTCAGCCATTTTTCCGAGGTAGTGAGCCTTCGCAATCCTGTCGTCAAGATGCGGAAGCAAATATCTGTCAAGAATGTAGTCAAGGCGTCTCATTCGGTATTCTCGTGCTTGTCCGGGGGCGACCTTCCTTGCGAGATGCTCCACTGCGAGCTCCCTGCTCTTGAACTCTGAGCGCTCAACATTCTCCCACACATACTTCTGAATTTCAGGGTCGTCTGAAACTGCATTCACAATCTCCTCGTCGCTCTCCAATCCGAGAGCACGAGCAAGCATCACAAACTCTATCCTTGAGGAAACCGCAGGAATTGAAACTTCAATAATCCCTTTTCGGCTGATTTCAACACGAACAGGCACCCTGAAGCCATGCTTCTCCGAAAAAACCTTCGCAACCGCCGTCTTACCGCCGTAGCGCTCCTCAAAATTCACAAAAATGCGGTTCGTTGCGAGGTCTTCAAGCGTGATTAAAACATGCTCCGCACCGTTCACGATGAAATAACCGCCAGGGTCAAGCGGGTCTTCCCCAGCATCTGCAAGCTCCTTTGCACTCAATCCGTGCAACGCACACTTCTTTGACTTCACCATGATAGGAAGCTCGCCTATCGGAATCTCCTCTTCCTCGCCAAACTCCTCAAAATATGCTCCTTCCGCTGTCCCTGCTGCCTCTGCATTCGCAACAGCATGACTACCAGAAGACGCAGCAGCAGCATCAGCATTTTCCGCCCCTTCGTTCAACGCCTCGTATTTTTTCACGAGTCGCATGCGTAGTGTCATCGGAGCAGCGTAAGTCAGATTTCGCAGACGAGCCTCAGCGGGCAGTATTCTGTCGTAGGAGCCGTCCGCCTCTCTGGCTCTCGGCTCGCCAACGCTTATCTTGCCGAACTTCACGCATATCTTGAACTTCCCTTTCTCGTCCTCGCCTGTGATTGATGTCTCAAGTATCGGTTGCTCGTCAATAACCCTTTGCAAGCCCTCATCTATGAATCTGTTGAAAGAGTCTATTTGGTGCTGGGCAATGCTTTTACCGCTCAAATAAGCCCTCGCCAAAACATCACGAGCAATCATCTCAACACACCACACTCAAAACATACAATCTCAACGCCACCTCGCATCATCTCACAACGACCCTGTAGTAGACGCTGCGACCCGCCGTCCTGCTCTTCCTCACAATTCTCACGATGTCGCCCTCCCTCGCACCTATTTCCTTGATTACTGGGTCCGAAATCTTTATTTTCGGCAGCTGCTCCCTGCTAACATTGTATCTTCTGAGAAGCTCCTCCGCCTCCTCCTCACTCAATACCTCATGCCTGGGCACCCACACATGCTCACATATCGAAATCTTACGCTTCATTTCTTTCAAAACGGGCTCGACGGGATTTGAACCCGCGACCAACGGGTTAAAAGCCCGCTGCTCTACCTGTCTGAGCTACGAGCCCTCTTCAGCTCACAATTCTTCCTTTTTTCCTTTTCTCACTTTTAACCCTTTACCCATCAGCAACTTCACACCCACACCCTCGCCCCTCTTGCCTCCTCTCCCCTTTCTCCTTTTCCCCGCATTACCCCTATTTAAACCTTTTCTTAAAATATCAGTCACCCGCTTTCCACGCCTTGCCGAACCTTCACTGCGACGCCACGCTGGAATGCGAGCATCTCCTCAGCGGAGAGCATGGCTCTTCCAGTAGCGAGCAGTTCGTCATTTTCAGCGACGACAAGAACCTCCTCGTAAGCACGAATTTCGGGGTCCGCAAAAAGAACATGCTTGCAGAAAGCGTTCTTCCCTCGCCTGACGAACGCAGCGCTCTTCTCGTTCACAAAAACACGAAGCCTCGGTGGCTTGAAAAAGCGGTGAAGCCTGCGAGCTCCCTCAATGCCGAGCGTGAATAGACCGTCAGAACTGCGTAATGTGGCAATTCTCCTACCTGAAGCGTCAAAAATTTGAGAAATGCGACCTGTTTTTGAGAGGACGAAGCGCACATCTTCGGGAAAAAGCGCCTCTCCAGCACCCGCTCCGAATTGAAAATCAGCAACGACACGAACCTTACGCAAACGCATTTTGTTCCCATTCCTGCCATTCATGCTGAGCGCCACCGGTTGCCCTGCTCTTTCAAACAATTTTTAAATTAAAGTTAAATTAGGGGGTATGGAAAAGGTTCAGGTGAAGATAGAGAATGTGGTGGCGAATGCTCGGATTGCAGACGAGCTTGACCTGAAGTATATTGAGGAGAATTTAGAGAATGCGAAATTCACGAAGAAGAGGTTTCCGGGGCTTGTCTACCAGACAAGAGACCCGAAAGCGGCATTCCTCATATTCCGTTCTGGGCGTGTCGTATGCACGGGAGCAAAAAACGAGGAGGATGTCAGAAAGGCGATAGACAAACTCGCAGCTGAACTGCGGAAATTGCCGAATATCGGTGATAAAGTGCCTCCGCACCCCGAATTCAAGGTGCAGAACATCGTTGCATCCGCAGATTTGAAGCGTGAGCTGAACATCGGCGCAATCGTTGAGGGTCTCGGCTTGGAATGCATGGAATACGAGCCTGAGGTTTTTCCTGGATTGGTCTACCGTTTGGAAGAGCCGAAGACCGCAATACTCGTGTTCTCTTCAGGACGCCTCGTAATCACAGGCGGTAGAACGAAGGAAGAATGCGAGCGAGCAGTGAATATTTTCGTTGAAAAATTGAAGCAGTTGGGTGTCCTTTAGTGGCAGGGTCAGAGAAAGGGGAGAGGAGCAAAAGAAAGAAGGGTGAGGGAAGTGGGCGAAGAAGCGGTAGAGAAGCGTAAGAACGGTCGTGAAATTGGAAGTTTTGAGCCATCAATCGTGGCATTCTGCTGCAATTGGTGTTCATATGCGGGTGCAGACATCGCAGGCGTCTCAAGATACAAATATCCTGCGAATGTTCGCATCATAAGAGTGATGTGTTCGGGCAGAGTTGAACCTTATTTCATATTTGAAGCATTCAAAAGAGGTGCGGATGGCGTGATTGTTGCGGGATGCCATATTGGAGATTGCCACTACATTTCGGGGAACTTGCAGGCGGAGAGAAGGGTGGAGAAAGTGAAGAAGGCGTTGGAATACCTGGGCATCGGTGCGGAGAGGCTGCGGTTGGAGTGGATTTCCGCCGCTGAAGGCGAGAAGTTTGCGCATGTCATGCGAGAATTCACAGCGAAGGTGAAAGCGTTGGGTCCTTCGCCTTTGAAACGAAAATGAGCCTTTGAGACGAAAATGAGGCGAGTTTTGCAGTCGTGGGTCGTGTGATGTTGAGGGTGAAGTGTGTGTTTGCTCTTTGTTTTTCTTTTTGTTTTCGTTTTGCCATGAGTGGCGGTGAAAAGCGAAAATTTGAAAAAGTAGCGTGCTTCTTTCAGTGAAGATGGCTGCGGAAGAGAGAGGGGGAGAGTTTGCAGGAGAGAGAGAAGGAGAATTAAGAGAAGCAGGAGTTCGTGAGGAGAGCAGGCGGGGAGGAGGAAGAGAGGAGGAAGAAGTGCGAATAGGGGTGTTCGTGTGTCGTTGTGGCGTGAATATTGGAGGCGTTGTGGATTGTGAGGAAGTAGCGAAATATGCTGAGACGCTTCCGGGGGTTGTTTGCACATCCGTTAACACTTATACATGCTCGGATTCGGGTCAAGAGGACATAAAAGAGCATATTCGCAAGTATAAATTGAACAGAGTAGTTGTTGCTGCTTGCACACCGAGGACACACGAGCCTACATTCAGGGCGTGTTGCGAGGAAGCGGGCTTAAACAAATACCTGTTTGAGTTCGTGAACATTCGTGACCAGTGCAGTTGGACGCACATGCACGAGCCTGAGAAAGCGACGGAGAAGGCGAAGGACTTGGTGCGAATGGGCGTTGCCCGTGCTGCGATGCTTGAGCCTTTGAGCGAGTCAGAGGTGCCTGTTGAGCGTTCTGCGCTCGTCATTGGCGGTGGCGTCGCAGGCATGCAGGCAGCGATGGATTTGGGTGACATGGGCTTCCCCGTGTATTTGGTTGAGAAAGAGCCCTCAATAGGCGGTCGTATGGCTCGCTTCGACAAAGTTTTCCCGACTAATGACTGCTCTATCTGCATTTTAGGACCTAAGATGGTAGAAGTTGCCCGAAATAAGAATGTGAAGATAATGGCTTATTCGGAAGTTGAGGATATTGAAGGATATGTAGGCAATTTCAAGGTGAAAGTTAAGCACAAGCCGAGGTATATTGACGAGAATAAATGCACAGGCTGCGGAGAATGTGCGAGTGTTTGCCCTGTGGAAGTTCCTTACGACTTCAACGAGGGCTTCGGGACGAGAGGAGCAGCATACATCCCATTCCCGCAGGCGGTTCCGCTGAAGGCGGTGATTGACATTGAGAACTGCTTGAGGAGCGAAGGCAAGAAATGTAAGGCGTGTGAGAAGGCATGCGGTCGTGATGCAATAGATTTCTCGCAGAAAGAGCGGTTCAGCGAGCTGAAAGTCGGCACAATCATTGTTGCAACAGGTTTTGCCACATACGACCCTTCGGAGCGAAACGACTACGGCTACGGCATTTACGACAATGTCATAACGACGATGGAGTTTGAACGCCTGCTGAATGCAGCAGGTCCCACAGAGGGGCATGTCATTCGCCCTTCAGACTGCAAGGAGCCGATGCGTATCGGTTTCATTAATTGCGTCGGAAGCAGGGACATTCACACGAATGTGCATTGTTCAGGCGGAATATGCTGCATGTTCAACATAAAGAATGCGATTCTGCTGAAGGAGAAGCGTCCTGAAATCTCATGCTACATTTTTTACATGGACATAAGGACGCCATTTAGAGGTTACGAGGAGTTCTACAATCGTGCGAGAGAGATAGGCATTAAATTCATAAGAGGAAGACCCGCAGAAGTGCGAGAGCTTCCGAATGGAAATCTTGTTGTGCGAGTAGAGGACACGCTCAAGGGCGTTGTCCGTGAGATAGAGGTTGATTTGCTCGTTCTCGGCACAGGCGTCGTTCCGAATCCTGACACGGAGGAGATTTCAAAGAAGCTGAAGATTCCTCGCGCTCAAGACGGTCTTCTGATGGAGGCGCATCCTAAGTTGGGACCTGTTGACACCGTAATAGACGGCGTTTTCATCGCTGGCTGCATCTCAGGACCGAAGGACATTCCCTTTGCGGTCTCGCAGGGTAGCGGAGCAGCATCAAGGGCTGCAAGACTTCTCGCAACGGGTAAGGCAAAGGTTGAAGGGATAACCGCAGTTTCAGACGAGAGATGCATCGGATGCGCACTTTGCGTTGACATTTGTCCTTACGGTGCGTTGTTCATAGACGAAGCGGAGAAGAGGGTGAAAGTTGTAGAGGCTCTCTGCAAGGGCTGTGGAACATGCGTTGCCACTTGCCCCACAAAAGCACTTGAGCAGAGGCACTTCCGCAGCGAGCAAATCTCCGCACAGGTCAAGAATCTGTTTGCGCTGGCTTGAGCGAATTTCAGCGGAACAGGTGTCTGCGGAAAAGCGGGCTGACGAGGTAAGCGAATGAGAGAGCAAAGACAAAAAGGGCGGGATATGCGAGCAGCGAATCTGCGAGAAAGCGAAGAAAGAGGACAAGGACGAGCGAGAAAGCGAGGATAAACGCCAAGCTTCTGTGCCTTATTTTTTTGTATCTCACCCTGCTCGGCATCAGAATGCTCAAGAGCGTTGCGAGAAGCAGAAGCAGAATGACAGCGGCGAAAGAAGAGTAGGAAGCAGTGGTGGTGGAGGAAGCAGTAGAGGTGCAGCAACCGCAGCGTGAGGAGAACAACGGAGAAGAAAGGATGAAAGATGCAATAATGACTGCACTACCCGTGATTGGGAAGCCTACGAAGTATTCGTTCTTCGACTGTGATTTCTGCAACTTCTGCAATTTTTGCAACATTACCTCCGCTCTCTCTGACGCTTCTTCCGCTGCATTCGGCAGTTCATTTAGGAATCTCGCAAGGCGAAGCATGCCAGATGCGACATAAGCGCCGCATATTGCTGCGTTCAGTGTCAAGATTGCATGTGCGATATTGGCAGTTGTGTTGTTGGCAGTTGTGCTGGAGAGAGCAGAAAATACGAAAAAATATAAGAGGACTGCGGTAGCAGCCCCGAAAGAGAGGAAATCTGCGAGTGCGTCCAAGTATTTTCCGAGATTTGAGTGAGAGAAGCGACGAGCAACGAGACCGTCAAAGCCATCAATAGCGGCAGCAATTAAAATGAGCAGCGAAGCGTCTTTTAAGGACGCCGTCGCATCCTGCCATTCAGCACTACCAGCACGAAACGCCACCAGGAGAATGGCAGAAAAGCCGAGCAGAGCATTCAAAACAGAAAGAATGTCAGGAAGTTCAAGCATCTTAAAGATACTTTCCCCAACATTCTTCTGACTGACCTTCTCTCCCCTCTGACGCTCCTCCCCCCTCTCTCCTTCCATTTCGCTTTCCTGCGGGAGCTTTGTTTTCACGCTCGGATGACGCTGCTCAATACATCGTCCATTGAGTATATGCCCGCTTTGCTCTGCTCTGCGACCCACTGGATTGCGAGCATCGCACCGTTTGCGAATGCTTCTCTGCTCTGCGCTCTGTGCGTGATTTCGAGGCGTTCGCCTGTTGTGGCGAAAATGACAGTATGCTCGCCGACGACATCGCCAGCTCTGATTGCGTGAATGCCGATTTCTGTCTGAGGGCGTTCTCCGACGAGACCGCTCCTGCCGTGAACGATTTTGCATTCCTTTCCGAGCGATTTCAAGTGTTGAGCGATGATTTCAGCGGCTTTCAGAGCGGTTCCTGAAGGAGCATCCTTCTTTAGTGCGTGGTGCATCTCAACAATCTCAACATGGTATTCGCTCAAGAACTTCACTGCGAATGCGACAAGCTTCCAGAACACATTAACGCCGATTGAGAAGTTCGGTGAGATTACAGCGGGAACGCCATTCCGCTCAATCGCCTCACGCATCTCTTCAAATTGCGATTGTGTGAAGCCTGTTGTTCCCACAACGAGTTTGATTTTCTTTCCTGCTGCGGTCTTCACATTTTTAACAGCAGCGTCAGCATTCGTGAAATCTACAAAAACATCAGGCGCAGCTTCCTCAAGCACCTTCTCCATTTCATCTGGATGCGAGACTTTCAGCCCTTCAACATAGCCTCCACGAGGGTCAAAAGCGGCGACAAGCTCCATGCCCTCCGCATTTGAAATCCTCTCCGCCATTAAACTGCCCATTCTACCCTTCGCTCCCGCCACCGCCACTCTTATTCGCTGCATGATTTCACTTTCTTCTCTCAATCTTAAAAATGAGAGACGAGCAGGGAAAGAGAAAGGAAGGAGGGGAGAAGAGGAGAGAAGAGGAAAGAGGAGGAAAGAAGAGAGAGAAGTGAGGAGTGGGAGGGAGGTGGAATGGATGGTAAAAGCGGTAAAATCAGTGGAAGAAGCATTTAAACGCCCCGAAATATTGAATAAAGCATTGAAAATCATTCAATCTTTCGGCAACGGCAGGCAGATTTGCGACAATTGTCTCGGCAGGCAGTTCGCAAAAATCGGAGTGGGCATATCAAACAGTGAGCGGGGACGCATTCTGCGAAATCTTCTGCGTTCCGCTGCTGAAAATGTGAATGAGCAGGAGGAGAAGTGCTTTGTATGCAACGGCATTTTTGAACGCTTGGACGATTTCGTGCAGAAAGCCCTCTCAAAGCTGCGAGAATACGAGTTCAACACATTCCTCGTAGGCACGAAGGTCAGCGGAATGCTCTCCGCATCGGAAGAAATGCTCTGGGACATCGCAGGTGCTGAATATGCGGAGCCTTTGAAGGCAGAATTGAACCGTGAGGTCGGCAAGCGAATATCTCGCATAACAGGCAAAATTGTCGATTTCAAGCGACCTGATGTTGTTATTCTGCTGAATTTATGGACTGATGATGTTGAATTGCAGGTGAATTCCCTTTTCATTTACGGAAGATACAGGAAATTAGTGCGAGGAATACCACAAACAAGATGGCCGTGCAAGAAATGTTGGGGTAAAGGGTGCGAAAGATGCAATTACACAGGCAAAATGTATGCTGAATCTGTTGAAGAGCTGATTCGTGATGCGGTTTTGGAGGATTTCAAGGCGGAGGACATGATTCTGCACGGTGCAGGTAGGGAAGACATAGATGCGAGGATGCTCGGCAGTGGTCGCCCATTCGTTGCGGAAGTGAAAGTGCCTCACCGCCGAAACTTGGATTTGAGCGAAGTGGAGCGTCGCATTAACGAGAGATGTGCAGGTAAAGTGGAGGTTTTCTGCCTTCGTTTTGTTCCTGCGGATTTTGTGGAGCGTGTCAAGCAGGCTCGTGCCGAAAAGACTTACAGGGCGAAGGTGCTTGTTGAGGGCGTTTTCAGCGAAGAGGCTTTACGAGATGCGGTTCAGCGTATATGCGGTAAGATTGAGCAGCGGACGCCTCGCAGGGTCTTGCACCGCAGGGCGGATTTGGTGAGAGTGCGTGAAGTGAAGTCCGTGAGGCTCTTGAGTGTTCGCTGTGAGGAAGCAGAGGCGGGAGCGAAAGAAGCGGAGGCGAGAGCGAAAGAAGGAGAGCGATGGAAGGAGCAAGCGGAAGAGCGAGAGGAAGTGTCTTCGTTTTCAAAAACAATTTTAGAGATTGAGGTGCAATGTGAAGGGGGTTTGTATGTGAAGGAGCTTGTCTCAGGCGACGAAGGCAGGACAAAGCCGAGTTTAAGCGAGATTTTAGGTGCAAGAGCGCATGTTTTGGAGTTAGATGTGATAGATGTGCATCTATTTTTCGGTGATGAGGAATGCGTTAGGGAGAAAATGCGTGAATAAGTGCGAGTTCAGTTTTCTTTTTCTGAATTTTTGATTTCTTTGAACGGATTAAGCATCAGGCAAGTTCAATGGCATTAAGGGGGCATGCCTTCACGCAGACATCGCATCTGACGCACTTGTTCGCTTCAACACGAATGCGCCAGTGTTCGTCAAAGGAGAAAACGCCTTTCGGACACACTGAAATGCACGCACCGCAGTGTATGCAACGCTCCTCATTCCAAGAAATCGGCGACAACAAACGCTTCACAACAACGCCACGAGCCTCAAAACGGCGTGCAACCTCTTCCACCTTATCATCAGGCACATCAATAATTAACTCGCCACACACCGCATTCACATTTGCCCTGTCTATGTTTATCTTCGCTCCCGTCTCCAAAATCACTTCTGCTGTGTGAGGCATGCCGTGCAGATGCGATGGAAAACTCAAAAGCAACTTCAACTCGCCAAATCACCCCCACTCATTCTTTCTTCCTCCTTTGCCTCCTCCGCTTCCGCAACTCTCACTCGCACTCACACATCCACCGGGAAGCCCTTACGCTTTCGCAAGAATTCAACGAGACCGCCTTCATTCAGTATTTCAAGCATGAAATCTGGCATTTTCCTCACAGGATATTCCTCGCCCCTCGTCATATTTCTAATTTTTGCGTTGTTGAAGTCAATAATGAGTTCATCGCCTTCTTCAAACCGCTGAACGACGCTTTCCTCTGCGACCTCAACGAGCGGAAGTCCAATATTAATCGCATTTCTGAAGAAGATTCTTGCGAAAGAGGGAGCAACGATGCAAGCAATTCCGCATGCTTTGAGCACAGCAGGGGCTTGCTCCCTTGAAGAACCGCACCCGAAGTTGCGACCTGCCACCAAAATCGGGTTCTTGCAACGCTTCGCAGCCTCGTAAAAGCCCTCGCAAACCGCCTCAAATGTGTGAACTGCGAGCTTTTCCATGTCCAACTCATCATATTTGTATTTGCCTGAAATTATCTCGTCAGTGTTCGTGTTCGCTGGAAACTTCTTCAGCACCACGCCCTCTATTTCAGTCGGCATCCGTTTTCTTTTCTACCTCCCTATTTTTAATGCTTCCGCACCACACAGCACTGCACTCTTCTCGGGAAATGCGGAGGAGGAAATGCGAGTGAGAATAAGGGACTTCGTTGTCACGAAGGAGAAATGGATTTTCGCAGTCGTCTGCTACGAGACAGGAGAGGCTTCGGATGTGAAATGCCTGCTTCGCTACATTCCTGACGCAGAGGGCGACAGAACAAGAGCAGGAGAGCGATTTCGCAAATTGGACTTCGCAGCCTCTTACGAATTCTTGCGCAGGCATCGTCCAGAGTATTTGAGGGGCGTGTTTCAGGTTGTTCCGAAGGATGCGATTGAAGAGGTTCTGCGTCCTTCTTCGGTTTTACCTGCGGTTGCTGCTCGTGACGAGCGAGTTCGTAAGATTGCGGAGATATTCAGCGAAGGCGGAATTCCCGCAGAGAAAATGGGCATCACAGGCTCTTTCCTCTGTGGTCTTCAAACAGCACATTCAGATATTGATTTCGTCATTTACGGCGTTGAAAATTTCAAAAAGGCGAGAGAAATCGTGAAATATGCGACGGAAAGCGGTGAATTGGAAGAGTTGAGTGAGGAAATGTGGCGACGCATATACGAAAAGAGGCGCCCTTCAATATCTTATGATGTGTTCAAGGCACATGAGATGCGGAAATGGAACAGAGGATGCGTCGGAAACACATATTTTGATGTTCTTTTTGTGCGAGACTGGTCGGAAATGGTAGGCATTCGTGATATTTACAAGCGAGGGGAGCGTGTATGCAGGGCGAGGATTTCAGCGATTGTGAGAGATGCCACATATGCATTTGACAGTCCTGCGGTTTACGAAGTTGAGACACTTAAGGGGCGAGAGTTGCGAGCGTTAAGCGGTTGCGGTGAGCTTAAAGAAATATTAAGTGTTGAGAAAATTTTATCATTCACGCACACATATGCGGGTCAGGCATTTGAAGGCGAAATAGTGGAGGCTCAAGGCGTCGTTGAAAGGACAAGCGATGGGGAGACGAGGCTGATTGTCGGGACAACGAGGGAAGCACACGGAGAATGGCTCAAATCGCTTTCACTGCTCGGCGTGGAAGGATGAGTGGAGAGATGGTGGAGGAGGGGAGGGAGAAGGGTGCAAACAAAAAAGCAATTGGAATAGAGGGGGGAGAGGAGCGAATTTCTGTGCTTATAATTGAGGACGATGCGGAGATGCGAGAGACGCTGAGCGAGATTTTGCGAAGTGAAGGCTACGAAGTTCATGCGGTCGGAACTGCGGAGGAGGGATTGAGCGTTGCAACGCAGTATCAGATATGTATTCTTGACTTGAAACTGCCGGGCATGGACGGACTGAGCGCTTTACGAGAATTGAAGCGGATAAACCCTCGCATCCTCGTCATAATCATAACAGCATACGCAACGAAAGAAACGGTAATAGAAGCACTGAATAGCGGAGCATTTATGTATTTAGAGAAGCCTTTTGATGTTAATGAGTTGATTATTAAGGTGAATAAGGCAGCAGATTTCGTTAGAATTGAGGAAGAGAGGCGGGAAGCGGAGGAAAGATACCGTTCTATTGTTGAAAGTATCAATGCATCAATATATCTTCTTGACAGAGATATGCGTTATTTGTTCGCAAACAGGAAGATGCTTTCAATATTGGGTGTCTCGCTTGAGGAGCTTGTTGGCAGGAAATTCGGTGATTTCTTCGGCGAGCATTCTGCGAGGGAAATGGAAGAGAAGGTGCGTAAGGTGTTTGAGACTGGCGAGCCTTTGGTCTACGAGGCGAAGAGTGAGCAAGGTCGTTGGTTTCTTCGCACTTTGAGTCCTGTGAAGAAGGACGGCGAAGTAGTCGCAGTGGCAGTAATTTCAAGAAGCATAACCCGTTTGAAGCAGGTAGAGGAGGAACTGCGAAGGAAGAACGAAGAGCTTGAATGGTTCGCATACATCGTTTCGCATGACTTGCGCTCTCCGCTTGTAACTGTTCGTGGCTTTGTGAATTTGCTGCGAAGGGATGTTCAGCGAGGTGATAAGGGGAAAATAGAGACGGATTTGAGAATGATTGAGGATGCTGTGAACAAAATGAGCGAATTTATGGAGGATTTGCTTGAACTCTCACGCATAGGAAGGATAGCGAATCCACCTGAGGATGTTCCGTTTGGTGAAATTGTGAGGGAAGTGTTGAAGGTTTTGGATGGTAAAATAAAAGAGCGAGGGGTTGAAGTGAAAGTTGCGGATGATTTTCCAGTTGTTCATGTTGATAGGATGAGAATAGCGGAGATGCTTCAGAATATCGTTGAGAACAGCATAAAATACATGGGAGAACAGCCACAACCGAAGATAGAGATCGGATATTACCGAAAAGGCAGCGAAACCGTCTTTTTCGTGAAGGATAACGGCATCGGCATCCCGAAAGAAGAGCAGGAGAAAGTCTTTCAGGCTTTCTATAAAATTGACCGTGCAGCAGCAGGCACGGGCATGGGTCTCGCAATCGTGAAAAAGATTGTAGAAGTGCATGGCGGACGCATCTGGGTTAAATCAGAGGGCGAAGGGAAGGGTTGCACTTTCTTCTTCACTTTACCTTCAAAATTAAAATCAAAATAATGATAGAAATTTAAAAGATGCCGATATAATTTTGCAAATATCCGCATTTTAATCGCAAAAATGATGAGAAAAATATCGTTAATAGACAGTTTTTTATCTATTAGGATGGACATGCGAGCAGAATGGAAGAAATAAGGGGGAATCCAGCGGTTATTCTGCTTGTTGAGGATGAAGAAGCTCATGCAATTCTTGTAATGCGTGCGTTAGAGGAGCGAAGGGTCGCAAACAGGATATATTGGGTGAAGGATGGAGAAGAGGCTCTTGACTTCCTGTATCGTCGTGGCAGGTATGCGGAGGCGCCGAGACCCGACCTGATTCTGCTTGATTTGAGGCTGCCGAGGAAGGATGGTCATGAGGTTCTCATGGAAATAAAGCAGTCTGAAGAGCTGCGAGTTATTCCTGTTGTGGTGCTTACAACATCAGAAAGCGAGGCGGATATGATGCGTGCATACATTCAATATGCGAACAGTTACCTCGTTAAACCCTTAGATTCTGAGAAATTTGAGCGGATGGTAGAACATGTCGGATTCTACTGGCTCGTCTGGAACAGACATCCTTGGCGGAATGCCCCTAATGCAACACGAAGAGCAACAAGCACAGCAAGAGAAGAAGAGGAAGGCATCGTTGAAAATCGTGCATGATCAACTTATTTGAGCCGAAAGCGTCCAAGCGTAGGCGTCAAAGGAGGCAAGCGAAGAGTAGAGCGAGAAGCACTGTCGGCATCCACTCACCGTCAACAAGCAAATCAAGCGACTTCCCTATTTCTCTCTTCCTGCTGAAATGCAGGATATACCAATATCCGTAAGCGATGCTGAACGCCAAAACGGACAGATATTTGCGAAAAAATCCGAGATAAAAGGACAAATTCAGCCATATTAGGAGCGTGGAATTGAGAGAGAGCATGAGTTTTTTCGCTTTTTCCCTGCCTATTACAACAGGAATCGTCCTCACACCGTTTATTCTGTCCCCTTCTATATCACGAACATCAAAAAGAAGTGAATTTACAAAGCTTTTCGTGGCGAAGAAATAGAATAGAAATGCCACTTGTAGCGTTTGTCTCTCCTGAAGGCATGTCGCAGGCAGGAGTGAAGAGCCGACGCCCCAGGAGATTGAAATAATCAGATTTTTCACGCCTGTGATGTCTTTCAGGCGAGGTAAAGAGGGAAAGAGCCTCACACTGTATATAATTCCGCAGAAAAGAGGGAAAAATAGTATGAAAACGCAGCAGAAATCATGCATAAATCCAAGAATAAATGTAATGACAAATGAAGAAAAGACAGAAGTAGCGAAAATACGCTCTCTACCAGCTATAACTTTCACCCTATCAGGATTATTAATCGCATCCTCCTTCATATCTGTCAATTTGTTCAGCGAATATATGCTGTAAACGGAGAAGAAAGAGGCGAGAATCAGGTTGGGAGCGAAGACGCCGATGAGTAAGGACGCAAACAGCACCTTTAAAGCCCCATTTATTGAAATGAAAATTGAAGATGATATTAAAAAATTTTTGAAATGTTCTAAATTTTCCTTAAAATTTCTTGCATATTTATTAGGAGAAGAGGGAAGGGTTTTTTTGACAGCGAACAGCGGCATCTATGATGTCTGCTATATCCCTGCCATTCACACTATTCCATCAGAAATTTCTCTGCTTTTTTTCGGTAATGCTTGAAAAGTTCTGAACCCCAGCGGACTGCTCTTTCATCTGTGCTGATCAAGTCGCTTGTCGTGTCATATACGCCCTCTGTTGAGAAGAGACCAAGCGAGAGGAAGGAGTCTGTGACGGTGAAAGCGACCTTCACATCCTCCTCCGTCACGAAGATTTCCAAACAGCACTCGCTTATTGCCCGCTTAAGTTCATTCTTGTCAACGGACTCAAGCAATTTCTCAAGCACTTCTCTCGTCAGGACGAGCTGTGTCGGAACGGTTGTTGCGAGTTCCCTGAAGATTATGGGGTAGTCAGGTGCGAAAATAGGAGAAACTCCTTTCACCCATTTCGCATTCTTGAGGAACTGGAGGAAAGTTTTGTGCGTTTTTATGATGTCAAGTGCGTTTATTCTATGCACTTCTGAATTTTTCAAACATCCTATCTTCTCAAGTAAATGCATGGGAATACCGCTGAGGTCATGCTGCTTCCAGAAGCTCTCATGCTTTTTCAACGCTTCTATCGCATCCACAATATCCGAAATCTTCCAAGCGAGGATTTCTCCCGTCTTCGTCAGCACATAGTCCCGCTCCTCGTCCCTGAAAATGATTTTCGCTTTCTCAAGCTCTCTGAGTGCGTGAAGAGCGGTCGTAGCACTCGTGTTAAGCGCTTCTCTGATTTCCCGCAGTGATTTCTTACCCTCGCTCAAAAGAATAATAATATTTCTGCGTAAATCCGAGCAGAGAGAGAGGCGTATGATATTTTGGACGATGCTTGTTGCTTCGCTTCCCCCCGCCCCCCTGCCTGCCTCCATTATATCTAATTCACGAAACCCTATTACTTTTATTATTTCCTCCTCTATTGTCATATTAAGATAATCTCAAAGGGAATAAGTTTATATAGATTCCATCTTGAAATATTGCTCGGATTGAGCAATTTTTTTTACTTGAAACAAAACATATATTTTTAAGCAAAATTAAGTCAGACACGATGAAAGTAGTGGGGGGAGAGAGCGGGGATAAAAGGGAATGGAAGGACGAGGTGTCCGGAGGTAGCAGGGTTATATTGGAGGATATAAGCGGAAGGGGAAAGGAGGAGTGGGAGATTCTGCTTGTTGAGGATGACGAGGGGCATGCGGAGCTTATTCGTAGGATATTTGAGGAGAGGACGGATGAAAACGGCATAAAATGGAAAATCGAGTGGGTGAGGAGCATAAGCGAAGCATTAGAATATCTTGAAAGCGGGAGACCATCGCTCATTCTTGCTGACTATTTGCTTCCGGATGGAAAAGGGCTTGACCTCACAAGAGGGGCGAAGCGTCCTGATGAGATGCCTGCGCCGCTCATCATAATGACCGCTTACGGCTCTGAGCGCATTGCGGTCCGCTCACTCAAATCTGGAGCGCTGGACTATGTTGTGAAGCGTCTTGAGGATTTGGAGAATTTACCATGGACGGCGAAGCGAGCGTTAAGAGAATGGGAAAACATCTTAAACAGAAAGAGGGCGGAAGAGGAGCTTCGTCGCAAAAACAAGGAGCTTGAAGCATTCACGAAAGAATTGGAAGAGCTTGTGTATGTGATTTCTCACGATTTGAAATCTCCATTGTTCTCTATAAAATCGCTATCTCAGTTCATTCTTGAAGATTATTCTGGAAAACTTGACGAAAATGCGCTCAAATATCTACAGTTAATAGAAGAGAATGCGGAGAACATGTGGTATTTGATAGAAATGTTGCTGGAAGTTGCGAAGGTGGGATATTTAAATGTGAAGTATGAGGAAGTATGTGTCAAAGAACTTGTGGAAGAGATAAAGAGTTCAATAAAGGGACTTATAATAAGCAAGAATGCGGAAGTTAAAGCAGTTTGCGATGCAAGATTAAAAACAAGCAAATTTTTCCTTAAGACTATTCTCACGAATCTTATTGTAAACGGTATTATTTACAACGACAAAGAGCGAGTGATTGTTGAAGTGCGGTGTGAGGAGCATCCTGAAATGTATCAACACATGTTCAGCGTGAGAGACAACGGGAACGGCATACCTGCTGAGCGAATTCCTGAAATTTTCGAGCTTGCTCACCGCTTCAGAAAGCGCACAAGGGAAGAGGAGGAGCGAAGGAGGGCGAAGTTTGAATATGTGGGCAGTGGCGCTGGACTACCGCAGTGCAAGAAGATGGTTGAGCGTCTCGGCGGAAAAATATGGGTCGAAAGCACAGTGGGCGAAGGAAGCACTTTCTACTTCACGCTCCCGAAGGTGAAATAATGATGAGATACCAACCACAGAGAGAGAAAAAAGGTGCGACGGCGAGAGGTAGGATATAATGCTTAATACCGAATTTTGTTGAGTATTGTATTTGAGAATTAAGGTGTCTGTTAAATGAAATGGGAAGCGGGAGAGCGGTGCTGGAGCGGTATGCTATCGTTGAGCCTTATGCTTTTGTCGTTATAGAGGCGGGGACGCCGCCGAGATACAGGGTTGAAGAGCCAAAGCTTTCAGAGGCGGAGAAAGAGGCGCTTGAAGAGGCTAAGCGAAAGATTGAAAGGGCTAAGCGAAAAATTCAGACAATCTCCACCACAACAGCAGTTAGCGGAGGAGGGCGTGGAGATGTCGGAGATGTGCGTGAATATGCTGATGAAATAAAGCGGAATATTGAAAAGATGGGATTAAGCGAGGAGCAGCGTGAAAAGATAAAGTATTATTTGGGGCGAGATTTGCTTGGGTATGGTGAATTAGATGTATTGCTTAGGGATGAGAATGTAGAAGAGATTTCTTCCGCTGGAATGGGCAAACCTATTTTCATATTTCACCGAAAATATGGTCATATTGAGACAAATTTAGTTTTCAACAAGGGAATATTTTCGATTATTCATAAGAAGTCAGGAAAAATTAAGGGTACCGTCAGCGAAGTCTTTGAGAGGGAGCGCTTTGAGAGGGGGCGTGCCAGCGTGAGCAGTGAGGCGCAAGTTAGTGCAATCATGTTCGCAGGGACTTCGCAAGAAGCATTCACGATTCGGAAGAGGCGGGAGATCACGCCAGTAGACCTTTTGAGCGAAGGTGTGTTCTCTGTGGAGATGCTCGCTTACCTCTGGATGGCAGTTCAGCACCGCTTCAACATCTTAATCTTGGGAGAACCTGCGTCGGGAAAGACGAGTGTTTTGCGTGCAATTTCCATGTTTATTCCGCCGAATCGCAGGATTATTTCTGTTGAGGATGTGCGTGAATTGAATCTGCCACACAGAAATTGCATCTCGCTGAATGTGAATGCGTTTGATGATGAGATGGAATTGCTCAATACAGCGATGAAAATACATCCTGATTATATCTTCGTGGGTGAAATTAGTAGCAAGAAGACCGCAAATATATTCTTTCAGTCAATATTTTCGGGCGTTGCGACGCTCTCAACGATGAATGCGATTTCTGCGGACGCTCTCGTTAGCAGGCTCGTGAAGTCCCCTTTGCGTGTGCCGCTTGATTTTCTTCGCTATTTGGATGTCGTGCCTGTTCAGGGATTTGTTGAGATTCATGAAGAGGCGGCGGCTACGGGGAAGGGTGGGAAAGCGAGCGAAGGTGGCGGCGTGGATGCAGTGGAGACGGTGGAAGCAGTGGAAGCAGTGGATGCGGTGAAAAGGAAGGCAAGGAGCAGGGTGAGGAGATGCACGCACTTGTTTGAGGTTGTGGATGTGGATTACGAGAAGGAGGAGGTCGTTGCGAATGAACTTTTCTTGTGGCAACCCCCTGACGAGTTCGCTTTCAAGGGCGAATCAAAGGTATTTATTGAGATAATGAACGGGCTTGAGATGAGCGAGGAGGAATTAGCGGAAGATTTCAACCGCAGAATAACTGTTTTAGAGTGGATGCAGCGGAAAAAATTGCAGAATTTCAACGACATAGGCGGAATTATGTATGAATATGAGGAAAATCCGGAGGAATTAGAGAGGAAAATTGAGCGAGAATGGGAAGAGAGGTAGAACAAGGGGATTAGAAACATGAGATAAAAGCGAAAGTAGAAAGCGGAAAAAATAGGGAGGGGAAAACCCCCAAACTTTCAACTTTTTATTTGCTTGCGTTTTCACGCTCTCACTCCCTCCTCCGCAGCACCAGATATGCGATTGCGAGCAGTCCTGCAACTGCGAATATCGCCTCAAAGCCTGGCGTCGGTGAGGGTGAAGGCGATGGTGTTGGCGTAGGTGTGGGCGTCGGTGTTGGCGTAGGCATTGGCGTCCCAAGATATGACGGTGTTGGCGTCAATATTGGCGTGGGCGTCGGTATTGGTGATGGTGAAGGGGATGGACTTGGTGTTACTTTGGGCGTAGGAGCACCTGGATAGCTCTTCGGGTCATGTGGATCCGTTCCCATTCTTATCTCATATGAATCGCTGTAACCGTCTCCATCACTATCTACTGTTACACCACCGCCTGGAGCACGACGATATGTTGGAGTAGGCGTCGGTGAAGGTGATGGTGTTGGAGTAGGCGTCACTTTAGCTAGTATCAGGTCCACTCTTTGAGGGCTACCTGTAGCTGATACTGTTGTCGTATTCATTTTGTTATTGTAAGATGCTGTGATTTGCAGTGTATCACCGATATTAACTGGCTTAGTTGCTGGAGGGCCGAAAACCACCTGGTAGTATCCTCCTCCTGCGGTTGTAGTTGAAAGGGATTCGCCTGTATTTATGTCAGTGACGGTGACATTCGCCCCATCAACAGGCGTGATGCCATCCCCGTCAAATACCCGCCCCCATACCGTGTATGGTTGTGCCTGTGCAGCGGCTATCATCCCAAGAAATAGAACGACAAACAATACTGCACTCACTATTATCTGTTTTCTCATCCTCGTCATCATTTTCGCTCCCTCCTCTTAATCGCTCCAAGGTGTCCCTTCAAATATGACGATTGCGGATTCGCTCATTCTTACGAAGTATCCCTCACCTCCTTTTATATTGAAGTCGAAGAATGGAGGCATTCCTGCCGAGTAGCTCTTCCATGACTGCGTCTCAGCATCCCATCTCAATACTTCTGTGCAATTCTCCCCTATCTTCGAAATCAATGATGATGCTTTCACCACCGATGTGTCATTTACAGGAAGACCTATTAGATTGTATCCCTGAGCCAGTGAAATCGTGAAAGGTGAGTCCCATCCCTTTCCGCTGAAAACGACTTCCGCACTACTCGTCATACGCACTAAGTATCCCTCACCTCCTTTTATATTGAAGTCGAAGAATGGAGGCATCCCAGGACTATAACTCTTCCATGACTGCGTCTCAGCATCCCACTTCAGCACCTCCTCACACCCTTCTCCTATCTTACTCATCAACACCGACGCATTCACTACCGATGTGTCGTTGAGCGGTGGTGAAAAAGTATTGTAACCTGGAACAAAGTTGACTGTGAAATTGTATCTTTTCACTTCGTAAAATTGTGATGAATTGTATGCCCAATTGCCGCTTGTATCATTTACACTTACATTGACGGTGTAAATACCGGGAGTGGACTTCGCAGTGATATTCCCCTCCCAGATGTTTGGAGCTGTATTAGCGAGATATACGAATGGCTCCTCTCCCCCTGATGCGATAACAACATCTATCGCCACGTTGTCCGTTGCGTTAACAATCACATGAACAGGTTCGCCTGGACTCACTTCGCTTGGACTCACTATTACATAATTGATCACCGGCGGAATCATATCCACGAACCTCAGTATCAGGTCCACTCTTTGAGGGCTACCTGTAGCTGATACTGTTGTCGTATTCATTTTGTTATTGTAAGATGCTGTGATTTGCAGTGTATCACCGATATTAACTGGCTTAGTTGCTGGAGGGCCGA
>Ga0190312_1000233_pt1 | contig 20058 bp, 18 predicted proteins | sample 487007910_MG_FD_165046 | JGI IMG/M metagenome (GOLD analysis project Ga0190312, IMG submission 165046) | Hydrothermal vent sediment bacterial communities from Southern Trench, Guaymas Basin, Mexico - 4870-07-9-10_MG | ecosystem: Environmental > Aquatic > Marine > Hydrothermal vents > Sediment ... | reverse complement strand
ACTCCAACGTCACCCACTACATCACCCACAACAACTAGTCCAACTACATCACCAGCACCTGGTGTTGAAATGACAACAGTAGCTATAGTTGCTGGTGTAATAATCGTCATTATAGTGGTAGCTCTAGTACTATTCCTAAGGAGAAGGTAGTGTGTTAAATAGGTATATAGTTTAAAATAAACATCTTTTTTACTATAACTATATCCTAGACTTCTATACATAGTGTATAAACAATCTGTGTCTAGAAACACCTATATAGACCGTCTAGTTAATCATATTTATTAGCTAGCATAGACTTATATCCTAGGTTGGAAGAGGAGGTTTGTAATGCCTGCAGGTATTGGTAGAACTATATTAACAACAGTTATAAACATAGTTGTTGTACTAGTCATTGTATCAGTTATAATATCAGCAATATTTGTTACACAAGCGGACATGTATCTAAGAGGACTAGCACAGGAAATGTATCAAGCTAAAGTCAAGGCTTTAGAGCCTAGGCTTAGAGGATTATCTGCTGAAGAAAGAGAGGAGATTCTACAAAGAATTAATGAGAGTATATGGAGGGATCTTGGGCTACTTAGACCACTGCATGAGAGAGTAATGATATATGCTGTTAACGCCATGACGTTTAGATTTGAAAACTTTACAGCTAAGAAGATATACCCTGGTAGTTATAGAAATGCTAAAGACGTTGTATTTAATGCATTAAGAGCAACGATCATACTGTTTACAACAGCTACAATTATAGAGCTCTCTATAGCTATATTCCTTGGACTACAAGCTGCTAAGAGGGCTGGTAGCTTATTTGATAGAGCAATATCTGGTTTAGCACTAATATCAGCTAGTCTACCAATGTGGTGGGTAGGACTGTTGATGCTGTTGGTGTTTAGCTACTGGCTTGGATGGTTTCCATTTGCATCAAAAGATGTATATATAGAGCTTGCGGCGTTGAACCGTATGGATATTGATCCTATACAGAGGTTCTTTATGTCAATACCTATATGGCTTAAGTATCTAGCACTGCCACTTATAACAGTTGTGTTAGTGTCTTTTGGCGGGGGTTCATATATTGTTAGAAACATTGTTGTAGGAACTATACGTGAAGACTTTGTAATGGTTGCACGTGCAAAAGGGTTGCCTGAAAGAAGCGTGTTGTACAAGCATGTTCTTAGAGCAGCTAGTCCACCAATAGTCACTATGAGTGCTCTATCACTAGTAGGCTCACTGGGTGGTGCTATTATTACAGAAACAGTATTCCAGTGGCCTGGCATGGGCCTTACATACTGGATAGCTATTAATAATGGTGACGTAGGTGTCTTAATGGCTAATACCTACTTGGTAGTATTCCTATTTATTGTAGTAATATTTACACTAGACTTTATCTATATGATGCTAGACCCACGTGTACGTGTTAAAGGGCGTAAAGGGTGATAGGGTATGAGATCAAGAATAATTGCTTTAATAGCAGGAATCCTAGTATATGGTTTTCTAGCAGTATACTTCTTTGAAAACACACAGTTACTACTATGGATGACTATAGTATTCGACATATATATAGTATATGTAACAATACTATCATTCCTTAAAATGGCTTTACCAAAATCTGATACACTTAGAGAGTTCTGGTTTGAACTTAAGAGACAGAAGATCGGTATAGCTGGACTAATACTACTATTCACACTTATTGGAGCAGTTGTAGCATTCCCATTACTAGCTAACCCATCTGATATAGATAGATGGCATGACCAGGGGTATTGGAGAGAGAAGATGACGCCAAAACTAGCTCCACCAGCATGGGTTAACTGGTTTGTATCAGATAAGTATCCTAGTACAAGGGATCTTAAAGCACCAGTTAAGTTTAGAGAGTCCTATGATTTTAACGACACTAGTCAGCTTAGTGAGTTCCTGTATAGACTATCTGGTAAACGTATAGAGCATCCTAAAATACTTGAGAAGTTTAGGAAGAGTCTATGGTATGATAAGTTCGTCGTTATTAGTGTAGTATATGAGTATAATTATACAGCATACCATAGACCAATAGATATAGTGTTTCGTGCAAGATTTGATATAGGAAATATATTCTATCCAGGTAAGCCCCAGGGTGTTGGAATATATATTCATAGACCAGATAATATAACTCTATCACTAATACCTGGCTACCACTATCCAGTAAATAAGTATAGTATTAACGAATATGCAGACTTTAGTAGTAAGGAGATACTAGAACTACTGGGCATACCGTATAGTATGGCTAACCAGACAATATACATAAACACTACTAAAGACTGGTTCTTCTCACTACAACAGTATGGTACAAAGCTTTCAAACTACCAGCATGGACTAGGTATTGGTATGTCACTAGAGCCGATACTGCAGGTATCTAATGAAACACTGCAGCCTGGACAGAGTGTAGACTTCCTAACAGTAGTATTCTCTAAAACTGGTAAGGGGGTAGTGAGTGGTGCTACAGGTCCACTGCATGGTACATACAAGTTTGAGTTTATATTTGTATTCCGTCTAGCTGGTGAAGATGCTAAACATGAACCGGATATAGAGTTTATTGAAGCTAGAGTACATGGTGTATATGGAATACTGGGTACTGATGATAAGGGGAGGGATCTATGGGCTGGACTAGTATATGGTGTACGTTGGGCTCTACTAATAGGTCTTATAACGGCATTCCTAGCTACAATGCTTGGTGTAACCTATGGTATGGTTTCAGCATATGCTGGAGGACTTGTTGATGCGTTTATGCAGCGTTTTGCCCAAGTAATGTATTCTCTACCAGTACTACCACTACTGATCATGTTGGCATACTTCTTTGGTAAGTGTATATGGATTATAATAGTGTTGCTAGTGATATTTGGATGGGTTGGTATACAGTTTGTAGTACGGAGTATGGTGCTGCAGATCAAGGAGCAGACGTATATAGAAGCTGCACGTGCACTAGGAGCAGGTGATCGTAGAATACTGTTTAGATACATATTCCCACAGTTAATACCATACGCATTCGCTACAATGGCTCTTAACGTACCAAGTGCTATACTAGCTGAAGCAGGTCTTAGCTTTCTAGGACTTGGAGACCCAAGTATTGTGACATGGGGTAAGATACTACATGAAGCACAGAAGGCTAGTGCTGTACTAAAGAATGCATGGTGGTGGGTTGTACCACCTGGGCTGGCAATAGCTGTTACAGCATTAACTTTTGTAATGATTGGTATGGCTCTTGAAAGGATTATAGAGCCTAGGCTGAAGACTAGGTAGCTTGATCAAGGTATTTAGCTATCAATAGGCTATCTTTTCTCTCTACAATCCTAGCTAGTATTTTATCACCAATTCTTCTATAAAAACCACTAATAGCTACTAATAAATCCCTACCAACAATAACGCCTAAATACTCTCCTCTCAACCAGCCCCTACCAATAACAGCTACTTCTACAACATCACCCTCCTTTACAGAAACTGGTATCCTAGAAACATATCTCATACCCCACTCTCTCATACTCCAGTGCAGTCTAAGACCAAGCTCTTTCTCAAGTCTCTCAATCTCTTTCCAAAAAGTATTCCAAGACCATGGCTTTACACCCCTTACACGCCTACCATAGTGGTGGACATTATATTTCTGAATAGTGACTGGAGGCCATCTCTTACCAGCACCAACCCCTATAGCCCACTTAACAACATCTACTACATCAGCATCGTTTACACCAGGTATCCATAGAGGTGTTACATGGAGGTCTATACTTGTATTCTCAACAATATAGCGGGCAACATCCATAACCCTTCTAACATCATACCACTGAACACCCTGTAGATAACGTGCTTTAACAGGATCAAGGGTTTCTATACTAAGGTTTACTCTATCAAGACCAGCTCTCTCTAATCTATCAACTAACCTATAGGTTAGTAGAGCACCATGTGTTTCTAGAGCAACACTACTAACACCATCAACACTCTTCAAGTCTCTAACAAGCTCTACAATCCATGGATAAGTAAGGGGGTCTCCAATAGTGTCTATAAGAGCTTCTAAACCATAACCCTTAACCCCTACAGCATACTCTACAGTCTCAACAATAGGCTTTGGATCGACAATGTATTCAGCCCACCTATGTCTACTAAAAGGACCTGCGTCAACACTACAGAATATACAGTTTAGTGGACAAATAGTTGTAGGCCTTACTTGTAGAACATTTGTACCACGATCTATTACTCCAAAAGCAATATAGCCTATCATTGGAGTACCTTCTCTAACATAGTAGATAATCCTACCATCCCTATACCTACCAATAACATCTAAGTACTTATTCAAGCAACTACAACCCCATATTCTTCAACAACCTATTATAGTCGAAAACACATACTCTTCTTTTAAGAGAACATGGGTTACTAAAACCTACTATATATAGATAGAGTGTTCTAACAATACCACGTCTATCTAAAAGCCTACGCACACGCACTGGTATCCAATTCGGTATTGAGAAATCAAGTGATACAATCCTAGCACCAATCCTCAACTCTCTCTCAAACTTATCCACTAGTTTCTCAATAACCGATCTATAGAGGTATATGTAGACTACAGTAGCATCACCAAGGTATACATCATAAAAACTAGCTTCAACAACTCTAACTCTATCGTTTAACCCAAGAACTCTAGCCTTCTCTCTAATAACTTCTACAAGATAGGGATTGATCTCGACTGCTACACAATAAGCACCCCTCTTAGCAGCTTCAAAGACCACTCTACCATCGCCAGCACCTAGGTCATAGAATACATCACTAGGAGATACTCTAGAAAACTCTATAGCTTCTCTAACAACTTCTTTTGGAGAAGGTATAAATGGTGCTTTAACTAAGCCAACCAACCGCTTATCCACCATTATCTCTATAGTGTGGCTTTATATCTGGGTATAGTGTTATATTTTTTGTTTAAAATAACTTTTAAATAGAGTCTATAGCATAATGCTATAAACTGGCAACATAGGATTAGGTGTCTAACTAGAGCTCTGTCTCCAGTATACTGAGGTGTATGGTGTGTCTGAAGTATTATTGGATGTAAGAGGTTTAAAGACCTACTTTTATACAACTAAGGGTATTGTAAAAGCTGTTGACAACATATCGTTTAAGCTTAACAAGGGAGAGGTACTAGGTATTGCTGGTGAGAGTGGTTGTGGTAAGAGCACTACAGCCTACTCTATTATAAGACTTGTACCACCGCCCGGTAGGATAGCTGGTGGAGAGATATATTTTGAGGGTAGGGATATTCTTAAACTAAGTCCTGAAGCATTTAGAAAGAGTATTCGTTGGAAGAAGATATCAATGGTTTTCCAAGGTGCAATGAATGCACTAAACCCTGTATTCACTGTTGGTGACCAGATAGCAGAGGTTATAATGCTTCATAAAGGTCTTACTAAGAGAGAGGCATACGCTATAGTATATAAGATGCTCCAAATGGTTGGTATAGACCCACGTAGAGCACATAGTTATCCACACGAGCTTAGTGGTGGTATGAAACAGAGAGTTATGATAGCTATGGCTCTAACACTAAACCCACCACTAGTAATAGCTGATGAGCCTACAACAGCTCTTGACGTAGTAGTACAAGCACAGATCATGAACCTCCTTAAGAGACTGCAGAGAGAACACAAGACGTCAATCATACTCATCACTCACGACCTAAGCCTTATAGCTGAAATAGCTGATAAAGTAGCTATAATGTATGCTGGTAAAATAGTAGAGTTTGGCACATCAGAACATGTATACTTAAACCCAATGCACCCATATACAAGAGGCTTACTAGCAAGCATACCACGTCTACACGGAGATATCAAGAAGCTTGAATGGATACCCGGTGTACCACCAGATCTCATAAAGCCTCCTCCAGGATGCCGTTTCCACCCAAGATGTAAGGAAAAATTCGAACCATGTGATAAAGAAGAGCCTCCAATGGTTGAAGTTGAGCCTGGGCACTACGTAGCTTGTTGGTTATATGCTAAAAGGTAGAGTAGGTGGGTTATGTATGAGTATGGAGCTCTTTAGAGTAGAGCCTGATGAGAAGACTATACTCTATGTAAAGGATCTTAAGACATGGTTTCCACTACGTAGGAGTTTGTCTGAAATATTGACTGGTAAGCCCCGTAAGTATGTAAGAGCTGTTGACGGCATATCCTTCAAGATCCAGGAGGGCGACGTATTCGGCCTTGCTGGTGAGAGTGGTTGTGGTAAGACAACAACTGGTAAGACTATACTAAGACTTGTTGATCCAACAGCTGGTGTTATAGGTTATAGGCCTAGGAAGCAGCTGCTTGAACAATGGAGGAGGATGGGCTATGTACCAGCTAGTATTGACAAGTATGGTAGTATTGATATTGCTAAAATACCCTCTAAATACCTTAAGCCAATGCGCCGTGAAATGCAGATGATATTCCAGGACCCATACGGTAGTCTCAACCCTAGATTCACTATATACAAGATACTTGAGGAGCCATTGATTATACATAAGATTGGTAAGACTAAGAAGGAGAGGTATGAGCTTGTAGCTAAGGCTTTAGAAGATGTAAAGCTTACACCACCAGAGGATTTCATGTTCCGTTACCCACACATGCTGTCTGGTGGTCAGAGACAGCGTGTTGGTATTGCTCGTGCACTAATGCTTAACCCTAGGTTTATTGTAGCTGATGAACCTGTTTCAATGCTTGATGTAAGTATTCGTGCAGAGATACTTGAGCTTATGATGGAGCTTAAGAGGGAGTATAATCTAACCTATATATTCATTACACACGATCTAGCTGTTTCAAGATATATTACTAACAAGATAGCTATAATGTACCTTGGTAAAATAGTTGAAATGGGTAATACACGTACTGTACTAGAGAACCCGTTACACCCATACACCCATGCTCTAATCAAGGCTATACCAGACCCTGATCCGAGTAATAGGCTTAGAATACGTGAAGTACCTATTAAGGGAGAGGTACCAAGTGCTATATTCATACCTCCAGGATGTCGTTTCCACCCAAGATGTGTAACACTAGATGAACATCCAGAGCTTAAACAATACTGTACACGTAGAGAGCCACCACTTATAGAAGTTGAGAAAGACCACTATGTTGCTTGCTGGCTTTATGCTAAGAAATAAATGTTTTTAGACAACCTATTTATTCTATATACACCCTAGATAACACTATCTAGAAAACACTGGATATAGGTGTACTGGGTTGGAGCCAGAGGGTAGTACTGGTATAGTTGGATGGGGTGCATATATACCAAGATATAGGCTTCCACTAAAAGAGATTGTTAGAGTATGGGGGTTCTCGCCAGAAACACCAGCTGGACTAAGAACAATAGAGAAAGCTGTTGCTGGAGATGATGAAGACGCTACAACAATGGGTTGGGAAGCTGCACGAAATGCTCTACTAAGAGCAGGTATAGAGCCCTCTAGGATTGGTGGTGTATGGTTTGGCACAGAGTCTAAACCCTATGCTGTAAAGCCTTCAGCAACAATTATAGCACACGCACTAAAGATTACGCCAGAGACAATGGCTACAGATCTAGAGTTCGCCTGCCGTGCGGCTAGTGAAGCACTAAGGCTAGCTATTGGTGCTGTAGCATCAGGCTTGATCGACTATGGATTAGTGATTGGCAGTGATACTGCTCAAGCAAACCCTGGTGATATACTAGAGTTTACTGCTTCATCAGCTGCGGCAGCATTTATTATAGGTCCTTCTAGTGAAGCAGCTGCAGTTTTTGAAGCTAGCTATACCTATGTAACTGACACACCTGACTTCTGGAGGAGAGCCCATATGCACTATCCACTACATGGTGAAGCATTTACTGGTGAGCCAGCATATTTCCACCACATAGTTAGTGCTGTTAAAGGGTTGTTTGAAAAAACTGGTTTAAAACCAAGTGATTTCACATATGCTGTATTCCATCAACCAAACGGTAGTTTCCCACTACGTGTAGCTGCTAAACTTGGTTTTCCTAAAGAGAAGGTTTTACCGGGTCTACTAACACCATATATTGGTAATAGCTATAATGCTTCAGCACTTATTGGTCTAGCTAAAATACTTGATCAGGCTAAGCCTGGTGATAGAGTTCTTGTAGCACCATTTGGTAGTGGTGCTGGTTCTGATGCTTACAGCCTTGTTGTCACAGAGGGGGTTCTTGATAAACAGGGTAGGGCTCCTAAAGTAGGGGATTATCTAGAGAGGAAGAAGGTTATTGACTATGGTCTTTATGCTAAGTATCGTAGATTAATACATCGTATAAGATAGTAGGAGGTGGATTGTATGAAATACTCTATAGCTCGTTTCTGGAGGGAGAGGGAGGGTCATTATAGACTACTTGGTAGGAAGTGTAGGAGTTGTGGTAGAGTAAATTATCCACCATCAAGTGTTTGTAGGTACTGTGGTTCAAAGGATCTTGAGGACGTTGAACTTCTTGAAAAAGCACGTGTACTTACATGGACAGTTATACATACTGCTCCAGAAGGGTTTGAGGAATATCGTCCAGTAATAATAGCTATTGTAGAGTTGCTTGAGTCTAAAGCTAGGATATTGACAAGGCTTACAGATGTTGAACCAGAGGATATTAGAGAGGGTATGATTGTAGAGCCTGTGCTACGGCGTATTAGTGAGGATGGTGATTCAGGTATTATACACTATGCTATAGTTTTTAGACCCCTAGTATCTGGTGGGGGATCTGATGGAGGAGGTTAAGAGCAGGATTAGAGAGTGGGTTAGAAGAGTAGTATCTGGTGAAATACCTCTACATAGGATTGAAGAGTTTGTCGGTAATGAGAATGTAGCTGTAGTTGTAAGGAGGAAAGCTATTGAAGAGATTACTGGTGTACACCTACCAGCTATAGGCTCATCTATAATAGACTTTGTTGAAGTCACAGGATATAATATAGAGAATCCTATAGGAGCAGTACAAATACCATTAGGAGTAGCTGGTCCATTAAAGGTTCTTGGAGAATATGCTAGAGGAGAATACTATATACCATTAGCTACAACAGACGGTGCACTTGTAGCTAGTGTTAATCGTGGCTGTAAAGCATTATCGTTAAGCGGTGGTGTTAGAACTAGAATACTTGATGATGGAATGACACGTGCACCACTATTCTGGACACCAGATATAGGTACAGCTCTTAAACTAGTAGAGTGGGTTAGAGAACACTATAGTGAGATAAAGGAGGTTGCTGAATCAACAACAAGGTATGGTAGGTTGTTAGAGATAAAGTCTTTCATTCTAGGTAACAATGTATGGCTTAGGTTTAAGTATAGTACTGGAGACGCTATGGGTATGAACATGGCTACTATAGCAACCGATAAAGCATGTAAGTTTATAGAAGAAAACTTCTATGGAGAAGCTAGACTAATAGCTCTTAATGGTAACATGTGTGTTGATAAGAAGCCGCCACTACTGAATGCATTGTTTGGTAGAGGCAAGGCTGTAGTAGCAGAAGCTGTTGTTAAAAGAGATGTTGTAGAAGATGTCTTAAAGACAACGCCAGAAGCTATAGATGAAGTAAATACTAGAAAGAACTTGTTTGGAAGTATAAGAACAGGATCAACCTTCTATAACGCATACTACGCTAACATCCTAGTAGCAGTATTTATAGCAACAGGGCAGGATCCAGCACAAGTTGTTGAAAGCAGTATAGGTTATACATGGACAGAGCTTAGAGGAGAAGACCTATACATCTCTATCACACTACCAAGTCTAGAGGTAGGAACAGTTGGTGGTGGTACAAGACTGCCAACACAGAGAGAAGCACTAGCACTAATGGGTGTAGCTGGTAGTGGGGAAAAGCCTGGTGTTAATGCTAAGAAGTTTGCAGAAATAGTTGCTGGAGCAGTACTAGCTGGAGAACTGAACTTGTTAGCTGTACTAGCTTCACACAAACTAGCTAGTTCACATATAATGCTTGGTAGAGGTGGTTTAAAGTCTAAGTAGACTCTTTAATACAGTATATTCTTTCTCAACAACATCTTCAACAAACTCTCCAACAACAACCTTATCCCATGGAAGCTCTCTATCCCTACTCCATCCATTAAAGACATACTTTGTAGAATAAGCATTCCTCTTCAAAACCCTCCTCCAACCACCAAGACCTCCACCCCCCATAGCCCATTCAACAAGTATTCTACTAATAGAATTATCTGCTAGAGCTATTGATGCTTGAACCCAAGCCCAGTTAACATATAGTGGACGTGTATCAACTACTCCTCTCAACTCTCTCCTAGCATAAGCTATGATCTCTCTAGCCTTCCCTAAATCAATCATACCAATCCACTGGAAAGGAGTCTTAGGCTTAGGTATTAGAGGGTTTATAGATACACTAACACTCCTGCCCATGGAGCGAGCATACTTTGCTATCTTCTTTATAAAATCTACATTCACTCTAACACTATCCAAGGACTCACCCTTAATACCTAGTATAAAGTATAGCTTGAGATCAAATCCTTGGTCAAGAACATTCTTTAAAACACTATAATAGTCTAGGTCTCTTCTAAAACACTTACATAAAACCCTTAAACCATAGCTACTAATGTTCTCTGGAGCAGTGACAAGAGTTCTCTGGCCAACACGCTTAACTAGCTCAAGATTATCATTAGACAATACATCAATTCTTAGAGAAGGTATTGAAGCAGTTAAGTGTTCACTAGCTATATACTCAAGTAGTCTCCTCTCATCTCTAGAGCCTAGGAAATAGAGTGAATAAACTATAACACGTCCAAGATCATTATATAATAATCCATTCTCAACATAGCTTTTAAGAACACTATAGCTACGTACCCTGTATGGTTTAAACAGCCTACCCTCCATACAGAAACGGCACCACCATGGACAACCACGTGAAGTCTCTAAAATAAAGCCTCTGCCAAAAACGGGTTCTCTTTCAAGAGACTGTATCTGTCTAACTGGGTAGAAGCTATTATCTAGATCCCTCTCCCACACCCTCCTAGCCCTACTCGTATACTCTGGAATATAGAATCCAGGAGAGCTAGATAGTTCCTCAAGTAAGCCATTATAGTCTCCATCATATTCAATAATAGCTTTAACAAGTATTGGTAAGAGAGGCTCTACTTCACCAATTACAAAACAGTCAACTATATCCTCTAATGGAGAAGGGTTAGCTATAACTGTTGGGCCTCCAATAAATACTACGTATTCTCCACAACGCTTCTTTCTAAAAGGCTCTATACCAGCTGCTAGCAACAACCTTATAATATTAACATAGTCTGGCTCATAGTGTACACTAACTATGATATACCTGAATTCTTTAAGAGGAGTATTTGTCTCTAAACTACGTGGCTCACCAAGATCACCTGTTAGCTTATCTACAACAAACCTCTCAACATATACTTCATTAAAGTTGTTTCCAAGAAAATAGATTAACTGCACTCCTAGACTAGATAGTGAAGCCTCGTATATACTTGGATATACAAGTGCTATTCTAACCATACCTCTCCTAACCTTCTTAATAACAGTATTTACTTCTACAACCACTATAGACACACCTATACCTCTAATTTTATCTACCACGAAGTATATAGCTATAAGTGGTGCATATACTTGACTGACCGTTTCCAAGAACTTCTAACACCTAGAGTTAAAATGCTACGTGCGTCTGAGATTAGAGAACTACTTAAACTAGTTAAGCGTTCAAAAGAGATAATTAGCTTAGCAGGAGGAATACCTGATCCAAGGTATTTCCCTAGAAAGGAAATAGCAGAGATTACAAAAAAGGTTATAGAAGAGTATGGAGACTATAGCCTCCAATATAGTGAAACAAAGGGTATACCAGAACTACGTGAAACACTAGCTAAGTTCCTATACAAGATGAGAGGCTTTAAAGTAGATCCTGAAGACATTATCGTAACATCTGGTAGCCAACAAGCACTAGACATTATATCACGTGCTTTCATAAACCCTGGAGACAAGGTGATTACAGAGTCTCCATCATATCTAGCAGCCATTGGTTCATTCAAACTAGCTGGCGGAGATCTTATTGGTATAAAAGTTGATGAAAATGGTATGAAGACTCTAGCACTAGAGGATGTTTTAAGGAAACTACATGATGACGGTATTAAGCCAAAGTTCGTCTATACTATACCCATAGCTCAAAACCCCGGCGGGGTCACAATGAGTCTTAGCCGTAAGAAGCATTTATTAGAAATAGCTAGTCAGTACGATCTATTGATAATTGAAGACGATCCATATAGCTATTTCGTTTTTGACGAAAAATCTGATACTACATCACTTAAAGCACTAGATAAGGAGGATCGTGTACTCTACATTAGCACTGTTAGTAAGATACTAGCACCAGGTATAAGGCTTGGATGGATGGCTTGTCCAAGAGATATAACACGTAGACTAGAACTGCTTAAGCAGTACATGGACCTCCATAGTCCTACACTAAACCAGTACATATTTGCTGAAGCAATAAACTCTGGACTTGTAGAAAGACATGTAGTTCGTTTAAAAGAGGTTTATAGAGAGAAGCGTGATACTATGCTTGAAGCTCTTGATGAGTACTTCCCAGAATATACATGGTATAGCCGCCCTATAGGAGGGTTCTTTGTATTTACATACATCTTCAAGAAAGGGTTTGACTCTAGAAAATATCTAGAACTAGCTATAAACAAGTATAAGATAGCCTACGTACCTGGACAAGGATTCCACCCAGATGGTTCTGGAGCTAATAGTATGAGGTTAAGCTATAGCTATCCACCACCAGAAGTTATTAAGGAAGGTATTAAGAGATTAGCAAAAATGATCAGAGATCTATAATGCACCACTACCTAGTTCTTCTATAATTATCTAAACTCTATAAATTTTATTTAAATCAATTTAGCTTAGATATTTTAGAGAAAACCTAATAGATTGTTTAGAGATTCTTTAATAAGATGTTTACATCTAATTCAATAATATACTAGTATACCAGTGCTATAGAGTAGTCTATAAGCCAGGCTATAATACTGAACACTTATACTCTATAATAGTTAGTTCACTGGTTTCAGTAGCTTTAACACCGGTATCAATACTGGAGCCAACACTTATAGCATTGGCAGCAGCTATGGTAATAGCATTTCTATCAATCATACCATAGGGTGAAGAAGAGTTTATGAAAAACATTTACTTTTTACCTATTCTCTAAAGCATACTCTATTGACTCAATTACTTGTTTATAGCCAGTACATCTACACAATACACTATTCACTAACTCCATAACCTCCTCTCTAGAAGCACTCGGCTTATTCTTCAACAACCAGTACGCTATCAGTATAAACGCTGGTGTACAGTACCCGCATTGGAAGCCAAACTTCTCAATAAACGCTTTCTGTACAATATGCGGTTTACCAATATCTGATAAGCCCTCTAAAGTAGTTATCTCCGAGCCATCTGCTTCAACAGCTAGTACTAGACATGATTTAACAAGCTTGTTATCCATAATAACAATACATGTACCACACTCACCACGTAGACAGCCAGCTTTAACACTCTTAAGCAATAGCTTGTCACGTAGAACCTCAAGCAGTGTCTCCCAAGGCTTTACATAAACCTCTCTCTCAACACCATTAACAACTAGTTTTATAGGTATAAGCTCTTCCACTAAACACCACCTCCTAGATACTTATAGAGAAGATACCTTGTACAATACTCTATAACATGCAGTCTATACTCTCTAGAACCACGTATATCAGATATTGGAGAAATACTAGACATGACAACCTCTATAGTCTTATCAATAAGCTCTCCTAAAGACCTATTACTTCTAAACAACTCCTCAACACCTTCTACAAGAACAGGTGTTGGAGCTACAGATGAATAAGCTAGTCTAACAACTCTCTTAAGGGGATCTTCGGGGTTTGATACAAACAATGCTATACCAACAACAGCTATATCTTCAACACTACGTCCAACCTTAAAATACTCACCAGTATGCACTGGTGGCTCTGGTACATAGACCTTTGTAACAACCTCATTAGGCTCTAAAACAGTCTTCTTAACACCTTTAAAGAAATCTCTCAACCACACTCTACGTACACCATTAACAGACGCTATCTCAACAACACTGTTATAGATAAGTAGTGGTGGTGCAGTATCAGCTGCTGGTGAAGCATTACATAGGTTGCCTACAAGTGTTGCCCGGCTCCTTATAACAGGGTCGGCTAGTTTCTTAACAGTACTCCATAGAATAGGGTATTTCTCTCTGACAACACTATATTCTTCAACCTCTTTTAGAGTTGTTGTAGCACCAATAGCTAGTCTATCACTAGTATACTCTAGTTGATGAAGTTCCCTAACACCTTTTAAATCGATAATATATCTAGGCTTCTTAACTCTAAGCCTTAAATCAACAAGGAGGTCTGTACCACCAGCTAATAGGTATGCTTCCTCTCTAAACTTATCCTTAAGCTCTAGTAGCTCTGTTAAAGAACTTGGTCTATAATACTTAAATCCTGGTAACCTAGTGTAATATATTACATTCTCAACCAAGTATATCACCTCTTTAGAAACTCTCTAAGTCTTTTCAAGAGATCTGGTCTCTGCTCTCTAATAGTCTTTAATAGAGTATCGTGATTTATTGGCAGCTCTCTAATCCTTACACCAATAGCATTGTATATAGCGTTAGCTATAGCGGCTGGCCAAGGCTCCATAGAAAGCTCTCCAATACCCTTAGCACCATATGGTGCATCGCCTTGTCCTACTCCAAGGAATTCTACAATCATCTCCTCTGGTGTATCACCAGCTCTAGCAATCTTGTAATCAGTAAAGCTATTGTTTAACAACCTACCCTTACTATCAAATACTAGCTTCTCGCTTAAAGCAATACTAACACCCATAACAATACCTCCATAAGACTGTCCTAGAGCAAGTCCAGGGTTTATAACAGGTGTGTCATAGACTATTACAGCTCTTAATACACGGACCTCCATTGTAAGCAAGTCAATCTCTACTTCAACAGCACCAGCACCAAATGTATAGAATGGAGCTGGCTTACCAGCACCAGTCTCTGGATCAAGGTATGTGTTACCAGCCGGTACATATGATCCATGTCCTATAAGTGGTCCGCCAACAGCTGTTCCATCCGGGAATGTATAGCCTAGAGCAATCTCTTCAAGAGATACACATTTCCATGGCTCACCCTCTATACAAGCCTTTCCGTCCCTTACAACTATAAGCTCCTTATTAACACGTAGTGCTTTAGAAGCAACCTCCCGTATCTGCTCCCTAAGATCATCTAGTGCTCGTAGGAGAGCCTGTCCTTCACTAAACAATCCACGGCTACCAACAGTCTGCCATGTATATGCAACCATGTCAGTACTACGTATAGGTGCTACTCTAACCTTTTCAACAGGTACTCCTAGTTCTTCAGCAACAATCTGGGCTAAAGCAGTAATAGTTCCCTGACCTATCTCACCAGTACCAACAAGTACATCAACACTACCGTCATCATTAAGCTTAACAATAGCTGATGAAGCAGCGTTACTAGGCTGTACAGGTCCTTTCCAGAAAGCAGCAATCCCCCTACTACGTATCCTCCATGGAGCACTGGGTTTCTCTAGAGGTCTACTCCAGTCTATAAGCTCAGCAGCTTTTTCAACAACTCCAGCTGGGTCTCCAGCATCTACTCTAAGCCTCTCCTGTGTAGCTGTAAGCGACTCCCCTGGCTTAAACACGTTCTTTAACCTAAACTCTACAGGGTCTATGCCAAGCCTATGGGCTAGTTCATCAACTTGTTGCTCAAATGCAAAGTGCATCTCCTGCATACCAAATCCACGGAAAGCTGTTGTTGGAACCTTATTTGTGTAGACTGTGTAGCTGTCAACCCATATGTTTGGTATCTCGTAGGGTCCTGTTGGTTTGAAACATACAGCTCTACCAATATTAACTGTATAGTCTGCGTAAGCACCTGCATCAAGATAGTATTCTCCATAATGAGCTACTAGCCTACCATCACTTGATGCACCAGTCTTCATCTTAAACAAGAAGCCTGCACGTTGAGCCATGTATAAGAAGTTCTCTTCTCTATTAAGCTCAAGCCTTATAGGTCTCCCACTAAGCTTCATGGATAGTAGGACTGGTATATGCTCTAGCAGTAGACCAGCTTTACCTCCAAAACCTCCTCCCGCATATAAGTGGTAGACTACAACCTTATGTATAGGGAGTCCTAGTGATAAAGCTAATAGGTTTCGGACAGCAAATGGAGACTGGTGTGAAGACCATACCTCTACAGTACCGTCACGTTTAACACGTGCCATACCAACCCATGGCTCAAGGTAGGCATGGCTAATAACTGGTTCACGATAAACATTCTCTACAACAACATCAGCTCTACTAAAACCCTCCTCAACATCACCCTTCCTAAGCTTAACATAGTTAGCAATATTAGTGTCTGGAACAGGGTTTATGAAAGAAGCGTGACGGTACTCTCTAAGCCTTTCATGGATAAGCGGGGCATCCTTCTTAACAGCATCCTCAATAGTTAGGATTGGATCCAGAGGCTCATAATCTACACGAACTAGTTCAGCAGCCTTCTCAGCAGACTCTAGAGACTCAGCAACAACAGCTGCAACAGGGTGTCCATAGTAGAGAGCTTTACCACTTGCTAGAACATCACGATCAGCAGCATATATGCCCACCTTAAACGGGAAGTCACGGCCAGTAAAAACAGCTACAACACCCGGTACTTTAAGAGCATCTCTATAATCAATAGACTTTATCCTAGCGTGAGCATAGGGGCTTCCAACTAGTTTAACCCATAGTGTACCCGGTAATACGTAGTCAACAGCATACATTGCATCACCATAAACCTTATCAACATCTATACGTGGAATAGATTTACCGATAAACCGGTACTCCATAGCAGGTTACACCATTAGAAAGACACTCTATTACAATTATACTACTAGTATTGTTTAAACTATAAGTATTACTATGATAGAAACTATAGCTCTAATACAAGTCTTCTAAGAACCAGGCCTGGTATGGTGTGTGTCCTACCAATCTTTCAATAAAGCATTGCATTCTCCAAGACTCTTAAGCAGGTCTCTTAAAAACCTATTATCAACACTCAGTCTCTTTAACAACTCACTCCATGATGCAGATAGGATACTATTGTGATGTAATCATATTACCAAGTTTAAAGACACATACTCCCTTAACATATTATCCAGGGTTTGTAGGTCTTTCTCTATAAACTCTAGCATTAAGTCTAGAAGCACTCTTAGTAGCTCTCTAAACGCTTTCAAACCAGCTTCTATATCATGTACAATAAGGTGTACGTCCAAGTATAGAGGTTCACAAGTAGATAAATGGTAAGGCTATATAATAGCACTGCCAAGCCGTTCATGGGCGTCCTATGACACACTAGTTTAATGATGTGAAAGCTGGTATAACTGCTCCACCAAGAAAGCTGGATAATGGTGAAGGGTTTTTCACATACTATATAGTACACCCACTAGAGATCTATACAGTACATGTAGCACTTGTATATAATGAGCTCTATAAGATAATAGCTTATGCTTCAAAACACTCGTAGTGCCATTAACACTATGAGAGCTACATGGAGATGTACTATTTATAGCATTCCTGTGTGGAGCAATAGTAGTTGATAACTAACCACTTATATGCTATGGAGCTGAAGGCTCTTTCCTATTACACTGTTTATCAAAAACATCCCTGCTTCATAAACTTCTACACCGATCACCTACCTATACATATACATGATGTAGAGTTAGCATGGTTAGAAACAATAGTCTAGAGCTTATAAAGAGTGTTTTAAAGAAGTATGTTGAACCATGTATTGATAATTCACTAGAGTGTGTAGATGGGATACTAAGCATACAACCACATCCAGGTGATTGCAAACTTGAATAGATAGTTCACTTAGAACAATAGATCATGTTGTTAATTCTTTAGGCCTAGCTATTACTTATAGAAGAGAATAGGAAGAAGTAGCTAAAATAATTGGTGTAGAGGGGGATCTACGGCTTGAATGTTGAGATATAGATGTACCATACCCTATAGAGTTTTAGAAATAGATTGGTATCAATAATATGTAGGTTGAAGCCAGACATAGTCTTTACACTAGACTCATAGACTAGGTATGAAGTCCATTCTGATCACAGGGTTACTGGGCTAGTAACGTCTAAAGCAGTATTCTATGCAGTACTCTCCCACTGCCATAGAACTGGTATTGTAGATAGTTCTAGAATACATAGTGTAAGGTTTATGGTATGCTATTATACAGATAACCATAGCCTATACATTAATGTAACAGAGTATCTAGAGTATAGGTTAGAAGGTCTTAGTAAACATGAGACACCGTTTAGAAGATAACGGAGTTTCTATAAGGAACTAGTAGAGGCTGTAGCTAGAATTTATGGTAGAGAGATCGGTGTGGAATATGTAGAAGCATTTAAGAATACTTCCCAAACAACTACTCCACATAATACTATTTGCTAAACAAATATAGTATAAATCTCTAGACTACATAATTTAGTGTAATTAAGTAGAGTGTTTATCCTTAGTCTTTCTAACCTTAAAAACTAGAGACATCATAGATAGTGTTATTAAAGCTACTATTACTGGTATAGCTACTGAATTATTCTCTGGAATAGGAGGTGTTTGATCAACATATATAGCTCTATGGTAAGCTAGTGATAACGTTTCTACGTAAGGATTTAGATAGTTATAGGTTATCGAAGGCTGTGTCACATAGGGATTGAGATTCTCTACACTACAGTCTACTATCTCTACACTATACTGTCGAGTACGTGCAATAACGCTACTCCAGTCTTCACTACTCCAGTTCATTCTATAGCTTGTATCCAATAGTACTATAGGTATCTTTATAAGAAGAGCATCATATAATCCCTCTCCATAGCCATTAGTACAACCAGGTATGTAGAGATTATTGTCATATACAGCTATAGTTGTTCTAGGACTCCACTTTATATATTCATTAAACGGTCCTCCAATACTAACTATACTATATACTTCACGGCTTAACTCTATTCTAACAATTATAAAATCACAGGCTTCACTGTCAAAGCTATTACTACATCCAACAATGTATATAGTGTCACCATATACTACAACACTGTATGCTCTATCATAGAGTTTCTGTCTTAATACCTTACTCCATAACACATCTCCATTAAAGCTATTCTCTACATTAACTACAAGTATGTCATAAGATGTTGTAGAACTGTAGAGACATCCAGACACTACAATACTATTATCACTCAATATATCAACACTATACCCATAACTATCAACACCATAGTCAATCACTTTATACCAGTAAAACGTACCAGTTGGTGAAAACTTTACAAGAACAATATTAGAGTGTTCTCTTAGCTCCCTCCCAACACCAATAATGTCTCCATTCTTGTCAACACGTACATCAAATATAGCTAAATCTCTATCACTAAAACCTATAGTTCTAAACCATACTATAGAACCACTAGTATCAAAAACCATTATAAAACCACTGTTATCTCCATAAACACCTCCAACAACAAATCTTCCACTACCAATATAGTCTATAGCGTAAGCACAGTCTGATCCCTCTCCACCAGCACCTATACACCAGCTAACATTATTTGTAGCTAAACTATATTTGGCAATAAAATATATCTCCATAAATATCGAGATATGTTGTATAACCAACAATATATAATGAACCATCTAGATAATAGCTATCATAAGCCCTATCAATAGCTCCTAAACCTATAGAGTTACTAAACAACAAGTCTCCAGTAGGGTTAATAGCCATTACTAAGACATCTACGTTGTCATAGGAGTTAACAATATACCCAGTTACATAGGAGATATCATCTACAGTATTAACACTAACACTACAATCATCATAGGTATCTCCTATAACAGTAAACCATGTAGCAATAATACTACCAAAACTATGACAATCTATAAGACTACTAAGCAGTATGGAAGTTATTATAAGTAACAGTAAATGTAATGATCTATCCATTGTTTCACCATAAGCTATGGCTTATCCGAGGACACACTTATTTAATT
>Ga0190312_1000231_pt1 | contig 20092 bp, 12 predicted proteins | sample 487007910_MG_FD_165046 | JGI IMG/M metagenome (GOLD analysis project Ga0190312, IMG submission 165046) | Hydrothermal vent sediment bacterial communities from Southern Trench, Guaymas Basin, Mexico - 4870-07-9-10_MG | ecosystem: Environmental > Aquatic > Marine > Hydrothermal vents > Sediment ... | reverse complement strand
GTAATAGTGACTATGTATAGAAATGTAGAGAACTAGATTTTTCAGTAACCTTGTTTAAGCTAATAGGTTTTATATCTAGTTCATCAAGTACTAGGTATAGGTCTTGCAGGAAGTTATTGAGTTCACTAATACTTACTACAACTAGTCTATTATCAACGCTTCTAATACGTGGTGTTGTAAGTGTGATTAGGACTGGTATAGCATATTTGATCTTGGTGAAGTAGGGGTATCTTCTATATAGCCATGATAGGTGTTTTAAGAACTTCACTGTTCTATCAATCTGTCTTCTTCCATGCTCAATTATGCTTGACGGCGATATACCGTGTCTCCAGTGTTTACAGTCTATAGAGACTGTTCTACCAGAACCAGTATCTACACCGACAACGTCTATTTCTAGCCTACATGGTTTATCCATTCTAACATTAGAAGCTACAATATAGCCATGTCTACCCAGTATTTCAGCAGACATTTTCTCAAAATCACTCCAGTTAAGATATTTAGAAAGCCTCTTAACAGGTAAACCTAGTTTTAAACCATATAGTACTAGTTCAAGCCTATTACTTACATAGACTCTATCATCTTCTATTAGGACCCCTGGTAGTTTAGATAGTACTTCTCTAAATACATCAACTGATACATGTAGTAGTTTAGCAATCTTATCTAATCTCTTACCACTATATATAAGAACTGGTTCAATAAACTCTCTTAGACCAGCTATACTAGACATACCATTATCCTCTCACTACTAGAACTCTTTATATCCTACTACATTTATCCATATACTATATAGTGTTAAATTAAGGTGACGTAGTCTCCTTGAAAAACCAGTTAGTACTAGACAGGATGAGGAATGAATTGTTAAGAGAAGAGGTTAGAGACTATACTATAGACACTAGTATGGATTTATGTTGTCTTATAAAAGCTTTTGGAGAAGCACATGGTTTTATGGCTGGACACTTATATGAGGCATCAAGGATACTAGCTAGTATGTGGATGGATAGTGAGGTTACAAAGTTTCTAGCATTTACTGGAAACCTTGTATCAACTGGGTTGCGTGGATTATTTGCTCAGATTATTAGAGAGGGGTTTGTAGATGTTGTTGTAACAACATGTGGAACAGTAGATCATGATATAGCTCGTGGTGTTGGAGGGAGGTATTATAAAGGTTCATTCTATATTGACGACTCTATGTTACGTGAATTAGGTATTCATAGATTAGGGAATATCTATATACCATTAGAGAGTTATGGACTGGTTATTGAGGGCTTTACAAGAAAGCTATTAGATGAGATCACGGGGGAGAAGAGGGAGTGGACTACATATGAGTTGTTATGGGAAGTTGGGAAACGCTTAAATGATAGAAACTCTATATTGAGAGTTGCTTATGAGAAGAAGGTACCAGTTATAGTACCTGGTATAACTGATGGGGCTTTTGGTACACAGTTGTTTCTTTACAGCCAGTTCTCTGGCTTAAAGATTAACGTACTTGGTGATGAGAAGCTTTTGTCAGACAAGGTGTTTAGTTCACTAAAGCTTGGAGCACTAGTTGTTGGCGGTGGTATTAGTAAACACCATACAATATGGTGGGCACAGTTTCGTGATGGACTAGACTATGCTGTCTATATAACAACAGCTGTTGAGTATGATGGGAGTCTTAGTGGTGCACAGCCTAGAGAAGCTATATCATGGGGTAAGATTAAGCCATTGGCTAGACAAGTTGTTGTATATGGTGATGCTACAGTCTATCTACCACTAGTTATTGCTGGTGCTAAGTGTTTTATTGAGAAAAAGCTATAGTAAGCTCTACTATAGTATTGTTTAAGTGTTTTCCTAAATAGTTATTGTAGGGGATGGTGTTTATAGATTATCTAATGATAGTGCCTACGTAGCCAAAACTCCCTCCTTCTATACGGGTTCCAGTTTCTTAGTGGACGGTAGTAGCCTATTATACGGCTCCATATATCTACATCAGCTGAACCACACTCTGGACACTTAGTATACAATCCTGTATAGCTTCTACAGCATCTTCTACAGACTGTTATAGCTGGTGTATAACTCCAGTATACAAGATCTGTCTGTATAAGCTTCTTTGTAAGACTAGCAAGAGCATCTGGGCCGGGTTCTTCGCCAAGGAAGATATGCATCATAACACCACCAGTAAAGAGCTTCTGAACCATAGCCTCAATCTCAATCCTATCACTCAACTCTAGAGCTCCATAGTATGGAGCAATACTAGTACTATAGACAGGATTATCTGGATCGGGTAGGTATTCTCTAAGCTCTGGATACTTCTCCAAATCCTTAATAGCTAGTTTAGCAGCAGCTGACTCACCTGGAACCTCTTCTACATTCCATGGAGAGCCCTCCTCGATCATCCACTTCCTAGCTTTCTCAACAGCATATTCAACAATCTTCTTCATAACACTTGTTGCTCTCAACCAGTCTCTACGTGAGCCGTCAATCCATAGTTTTGGCTCTTGTAGATATATAGCAGCTGCTTCAGGCAGTCCTATAAGACCTATTGTGTTGAAATGGCTTGATGGGAATTCTCTAAGATACTCTATAACCATATTGTATATTCCAGAATACTTGTTTATGAGGTAAGTGTATCTTCTACGAAACCATTCCTCACTCTCATGAACGATCTCTAGTGCTTCACTATATAGTTCCCAAAACACTGTATCATCACCTCTTGCTTTAAGAGCTATACGTGGAAGATTTACATCAGTCACATTGATACTACCGGTTACGTCAGGCATAGCCCATAATCCTCCAAAACGTTTCCTCTCCATAGTCTTTAGTGTTTCTTCATGTATTTCTTCAACATTCTTCTTAAGACTATAGTTGAAGCCTAGACCATGTGGTCTATGGTTGTAGGCATAGAGTAGCTCGTTACGGTCTATGTTTATACGGCAACACATTGAGAAACATGCATCTGGGTCTACAACACGTGTGTTTAACCAGTAGAAGCTTCCACGATAAGCAGCTATCTTGAATACTGCTTCATAGACTTCTGGCTCTTCCCATAGCATCTTAGCTGTAGCCATTATTGTTGGTATTGGGAATGTGAATGGCTGTTTAATAGAGTCTCCCTCGTATAGTACTTCAGCTAGTGCTTTTACAAACAATACTGCTTCTCTATAGTATTCACCAAGTTGTTCAACAAGCTCTCCATTAAATATAGCGTGGTCTCCATAAAGCATCTTCTTTGGAGCATCTAGTGTTATAGTGAAGTTTGTGAATGGTGACTGCATACCTACACGGCTAGGATAGTTTAGGTTGAACACTAGTCTCTGGATCTGCTGTTTTACGGTCTTGTAGTCAAGTCTGTCTCTACGTATGAATGGTCCAGCGTACCATTCAAGACTAGAGAATGCTTGAGCACCTGTAAAGAAGTGTTGTAGTGTTATCAAATAGTTAGCTATATGGTCTACGTAAGTATCGAAATGACGTGCTGGTCTAGATACAACAGTTGCTGTCTTCAACCCCTTCTTCAACAATCTAGATATACTATGTCCAGTACAGTATGGTACATAAATGCTATAGGGTAGCTTGTGTACATAGATCTCTCCATCAACATGCTTATGCAGAACCCTTGGAGGTAAAACGCTTATGTGTTCTCTAAGAGCACCCTCTAGTATATATGAGAAGAAACCTGTTGGACCAGGGTATCGGTTAGCATTCTCTAAAACACTAAGGCTATCCCATCTACAATACTCTTCTAATACATCATAACTCCTTGACCCAATATTCTTAGATGATAAACTCTTATTAGAGATTACCAACTAGACATGCCACCACATAGCGGGTTTTTTCTAATAGAATATTTGGAAGGTAATACTATATCTACTAAGTGGAAGTAATACTATATAAAGAGCCAGTAAATAAGAATATATACAGTATATCCATATACATACTCTATAAATACAATTAATTCGCTATAGTTAAATACTATGCTTAAACAGTACTTTCTAGTATAATTAATAGTCTTAACTTTAAAAAGGAATAAATAGCTGATCTATAAACAATGTCACTCATATACTTCCGCTATAACACTCTTAGCTTTATAGCCAGTAACTGATATATTAATTGTTTTCATTAGCTTATACCTACCTTTTACATAGAATACTATTGGATAGCTTGCTGGCTGTCTTGCTATAGTATAGCCTTCTCTATACTGTTCAGTATATAGGTATTTAACAACTGTTCCTCTAGGCAGTATCTTCTTCAACATAAGCTTATCTATATCCTCCATAACCTTCCTACGATAGAACCTATATATTCTATCATGTCTTCTTATAAGATACTCTACAATATCACGTTTAAGCCATAATGGTGTCTTCTCTAGAACAACTACTTTACGAATATTAATCCTCCTAACCAGCAGTCCTTCACTAAGTATCTTCTTTAGATACAAGTAGTTTAATCTATAAGTCTCCCCTGTCTCACCAGGCAGTCCATAGAGTAGGTTTATACCTGGCAGTAGCTCTGGTAATCCATTCCATCCACGTCTAGAACCAACTCTATTAATAATCCTTATAGCTTCTAGTGCTTCACCAGGATATACTTTTAAATTATTAGCTCTAACTACTCTAGGATCAAACGATTCTATACCAAGAGCTGCTACATCACCTGGTGTATGGTACTCTATAATAGTCTTTAAAGCATCTATAGACTCTAGTGGGTGATGAGCTATAGTACCTGGGTTAACGTTATCAATATGTAGTACTCTTAAATTCTTAGCAACACTTCTAACTCCATGGAATAGCTTCTTAATAGCTTCTACATTTGGTTTTGGAAACTCTGTCTTACCAGTATCTATTCCATGGAAAGCCAGTATATCTGGTTGCCTACCAATACGATAGTGTCTAGCTCCATAACGATCTAGAGCTTCAACCTCCTTTACAACACCCTCTATACTACGAAACAATACACTACCATAACGTGGTTCTATACAGAAACTACAGCCACCAACAACGTATCTTGGGCATCCACGATAAGTCTCAATCTCGACAACAAGGTTCCATCCATAGTTGGGGTGTTGCTGTATAATCTTTGCTCCATAATAGAATGCTTTATCAGCTAACCTATAGTCTTCTCTAAAAACAAGTGGGTCGGCTCTATCAAAACCATACTTTAAAGCATTATAGAAGAATACCTCTGGATCACCGGCTACGATATAGTCAAACAGTCTCTTAAGACGCTTTATAGAATAAGCTATAGAGCCTCCTCCAAGACCCATACCGAAACGAGCAGCAGGTCCTACTAATACCCTATCCTTATCCTCAAGAAGCATCATTAGATACTCTATTTCATCTAATGTAATAGGTTTACCACCAATATACTTACCAGGTACTTCAGCACCAGCTATTAAGACTATAAAACGTGATCTCCTAGTAGCATCCATAAACTTGTCTATACTAGCTCTAACTTGGTCAATAGTATAGTATCTAATACTTATAGATTTGTCAACAAGCCATAGTGCTCCAGCAACTAGTCTAGGATATACGTTAATGTATGGTGGTACACCAAGACCAGCTGGTTCATCAGTGTATCCATCTAGTATTACTACCTTCACCACACGTTCATCCAAGATAGAGATTTTATATAGAAGCTAATAACTTCTTATAATAGCTCCTGTATTAAAAAAGAGTTTATTTTTAGAAAGAGCCTATTTCTTCCTAGCTTTCCTAGCCTCCCTTGCTTCAGTGGCTTTAGCTTCCTCCTCTCTCCTAGCCATAGCCAATGCACTTCTAGCTAGATAGAATGCTATAGGTATTAATACTATACCAAAAGCTATAGCTAGACCCCATGAAAGTATCTCCACTACCTTTATAGCTTCAGTAAACTGGCTGAATAATGCACCAACACCAATTACTAGGAATACAAGTAGTACAATAAACTGTAGGAATGGGGCAAGACCCTTAAACTCTGGATGCTCGCTAACAATGATCTTTATGGCAGTACTTGACACAAATATACCTACAGCAATAACTAGTGCGCCAATAATTAATGGATACACAAGCCCTCCTTCAAGCTGTAGCGTGTTAAGAGCTATAGTGACAATAACAGCTACTAAGCCAAGCAGTATAAAGTTCTCAATAAGAGTAGCTACATCAGTATATGGTTTTGGAAAACTCTTCTTAAGGAAACCGCCGATATACTTAGCAAGACTAACAGCTAGTATAAGGCCTAGAGTCAGTATAGCTATAGCACCTATGAGTCTTGGTAGATAGTTAGCTATATTATAGACCATAGTACCTGCATAGCCAGTTAAGTGTATGGCTTCAACAGCTGCTACAATAGCAACAGTTATAATAAATGCTTTAACAAGACCTGCTAATAGACTAGATAAGTCAATACCTAGTTCAGTAAATGTCTTACCAAAATCTGTTCTAGTAATAGGCTTTTCAACAACAACATCTAGTGTCTTATCAAGTATGGATGCTATAGCATCACCTATTATGTAGCCGATAACAAGTATTATAGTAGCTGTTATAAATCCTGGAGCAGCCTCTGTCACATACTCTAGTAGTGCTCTATAGTAGAAGATAAGGTCTACAGCAACAGCTATTATAAAAACTGTTATAGCTAATACCAAGATGTTCTCAACAAGCATAACAAAAGTCTTATGCTTCTCACCAGTAAAGCCGAAAATACTTGTAACAAAACGTGCTAGTAGTAGAGCAAGAGGTATACCAATCAATAATACAGCTATACCACCTATAAACCTTGGAAGATAGTTAGCTATAGCATTAGTTATATCACTAGCTGGTGGGGGAACCTTTAGAATACTTATAGCATAGACAATAGATATAACAATAATAAATGCTTTAACAAGGCCGCCGAGTATAACGTCTAAGCGTATACCAGCTTCTCTCAAAACCTCTCCAGGCCTAGTCTTCTCAAGAGGTTTCTGCACATACTTCTCAATAGCTACTTTAACAGCCTTACCAACAAGATCTCCTATAAGGTAGCCAATAACTATAACTATAATAGCTGCTAGAACGTAGGGCAAGTACTCTATAATAGTTCCTAAAGCTTTCTTAGCACTTTCAACAAGAGACTCTACAAGTCCTTGTTGACCAGCAACACTACTAATAATGCTATAGCTTACTACATCCACTAACATAACCGTCACCTAAGTAAATATAGTATAGACTGTAGTTAAAAACATTATAGATAAGGTTGTGATTTAGACAATATTCTATTCTTTACCTAGAGTGTTTTAGAATATGTGTAGAAAATTGATTATACTACTTCTCTTCTCTAATATCAGCTAATACGCCACCCACGCTTCTTTATAGATAACTAGATTTAATAGCTTTGTTGAACACTATCTCTACTATATAAGGCATAGTGGTGTATTATAGTGTCTAGACACATATTCATACTTACTATAGTAGCATTAATTCTATGCTCAACAATGCTTAGCTATGGGTATAGCGGGGTTGAAGCAGAAGATGTTTCACAAGAATACTATATATTGGTTCCAGAAGATGTTGAGCCAGGGCTCTACGATCTATACATAGTGTTTGAGAATGGTTCACGTTTATGGATACCTAGGAGTGTATGGGTTATTGAACAAGGGTTTAGTAGTGAGTTTAGAGTAGCACACATATCTGATATACACTTCTTTGCATTTGAACACGAGTTTAACAAATTAAAGTTTACTGGAAACCTTCTAGTCCAACTGCTTGGTACACAGCTGATATTGAATACAGGTGATGAAGCTGATACAGCTGATTATAGACAGTATTGTGAAAGTAGGGTGTATCACTGGATGTTCCACTACTCTACACCAATGCTTCTTGTACCAGGAAACCATGATCATGGTAGTAACTATTTTGAAGAATACTATGGAGATCGTGAATGGTACCGTGTAATTGATAACAAGATCCTTGTTACAGCAATATATACTGGCGATCAAGGCGTTCCATCAACAGAGTCTCTTAACTGGCTTAAAACCGTTTTAGAGACATACAAGAACCTGCCTGTAAAGATTGTTATGATGCATCACCCAGTATTCTATTTCCAGGGTGTTATAGAGGCATCTTATAATTCACCAATATTCACTGATCCACATACCGACCCTAACAGCCCCTTAAGCTACTACTGGGGTTCTGATATTGACAAAACTAGGCATTTCCTTAAAATGGTTGAGGACTACAATGTAACAATTGTTTTAGCAGGACATATTCATAGAGACCAGTATGTTAAATACGTATCAACACGTACTGGTACAACAACATACTTTATAACAACAACTACTATGGGTCAGAGTCGTCCAAACTATAATGGTATACAAATACTCGATCTGAGGAGTGATGGGAACTTTACATTCCCATATAAACCACCAACATTCTCTGGTTTTGAAAATGTTGATAGACAGAAGGTTAACAACTCTATACCAATAGACCCTAGTTGGTGGGCTGGATACTTCTATGGAACATTTAGTAAGAGTAATTATGCATACCACTTTACACTAATAAACCAGTTATATAAGAACTATACAGTTGATCAAAATATATCAAAACTAGTACTAATAGCTCTACCATGGGCTGGCGATCAGGTTGGTTTAGAGGTCATAGACTCTAATGGAACAGCATGTGTAGAACTAGTAGATTATATGATAATGGATAATATGCTATATGCTTTAATGAATATAACTTTGAATAAGAGAGACTACATAGATTTTATAATATACGCTCTAGAAGATACAAGGCCTCCAGAAGCTACATTAAAACTTATAATACCATCACCTCCTAAACTAAATAGATCTACAAAGATCTATGTAGACATAATTGATTATGAATGGGGTGTTAGAGATGTATATGGATACTTAATAGTAGGCAACAAGTCAACACCCTTAGACTATACTAGAACTGGAGATACATACATGTTTACTGTACTAGTAACTGGTAATGAAACAACTAATGCTACACTTAGAATCATAGCCTATGACCTAGCTGGTAATATGTTAGATAAAAACTTTACAATAACATTCTATACTCCAACACAATCAATACTGGTAGAGAACCCTGTAGTAGATGAAAATAGTGTTAAAGATATAGAGTACAATATATCACCACTACCAGATCTATACTCAATATTCACTCCAATACCTACAGAAGACGTTGGACCAGGTAAACCAGCAATACTGTATCCTGGAGAATACTATATGGTAACGTTTAAGACACCATTATCAGGTATAGTTGGAGCATATATTTCCGGAGTATTTATTGAAGATGATAGTCTAGTATATCGTGAATACGGGGTAGAAATATCTATAGAAGAACCAACAACTACAATAACAACACTCACTAATACAACAACATCTACACCTCCAGTAACAAGTCCAACAACAACGCCTACTACACCAGCTACAACAACTACACCAACAACCATGTTAACAACAACACCTACTACAACCACATCATCTACTATAACGCCAACAGAGACTACCACACCAACAACTACACCTACTACAAGCCCGCTAACACCTACTACAACACTGTCTACAAGTACATCTACAACACCATATTCAACGACTACATCAAAGACAACACTAACAGAGACTACAAAACCTCCTCCAGAAATAGGTACAATAGCTTTAATAGTAATAGTTTTAGCCGTTGCAATAATAGCTATTGCTATAATACTCTTAAAAAGATAGATACTGTTTTTCCTCCCCCCACTAACCTAGTAAGAGCTTATTTTATAGTTATCTTACTGGTAATACTCTAACATTCTCTCTACTAACGTATAGTGTTACTTCAGAACCAAGTGGTATGTCCAGTATATTAGGAATATATGCTATTAGAGACGTCTTACCAATCCTTACTCTAGCTTCAATCTTCTCACCAATAAACATTTGGAAATCAAGAACACCCTTTAATACATTAAACTCTTCTCTTTCAACAACAGGTTTTTCTAAGAGGACGGTCTCTGGACGTATAACGACAGCTACCTTCCCCTTTAAACCAGTCTCTATAGATACACCCTCTAACTCACAACTAAGTTCATCAACATATACTCTAACATATACATCCCTAGTCTCGACAACTTCTCCATAAAATATATTGCTTCTACCAATAAAGTCTGCTACAAAAAGTGATCTAGGGTAGAAGTATATCTCTCTAGGACTACCAATCTGAAGTATCCTACCCTCATTCATAATAGCAACACGATCACTAATACTCATAGCTTCAAGCTGGTCATGGGTGACATAGATAGTTGTAATACCAAGTCTCTTCTGAATACGCTTAATCTCTTCTCTCATTTCAACACGTAGTTTAGCATCAAGGTTGCTAAGAGGCTCGTCAAGCAGTAGTACACGTGGTTCAACAACAAGTGCTCTAGCCAGTGCTACACGTTGTTGTTGTCCACCACTAAGTTGTAGTGGATAACGGTTCTCCATACCCTCTAGTTTAACAAGTTCTAAAACCTCACGGACACGTCTCCTAATCTCATTCTCTGGTATCTTACGTATACGTAGTCCATAAGCTATGTTGTCATAAACTGTCATGTGAGGCCATAATGCATAGTTTTGGAATACCATAGCAGTACCTCTTTCATATGGTTTCTTAAAAGTAACATCCTCGTCGTCAAAATATACTCTACCCTCTTCTGGTACTTCAAAACCAGCTATAATACGTAGTGTTGTTGTTTTACCACAACCACTTGGTCCAAGGAGGGTGAAGAGTTCTCCATGTTCTATCTCTAAACTAGCATGGTCTACAGCTACTACTGCCCCATAAACCTTAGTCACATTCTCAAGCTTTACTCTAGTCATCTAAAAGCTACACCTGATTAAACGTTATCCATAGACTATATTATAAACTATAGGGATCATATTCCTATGAAAGCATACCTTTGCTTTAATACAAGTGTTACTATAGTTACTGCTATAAGCTGGAAAACTATTAGTAGGAAACCCATTGCAGCAACATACTGTATTCCTTCAGTAGTACCTCCTTTATAGATATTCATCATATACCATGTCATAGGTGCTTGTTCTGAATTAAAACTACCAATAGTGACACTAGTACTAACCTCTGTACTGATATAGATGAAGCCTATAAGAGCACCACTAACAATATTGGTTACAATCATGGGGAGGACTATGGAGGATAATACTTTAAAACGTCTAGCACCAAGATTTAACGCAGCCTCCTCTAGTGCTTCATGGACTTGCTGGAAACCAGCATAGATTGCACGGGCTACAAACGGTAGCTTTCGGATAGAGTATGCTATAATAAGTATAATCCATGCTTGGAAAACACCTGGTCCACCAGCAGGATCTAGTGGTGAAAACACTGGTTCTAGAAGTGTTCCTCGTGTCACTCGTGCTAGTTCTGAAAAGAAGAAGTAGTATCCTAGTGCTACAACTAGTCCAGGTATAGCTATTGGTATTGTAGCTAGTGTATCTAGTGTTGGTGTTACAAACTTTATACGTGTACGGCTTACAACGTATGCTGTTATAATAGCTATTATTATTGCTAGAAGTACAGCTGATAAAGCATATACTATAGTATTCCTAATATGCATAGGTACTTCACGTGCAAAAGCTGAACCACCAGTAAATATCTCTACAACATACTTTGGAGTAGCTTGTTCAGGCTGTATTGTAAAACCTCTTATAGACAATACATTGAAAGCCATAAGCACAACACCAATCTGGGGCATGGCTGTAAAGAGTATTAGTGGTAGTAGAAACAAGTATACTATCAAGTGTCCCTTCCATGAAAACCTCCTAATCCTTGGATTCCACCTCCCACCACGTGATATCATAGCATATGCTCTCATACCAACATAGCTGCGTATAGTGAGGAAGCCTACAACAGCTAGTCCAAGCAATACAATACCTAAAGCAGCAATTTCTGGAGTAACAACACCTGCTTCACCAATAAGTGAACTGAATATCTGGTAGCTCATAAGATTCCTTTCCTGAAACACTATAGGTGCTCCAAGATCCTCTAGACTAAATATAAATACAAGTATAGAGCCAGCAGCAATACCCGGTAGTGCTAATGGTAGTGTTACTGTAAAGAATAGCCTTAAACCCCTAGCTCCAAGATTCTCTGCTTGTTCCTCCATACTAGGGTCTATGTTTATGAAGCTAGAGTATGCATTGAGATAGACTATTGGATAGAAAGCCATGATCTGTGCAAGTGCTACACCAGCTAGACTAGTAAACATTATTCTAAAACCAAACAATGCTTGTGTAATCATTGATATAGGCCCATCTGGTCCAAATAATAACTTGATAACATAAGCGTTTACAAACGGTGTTATAAACAGTGGTACAGTAGCCAGTATACGGAAAAACGTTTTACCACGGAAATCATACCTAGCTAGTATAAATGCTACAATTACACCAAGTATTGTAGCTACTGACGCAACAACTGTAGCGTTTAATAACGAGTTTACTAGAATACCATAGTTTATACCAGTAATCTTAATAATAGGGCCTTTAGCTGTAGGCTGGACAGTCCATAGCCTATCAGCTGGTGTAAAGAATCTACGAACATACCTTGTTCTAGTAAATATGTAGTAGAAGTTACTATACCATGGCTCACCAGGCATTACCTTAAATGCATGGAGAAACATTAGTCCAACAGGTATTATTAGGAAGAGAGTTAGTACAGCAAGTGATACTATAATGAATACTATCATTAACGTATCTAGCTTAAATAATGCTGTAGTAACCCTCCTCTTAAAAGGTATCTTTAACCTATACCCTCTCCTCCTAACTCTTAAAAACGCTATCTTAGAACCTATATAGCCTATACCAGCAATTACTACAACTGGTAGTATAAAGAATAGGAAGTGTCTAGGAAAACCCGTTATACCAAGGAGAGCTATAAAGACTATGTATACAAAACCTATTATTGATACAAAACTCCATGAGAACGAGTATATGATCCTAGCTGGATCGAATCCTCTCTTTAAAAGCCATAAACACCATATAACTGCACCAACCCATAAGAAAACCTCTATATCAAGGTAGTCTTTTAGAGACAAACTATTATATAGTATAAATGATGATAGAGCTAGTATAAACCCTCCAAATAATAGATCGTTTATTGAAGGTATACGTTGGTTTAAAGACACTACAACCCCCACATAACCTATCCTGCAACCACTAAACCAGTTTATGTATGTTAAAAATAGTGAAAAACATATATTATAATTATCTACGCCGTGTAGTAATGATGTAGACTACTATAGCTACTATAAGTATGACTATAGCTACTACTGTATATAGACTCACTGGTGTACCAGCTTCAGTTGTAGCCGTTGGCGTTGTCTTTGTTGGAGAAGGTGTAGTAGTGGGGCTAGTTGTAGTTGTTGGTGTCGTAGTTGGTGTAGTAGTTGTAGTTGTTGCTTCTGTAGTTGTAGTTGTTGGTGTTATAGTCTCTGTTGTTGGTGTGGTTGTTGGTGTCGTGATTAGTGTTGGTGTGGTTGTGGTTTCCGTCGGACTTGTTGTTGGAGACGTAGTTGGGCTTGTTGTTGGTGTAGTAGTTGTAGTTGTTGCTTCTGTAGTTGTAGTTGTTGGTGTTGTTATTGTTGTTCTACCTTCTAGTATATCTATTAATAACTGGTATACGTACTCATACTTTGCTCTAGCAGCATCCTCCCATTTCCTCAATAGGTCATTTACTATTTCAGCTTGTGTCATATACTCATTGATATTTATTGCATAGTCTAGTGTAAATGTGACTGTATTACCTGTTAGTGGGTCTTCGAATTCAACTAGTTTACCGAGCTCGTCTACTAAATAGTTAAACGTATATTCATCAATCTCTCCATTAAGATATGCTTGAGCTACAGCAGCCCATGTCTGCTGTAGACTATCATGTGCATTAACAAGTGTTGCTTTAAAGTAGTACTGCATAGCACGTTCTGTACTAAGTGCTAGATCCTCGTCAAACTCTATAGCTCCACCAGTTGTAGCAGTCTGGTAGGCCTCCTCTAGATCAGGTCTTTGTTGTCCAGCTGATGTATCAAAAACTCTCTCATTAATAGGTAGTCTATTAATGTCGGTGTCAAGCCATAGTTGTTGTCCACCATACTCACTAAGAACCCATGCTACAAAAGCAGCTGCATGTACTGGATACCTTGTTTCAGCAAATACAGCTATTGGATCGGCATTAACTATGCTCTCACCCTCTGGTATGATGTATTCACATGCGGGGTTCTGATGCATAGCTGTATAGCCGTAGAAGTCTATCGTTATACCAGCTGCTACATCACCTAGTATAACAGCGTCTCGTACACCACTACTTGAGTCTAGTATTTTAGAGTTAGCAGCTAGTAGTGTAAGCACTTTCCAACCCTCCTCCCACCCATAGGCCTGTAGTATGATCTCATACATTCTTGTATTACTAGTACTCATCAACGGATCAGCTATAGCTACTAACGGTGTAGCTGGTAGGTAGCTAGCGTAGATCGGTTTAGTTAGATCAGACCATTTAGTAGGCTTTGGAACACCATACTCGTCAAGCATGTCGTGGTTAACAGTAATACCAAAACTACTAATAGCAGAGCCTATCCAGTGTGTAAAGTTGTTTTCATCAACCTTACGAGTAGGAGCACCAGCTATACGCTCCTGTATTTTAGAAGCTTCATATAGTATTGCTAGTGCTTCAGGATGCTGATCAGGGTCTAGAACCATTATATGGCCTAGTTCATCAATATAGTTGAATAGTGTAGGACCGCCGCCCCATCCAATATCAATTGGTTCACCACGTTCTATCCTACGCTCTATATAGTCCTTCCATAGCTCTGGACCAGCAGGTATAAAAACTAGATCAACGATGCCCAGTCTCTGTGCAACCTCACTTTCAAGGAAGACCTCTTTAGTCTTCTGTTGAATAGTTGCTTCATGTCTTGTTATAATTGTTAATGTAATACCTGTTTCATCAGTAAGGCTGTCTAGATAGTCTAGCCATGGAAATGGCTCATCTTCTGGACTCCAAGGCCATTCTTGGTTTATACTATAGTCTATTGCTGTGACTGGTGTAAGTGTGATTGCTATAAATAGGGCTATGGTTAGAGCTAATGATTTTTCAAACATCACATTATACCCCTCGTTCTATAAGGTAGTCTATAGTTGAATATATATGTATTGAGTAATGATTTTTTAAGAAAGTCTTTTATTAGTTAATGATGGTTATTACACAAACCTATAGATTTAAATTCTACTCAAATCTAAAGATTCCCATAGGTGTATACATTATGTCTAAGGTATCTCTACTAATGCTAACTCTTCTCATAATATCAATGCTTCCAGCACTCACTTCTCTATCACATGTAGAGGCTAGTGGTAAGACAGTAGGCACAGAGAATGCATTAGTTGTAGCAATAGATCTTGCTCATGGAGAAAACGATAAAGCAGTTGATGAAATAACTAGTGTTATAGACTTTGTTGAATGGAGGATTATAGATACAGCTATAACAAGTGATGTATTAGATGGTGTAAGTATACTATTGATTGGACAGCCTATGCAGGACTTCTCATCAGACGAGGTTCTTGCTATACTTGACTGGCTTGGACAAGGAGGTAAGGCTATATGGATTGCAAGTGATAGTGATTATGGTCAAGGACCTAGTTCACAAGCAACTGCTAACAACCTACTTGAAGCTATTGGTTCTAGACTAAGGATTGAGACAGCAGCTATATATGATGATGTACATAACTGTAAAGCGTTCTATAGAGTACTAGGACATATGGATCCAGACAATATACCGGGCTTGTTTACACATATACTATCAGAGAGTATTACAAGGCCAATACTATTCCATGGACCAACAGCCGTTATATGGGTTGATGATGCAGGTGTACCCCATGATCCATTGAATGAGACTTTTGATGGATTTATAAGAATTGCATGGAGCTATGATACAGCTTATGTAGGAGACAATAACCCGCCGCTAGGAATGCTTTATGAAGCAGGTATGGGCGGTAGGCCATTCCTATTTGTTGGAGCAGAATACTTTAATGATACACAAAACCTTATTGTAGCTAGTGGTGAGAGTCCTTATGGAGATTACATGCCTGGATGGACTGATGAATACTATGGTGTACCACTTGATGGCCCAAGGTATGTCTATAACATGATTAGATGGATGGCTAGCGTCATTGCTGGCTCGGAAGTTGGCTCGCCAGATATGAAGCTTGGTTCATTCTCTGATCCTGAGGGAGACGATAATGGGCCTGGAACATATGTATATCCAACAAATGCTGTATTTGTTGACGGCGTATTTGACCTAACTGGTTTTGAAGTATATGATACACCTGATAACAAGCTTGTGTTTAAAGTATATGTTAGAAACCTTAACGATAACCCGTGGAGTGGTCCAAACAACTTCTCACTCCAGTATGTACACATATACGTTCTTACTCCAATAGATGAACCAGTTAATACAACAACACTCGGTCTTAATGTAGAGGTTCCTCATGGATGGCATTTTGCACTACTACTAGCACCTGGTTGGGAGACACAGCCAGTACCTGTTGGACAGCGTTCAGCACTATACTATGCTAATGGTACAGCTATAGCACAGGATGATACATCGTTTATAGTATATGCTGATTGGGATGAGAACTCTATAACAGCGGTTATTAACGAGTCACTACTGCCGGGTGGACACAGAGCTGTTGAGTGGATATATGCTGTAGCACTAACTAGTTATGATGGATTTGGTCCTATGAGGGTTAGACCCGTACAACCGGGTGATCCTAGTGAGTGGGTTATAGGTGGTGGTGATGCACTAGCTATACTTGCTGGTGTTGAACCACGTGTTATGGATGTACTTGCTCCAACAGCTAGTGATCAGTATGCTATGCTTAATAGTTATGATACAGAGCTTGGTGAACCAGCATGTATTGTTGGATGGGGTATGGAGCTATTGTTTGTTAATTTAAGAGTTAGTGTTGAGGGTTATGAGAGTTATCCAGATGCTAAGGTCTACATATATGTTGGTGGTTCACTATTTAGAGTCTACAATACTACTTATCCAGAATTCAGTATACCATTATCTAACACTATATACTTATTTAATGTAACACCAGCTATTGGAGAGACTGTTGATGGGATGGGGCTGTATAAGTTTATGAATTGGAGTTTTGGAGAATTTGTAGTAACTGATCCAGTGTTAATGGTAGAGCTTGAAGGAAACCTTACTATAGACATGTTCTTTAAAGCAGTACCACTAACTGGTCCACTAACAGTTACAGAAACAGAGACAGCTACAGTGACTACAACAAGTGTATCAACAACTACAGAAGTTAGTGAGTCAACTGTTACAACAACAAGAGTTGAGACAACAACTACAACAAGTGCTATTACAGAGACAAGTGCTACAACAGAGACTACAACTGTTACAGAAGTATCAACACTAGCTACAACAGTTGAGACAACAGCATATGCTACGACAACAGCTGTACAACCAGACTATACAGCAGCTGGTATAGTAGGTATTGTAATGGTTATTATACTAGTACTAGTAGTGCTTATGATGAGAAGAAGGTAGTTTATTTAAACAAATTCATCATTTTTTAAACACGCAGCCCTTGTATTTAGAGGAAACATTATTTTCTACTCATAAACATAGCTTTCTAGAGGGAGACTAGAAGTGGTATCTGGTCTTATAAGAGATGCTATGATAGAGATTGTAGAGTTTGTACGTAAGACAATAGATATGATTAGTGATGAACAAGTAAGCAGGATGATCGATGTACTTATTGATGCGTACAATAGAGATGCTAGAATACTGGTCATGGGTGCTGGACGCACGGGCCTTGTAGGAAGAGGATTTGCTATGAGACTACTGCATCTAGGATATCGTGTAGCCATACTTGGAGACACTATTGTACCAAGGATTAGGGAGAAAGATATTGTTATAGCACTATCTGGTTCTGGAAGGACAAAGCTTATTGTGACGGCTGCTGAAGCAGCTAAAGCTGTTGGAGCATATGTTATAGCACTAACTAGTTTCCCAGACAGTCCACTAGCACAACTAGCTGACACTATAGTCGTTATACCCGGTCGTACAAAGATCGCTCGTGAAGAAGACTATTTTACAAGGCAGATACTTGGTATACATGAACCACTAGCTCCTCTAGGTACACTATTTGAGGATACACTAATGATCTTCCTTGATGGATTAATTGTAGAGCTTATGAAACGACTTGGTAAGACAGAAGAAGATATGAGGAGTGTTCACGCTAATATAGAGCTCTAAGGTTTAGTGTCCTAAACTAGCTAGTAGCTCTCTATAAGCATTAGCAAGTGATCTAAGTCTACTATACTCTCGATCAAAATCTTCTAAACCGATATCTCCACGTCCAAGCTTGCCCACAAGATCCTCAATAGACTTCTCAACTTCAGCAAGTCTAGCTTTAACAATAGATACAAGGTCTTCTCCACTAACAGCTCTAGCTTTCTCACTAACAACTTCTAGTGGAGTATACTCACCCTTTATAACACCATCCTCTATACGTAGTATACGGTTTGCACGAACAGCTATCCTTGGATCATGTGTTGATATAATAACAGTCTTACCATACTCACGTGACAAGCTGATAAGTAGAGATGTTATTTTAAGAGCGTTCTCTGAATCAAGTTCAGCAGTTGGTTCATCAGCTAGTATTAAAGGGGGATCATTGGCTAATGCAACAGCTATAGCAGCACGTTGTTGTTCACCACCACTAAGCTCTGATGGATGGTGATGGGCTCTTTCTTCAAGGCCAACCTGTCTTATAAGCCATAAGGCTCTCCTACGTCTAATACTTGGTTCAATACCTAGAGCTATCATTGGAAGCTCAATGTTTTCAAGAACAGTTAATACTGGGATAAGATTAAACGATTGAAAAACATAGCCTACCATACATAAACGGTATCTTTCAAGTTCTTTCTCACTAAGCTTATGTACATAAGTATCTCCTACAACAACAGAGCCTCCAGTAGGCTTATCAACACCACCAATAATATTCAATAGTGTTGTCTTACCACTACCACTAGGTCCCATGACAATAACCGCTTCACCAGCCTTTACATACATTGAGAGACCACGTAGTGCTTGTACTTCAACACTACGCCCAATCCTATAGATCTTTACTAGATTAGAAACCCTTACATTAACACCACTAGTACTAAACCCGTCAACAGGGATTTTCTTTTTAAACACTCTCCTTCTCTCCATAGAAACACCTCCTTATACACGGCTACTAAATAAGCTTAAGGTTTCACGTAAGACTCTCCTATGAGACAATATAATAACGACTATGTTTAGACAAATAATCAATACTATAGGAGCTAGTAGATAGAGTATTATAGATGGTGTAAAGAATATTCTAAACCCAGAACCATAGATTTCTCCAAAAACACGGTTACCTGGTAAATGAACCATAGTAACTATTGATGTAAAGAACATGTTTGACAAACCACTACCAAGAACTATGCCGAGCAGTATACCTGGTATAATACCTATTAATGTAATAGCTACTACTTCAGACAATGTAATCCTTAGTATAATGTTTGATGAAACACCCCTTACTCTAACTAATGCATAAGTGTAGAGGTCTTCATAGAGACTAGTGTATACAAGTATGAGTGACACAATAATAGCTATAGAGTATAGTATTAAACCAGTAGATATACTCTGGCTAAAACTAGCTTCAAGAAAGTCTTCTACATTATCAATTCTATAAACAACCTCTCTAGAACTATAGACAGTAAACCCATTGGATTCTAGGTAACATATACTATTCTCATCCAATTCATCACTAGTAAATACATAGGCTATTATAAATAGTCCTTGGTAACCGTTAGAAGAGCTATATATCATGTTATTTATTTTTATAAAGGATTCTATAGAACCCATGTCTAGTATAACACCTGGATCCATAAACATTACTGGTATGTCTCCAGAAACCATAAACGTTATACTAGTACTAAATAATCCAGAGAATACAGAAGTATATATTCCAGGTATCTTGCTTGTACATTCAACTATAGAGTATATTGATGGAAGGTTTCTAAGAGAAGCCTCTATATCTATCTTATAACCAGTATTTATAGAC
>Ga0190312_1000230_pt1 | contig 20110 bp, 16 predicted proteins | sample 487007910_MG_FD_165046 | JGI IMG/M metagenome (GOLD analysis project Ga0190312, IMG submission 165046) | Hydrothermal vent sediment bacterial communities from Southern Trench, Guaymas Basin, Mexico - 4870-07-9-10_MG | ecosystem: Environmental > Aquatic > Marine > Hydrothermal vents > Sediment ... | reverse complement strand
TCCTAGGATCTTATGTAGCATTAAGGTAATTATAGCTGATGCCAGAACTATTGATTCATTCTCTGTCTCCTTTAGATTAAGTATCTTCTCCCAAATCTTACCATATATCTCATCATAACTATCTATTGGTTCTATAGACATCATGTTATTTATTAATTTATCTAAGGTCCTACAATCATTTATATCACATTTTATATTAAGTATTCTCTGAAGAAGTTTTTCACCCAAGTATAATCGTGTAAGCAATACTTTAAACTCAGTCACATCCTCTCTATTATGCTCTTCACGTTTCTCCAGTTTAGAGCTTAAAGTGATATATAATTGATTAAGTCTATGATATAATCCCTGATTCCTCATTCTTACTGTTTCAGATAGTAAATAGATCACTTCAAGGAAATCCCTAAATGCATTCATAGACTCCATCTACATCACCTCATTTACAATTCATCCCATACTTGTAGCAAACCGTAGCCTAGCCTTGATTTACCTCCAATACCATATGAAAGAATACTTTTTATCCAATTGAATAAAGTATATCTACACTCATCAGAAATATCTCTATGCAGAGCTATTATTATCCTGAACACTACTCCACGAGCAATAACCGGATAAATTACTGGAACAGGTTCTGCACGGTGTTCCTCAATTTTTGGAGAGGAAGTTCCATCTGCATAAATAGGTGTTGTAACATCAGGTTCTAATAGGGAGCTGAGACTCCCTGATGAAGCTACTCTTACAGGGTATGCATCAAATACTATAATATCCCCTACTTTCCTTGTTGAACCAAATAGATCTGATATATCACTTAGTGATTCAATAGTGCATTCCTTGGGTAAACCTTTTGCCTCTACAAACGATCTTAGGGATCCCTTGATCGCAGAGCCAGGAATGTAAGGAACACCATATATTGGGTGAAGAGCAATACCGTGTTCAAATACATTGTATATACCAGTACTTGCTTCACCAACAAATGCCCTACTAGTTGTTACTGCAGTGAAAATCACTAGTTTATATGGTAAACCACTTTTTCTCAAGGCGTCAACAATAGATCTAGTATAACTGTCTAAGAAAGATAATACATCGCTACACATAGTCGACTTCTTTATTAATTCCTCAAGTATATGTTTCTTGGCTATACCTACAATTCTTTTTGCAGCATTACGTCTTCTTGTGTACTCCTTTAAATTATCTAGACAAAGATACACCTTAGAGTATAGGAGTGATGCAATATATAGGTTTACACTAGCTCTTGCAGTAGCAAGGACTCTGTGGAGCTCATATCTATCACAAATATTTCTTAAAACACCTATTCTTGAAGAATTGATAAGATTATATAAGGTATCTATGCACTCATCTATACTACGACACTCTCTAGGCATTAAATCACCCTTTCAAACACTATATTCATACGCTTTTCAAGAACATGAAAAATAGTATCTAAGGCGATATCAATAGCCTTAAGAATTCCTCTTGTTCTAGCCTCTGGTTCTTTGGTATCAAATATACTGTCAGGCCAGTCTAGAGATAAAAATACTGATAAAAAGGCATAACCCCTATGTACGGATAATATTAGTGGGCTTGCTCGTCTCTTAAACCTACTAACCGGGTATCTTTGCCCACGTGGCAACCCTAGAATCCAGTCAATATGTTGCTCCCTAATAGGATCAATACCGTTCAAGGTACTCCTTCTAACCGAGTGATTTAATGCTTTAGTAAACTCTATTGAGAGCTCCACTGGATTCATATCATTAGGTATTCTTGTCCTATATAACCTAAAAGCTCCAGATGCAAGAGCTGGTAAAGGTGATAGTATACTAGGTGTTATGTCTTTATTTTTATTCCATTTTATTGCATGGAGACCTATTCTATATGCCAGATTTCTTGATACATCTTCTATGAACTCAACAATAGTTTGATAGGGGTTTTCTAGATACTTCTTTAGGTCAAGATGAGTAGTTGATTCGAGTTTAGTTATATCAAAACATCCTAATCCACGACGAGAGGCCTTACCTAGACCACCAAGAAATAGTGTTAATAATAGTGTTTCAATTGCTGTAGCATAGTACTTGTCTGGATTATATAGATCGTTTCTTATAGTGATCTTCGCATTCACTATATTAACTGCATAGTCTTGGGGATTGGTTATTCTCATTAAATTAAGACGTGGATGTCTAAGAACATTTACTAGTGATTGTTTAAAAACAGTTGATGCCAATATAAAGGGTGTAGCATTTCTTACTGAACCCATGTATTCACAAGATATTGACCTTATCTTATCCTTAATCATTTCATCGTCATATCCGTTATAATATAGTATACCAGCTACTAATGCTCGAAACCACCACCTCATAACTCCTTTAAGACTTTGTGTTCTAAGAGGTTCTTTTATCACAATCACAGATCCATGATCCCTTATGACGTGTCTATATTTACTATCATATCCTCCTAGAAGCATTGGCGTAGATGATCTAATACCTACAACCGTAATCATAACCTCATTCCTCTCATTCACTATCTCCTAGATCTTTGAAATAGGCTTCAGCCAGTCTCTTTACCTTCACCAAGTTTGATACAACTAATTGTGTCACTACATCAGCTTCTAAAGAATTGCTAGAAATCCTCTGAAGAGCACTCCCTATATCACTTGAAAACGTTTTCATCTCTTCATTTACTCTAGCTATAGTATATGAAAGGAGTATACTATATGCAATACTTTCCCTACTACTGCATTGACTAAGTATTTCCTCATAATTAATTGCACCACTGTGTTGGAACTTCATTAGCTTCTCAGCTATTCTGCACAGACAGTTGTTTCCTGATTTAGAATACATAAACAATATTGTATCTAATAGTCCTCCATATGTTATCATTTCAGGTAATCTACGTGCTATGCTCTTGATATTATTAGCTACTTTGCTAATCTCCTTCCTATATGCATGGCTGGGATCTTGTATATCAAGAGCTATTCTTTCAAATAATCTTTGTATAAAATATAGAGACTCATTATGCTGGATCATTATCTAGTATCACCTCTTTGTAATCTATATTATCATTATCTTTATTAATCCCTTGCCAATAGTTTCATTACCTCCAAGGAATAGATATAAGTGATCCCTCTTATCCAATAGATCCTCTAGGATATTCAGGCAATGGTCTTTCTGTTTATCAACAATGTCTTCCTTACGTGGTTTTCCAGCAAATAATGCACCAAAGAAGATCGTTAGTTCTGGAACATACTCCTCACTCCATAAAGCACCTGATTTAACGGTCTTTGTTCTATAGTCTAAAGCGATCCTTGTCACTTGTTGAATAAGCTTATATCCAAGAATATTCTTCTCAAGTGAATTAGGTACCAGTATAATCCTATTAAGGAGTTTATTGAGTAGATTATTTTCAATAAGGCCATCATAGGCTTTAACCAGGATTTCTCTAAATACTTGTTTTACATCATCTCCTCTAGCGATATTACCAGTAGTTACAGTTCTACCATCCGGTAGCACCAATCCTATATTCTCTACCATAGACTCTTGTGATGAAACTATGAATTTTATTTCATCTTCATAGCTAAGACTATTTAGAAACTCATTAATAGCTATATACAAGTTCTTATACCAACTAATATCATCCCTCATATCCTTTATAATACTTAGTAGTATCTTGAGTAACCGCAGTCTATTGAGGGATGAATATATACATAAACCACTTGTGCATGGACCAATCATTGATAACATTTTTAAATCTACTAAGCTAATACAAGCAGCATATTTCTCTCCTATACTATCTATTTCTGGGCCAAACAATATCTCAATAAGTCTACATTTGATCTTGTATTTATCATTTGGTGAATCAAGACAGCTATATCTAGTCCATAGATGTGACTTTAAAGCCCCTTTGAAGCTACTAGCCCATACGCACGGTACACCAAAAGAGTCCCTTTGAATAGGGAGATCAACTAGAGATTCTACACCATACCTACCTGTTCCTACATGTAATGGTGTTATAGTTGTAGCCAATATTAATCGACAACGATCATAATAACCTGCATAACCCACAACAAGGCACCTCACACAAATATTATTGTTAGAGTAACTATATATAATTTCTTGAATCCAAGTAACTATTATTAGCTATACTTTTAAATATCACCTACACAAAACAGAGTATATAGGGGTGTTAAATATAATGTTAAAACTAGCAATTAATAATTTTAGACCAATACACATAGATGAAGAAAAAATACTCACATTCACTTTACTCGACCTAAATATCTTTATGGGACCCAGAGGCGTAGGAAAATCAAGTATAATAGAAGCTTTAAGACTACTATCACTCTACAAACGAGTAATAAAACCCTATTCTGAATCCTTTAAAGAAGAGGAAAAACATAAAAAAATATATGACGCCATTAAAGAAGTTTTTCCAGTACGTTATCGCCTAAATTTATACAAGTTGTTATCTGGAGTAAATATTCCATTAGGTGATCTGGTTAATATTCTAGCTAAGAAAAACTATGCCACCATACTATTGGCTACTGATGAATCACTAAGTGGCATACTCATCCACCAGCATACAGATAGAATTTTAGACATTGATTTTTATGAACCGAATGGGGGAGTGATCACAACTGGACAATATTATGACACGAAATATATAGAACTTATGAAGAAAGCTATTGAAGACATAAAGAGCATGGGGTTCATATTAAATTTAGACGACAATATAGTACCATTAGTCTATAGTCTCTCAACAAATAGGCTAAAAGTAAGCCATACAAGGAAAAACTCAGATAGAGAACTAGATCCTTATAAGCAATATTTTGGGATAGAGAATAAGGATCTTCAGGAACTGCTTTATTTGTTGATCGAGGGTATAGGTATAGAGGGGGATGCATTAAAGATCCTTATAAAGAATGCTAGAAACTATGCTTCACCATTACATAATATACTTTATAAGCAATTTACTGAGAACCTTGATAATATACTAAATAGGTTTAACGAATACATTGATAAATATAAGTTATCCAGTAGGAAAATACTATCTATTACATATGATCATGTTAAAAACAAAGTATATGTGGAAGAGGAAATTCGTGATAAGAAATGGTTTATGCCATATGAAGCACTTAGCTCTGGTACAAGAAACCTCATAGCAATACTTACCTTAATAGCATGGGCTAAAACCCTTCTTGACAAAAATATCAAGAAGAACTTAGAAGAAACAATAAGTCATTCTTGTGACGTATGGATAGGAATAGAGAAAACCCTAAAAAAACTAATAACTACCAGGGATATAATAGTCTGTATAGAAGAGCCAGAAGTAGCTCTACATACATCAACATTCTCCATACTATTAAAACTTATTCAAGAAGAAGTAGGTGAGATAAATAAGGGTAATGAATATAATAAATTAAGACTCATAATGACAACACACAGTATAAAACCAGTAGCTATACTACTAAAATCAAGATCAATAAATGCGGTAAATACAATAGTTCATCTCATAGGAAACCTTGAAGGAAAAACCATACATGAAGAAATACACGTAGCAGATAAGATACAATCTTTGTTCAAAATAAAAGAAACTCGTGGACTAACTATACTTGAAGAAGAACTAGATTTCTTATCCAAACTATATAGTTTAAATTATTAATGTCGTAAATAGAGGGAATAAATTATGCTTAACGCTTATGGTCTGGATGATAAAGCCTTGGAAAATAAGTTTATTATTTGTAGTCAATGTGATGATGACTGTAGTACTGATGAATATAGAGAATATTTTAACATAGAGAATCTTAAATCAAATTATATAAACTTAATAGACCTGTCTCTGAAAAATATATTAAAATCATTAAGTTCAATAAGGGATAAATTGTTAGATCATATAAGGAGTAAGATACTAAACGAATTACTAGAGAGCAATGTGATATGTTGCTGCAGCCTAGATATTAAATACAATAGCCCCACATGTTATGATGAGCATGCATATTGTTTGGATCAGAGTGAATATTTAAGGGGATACATGGATTTATGTATAGAAATTAAGAATCCATTTCATGATGAATCTTTCTGCTTATTAATTGACTGTCATGCTACGTCTAATTATAAGCAGTCTAAGAACCTTATTAAGAAATTAAATAAAAAAATAAAGAGTTATAAAAAAGAACTGGATAATATATTAAGTGGTCTGTCTAGGCGTACAGTTAGAGAGAGAAAAGAAGTAGTTAGAGAGATGGTGATAGCCCAGATCACTAATTGCCATAAACAATACTATAACAAGTTTCGTAAGGAAATAGTTGAAACCTCTAAATACTTATTAGAACATTTAGATAATAAGAAATACAATACATGTGAAAGAACAAAGATCCTATTGAGAAGCAATAATGATATCCGTAACTGCTGTAATTGCTTCGATGAAAGTAAATTATTTTGTATTATATTTCCCAAAGAACGAGGAAAATTAAGTAATACATTGTTATTCTATTTAAGCTTTTTATATTTTGATAATAAACATAATATTGAGAAAATAACCTCCATAATAGTAGATCGAGCTACAAGGGCTTTATATTAGATTTAGGTTTAAATAATGTGGAGGTGTACATATGCTAAAGATCTTCGGCATAGGCAAACACGATCCATCACATATAGTTAATGAGTTGAGAAGAAAAGGATATAGTGTCTCTGAGATTTTTAGTGATGCCAAGGATAAAGCAAGGATACTATATGCAGTTGTTGATTATTTTGAGGAAAATATATGTTATGGGGAGCTCATTACTCAAGCCGTTGACAGGAATAAATACGAATTAATAATTGACATTATAGGTGATATTAAGACCATACTTGATAACTTTAGTATTGAATATGATGTTATATTAGCAGAGTATAGTATCAGTATTGACCCTATTGATTATTATGGTCTAGGGTATAAGGATCTTGATAAGCTAATTAGATTCATCTTATACGTCATCTCCATGGATTCCTACTTATTTGAACTAAATGAGTTATTTCTATACAGTACATTAGGTGATCTCTATGGATGTGTCAATAAGAAATCCTTGATTAATAAATTAAGGGATTTAAGTAATAGAAATCTGATCCTATTTGACGAGAGAAAGAATGTTGTTGTCTTTCGTAAGACTTACAGTGATGATGCTATGTATTCTTCATTCATACTATTTTACAAGGATATTCTAGAGAATATTAAAGAATGTATCAGTAATATTTGAATAAAATATTTTTATGTTATCAAGTAGTTGTGTATGAAGGGTTTTCCTTTCCTTAGTATGTATTCTATAAGTGATTTTGTTAAATATGGTGGATGCCCGGTCCAGTAAATGATCTCTCCATGTTTTTCTTCAAGTTTTTTGTATATTTCTAGGTGGTAATTCTTGTGCGGCGTTATTGTAGACGGTATTATTAATGGTGTGATTGTTGTTTCATGTAATCCTATATCTAGGATGTATGTGTGTAGCTTGTCTTTCTTCTTTTCTTTAACTTTCTTGTTTCTATATTTTAGTGTTTTTATGATTGATAGGATATTTATGTATGTTTCTGGTGTAGCAAGTAGGTATACTGGGTTATTGCCTGCTAGATATGATGCAATAGCTAGATCTAGTAGGTTATATTGTCCTGTTACATCAACTAGTATGGGTTTTCTTGTATGCCCTACTTCTTCCTCCTTCTTTTTTACTAATCTTGTATATGTTTCGTGGATTATCTTATCTGGTCTGGTGTGTATAAGAATATTTGTTTGTGACTCAATGTATTTACCGAATAATGCTCTCTTGAACTCATCAGTATTTAGAAGTGTTTTGATGATTTCCCTATCTATGATATAGATATTTGAAACCTTGTCTAGTATATGGTTTATTCTTTGTTCTAGAGTCTGTACCTCGTTCTCTTTAAAGGCTGGTTGACGACGTGTTGTTAATAGTATGTCTGAACGTGGTTTTATAAGACGTTTTGATTTAGCTATCACTGTCTGTAGTATACATGAAATTGTACTATATTCTCTATCAACACATTCATCACTTATTCTTACAGATTCTTCGTCTATGTATTTAAGTGAATATAGCGTATTAAGCGCATATGTTATAAGTAGGTCAAAGCCCCGTCTACTTGCATCTAAGCAAGCAGCAGTAATAGCCTCTGGATATACCGGCCTATATATATCTGGTTCATAAACTATATCAGTATAATGGGCTATAGGTATTAGACCAGGTCCAGGAAGTAGTTCTCTACTAATAATAGTGGCTAATTTAAAGTCTCCAGCACGTGTTAATGGATTACTCATAATGTAATGGAATAATCTAGCTATACTAATATGTGGAATAACACCCTTTGTCCTGATCCCTACAATGGGTCTCTCAGACGAGTCATACTCCATTATCACATAGTATCTAGATAGAGCATACCTACTTTCAACACCAGTGAATCTAGAAATTATAGGATAACCAATAACCTCAAGTACCGGATCAGTTTCTCCGTGAGGAATCTCGTACCTATATACAAGTCTCCTAAACAAGTACCCATCACCACATTGTCTCACAGATATATACATACATCTTCTGTAGCATCAATAACACCCTTTTTTCTAGACTTATTTGTAATACATGGGCCAACTATGGCTACAATTATATCTTCTTTATTAATAGTTTCTTTAAGTAACTTTCGATAGAGATCCTTATGCAGATCGTATGCTATGATAATTAATCCCCTAAATTCATCTATTTTTATTTTTTCAAATAAATATATTGGACTGCTCTCTTCCTTAGTGTATGCAATAAACACTATATTATTGTATTTTACTCTTAGTTTTTCTTTAAGCTTATCTAGTTTTTCCTTATCTTCTCTACTTAACTCCATTTGTACTGGATAATATATCTTCAATGCTATCTTTTTACTTGCTTCAAAGACTTTATTTATGGCACGATATAAATTCTTAGACAGTATATCACTTAAACAACCTATATGACGTATTATAGGAGTTATGACAGCTATTTCTATGAGTTCTTCCTCTCTATAAATATCTGCTAGAACTTCAGATAGTTTGTTCCATGTAGTATTTTTGTCTATGGTATTTAGGTCTATTGAGTTAATGATTTTCCTTAAATGGTTAATTCTCTCCGATAACTTATGTTTATCCATATAATCTTTTACTTCTTTAAGTACATTATCATCTATTACTTCAACTGTATTCATTATCGATTCTATGATGAATATCTCGTGTTCTACAGTATTTGGTGACAAAGAGATTATTTTTATTAAGCTACCTAGTGTTCCATAGATTATATCCAGTTTACCTACTTCTACACATGCGTCCTTCTTAGCCCGTTTTGGCGAATAGTATCTTGTAAACATACTTGCTTTGTATCTACTAGTAGATGCATATACAGAAGCCTTGTCTAAAAGATCTCTATCAATACGGTAAGGTATCCACGGTAATACAATTGTACCTGATAAAGCTTGGATAGCCTTTTGATACGCATGACCCATAAAACCAGTTTTTGCCCCACTATACTCTATACCATAGCAAAAGTCTTCACTACACTCAATAAGATCGTATTCAGTCTCCACATACAGAGCCTCAAACATATCCAGTGCAAATAATCTAACACCATTTAAACACATAGAGCTAAAACCACCTTATATAATTGATTTCAGAACACTACTATTATAGATTTCTCCAAAAGAAAACTAGCGAATTATCAATAACTCTTTAATGTAAAACAGTGACGAACTAACTATTAACGGTATTATTAAGGGTATTAATAGCGGGGGTTCACGTAGATACTAGGTAGCTTGATTACTAGATTATTAGAGAGTAAAACTTTGTTTCTTATCTTAAGATTAGTGTTTATCTTCTCCTATATTTTTGATATGTTTTATTTAGGCTTTACCTCCTTTAATCTCCTTAATAGTTTCTCATCTGCCATATATACTACTATGTTTAGCTTGAATGATGAAACTATGTAGTACATATCGTAAACTGTTACATTGTTTTCTATACTATACTCTAAAGCTTTATCAAGAAGCTCTCTAGTGGTATCTATAAATGTAATCCTTATTTCATACAAAAGCTCTACTATCTTAGATAAATCTGTTTTATCAATTAAACCTCTAGTACAGTACTTCCTTAAGGCATTATAGAACTCTAATAGAGCATAAAAAGGGGCTATAGCTTCTATATAGCCTTCTAAATGATCATCACATAGCTTTACAGCATATTCACTATAATCTTCTAGTATAAACTATTTAACCAGTACATTAGAATCACCTACTACCCACTTCAATCCTTGTCTATATCCTCTCTAATTAAACCTGGAAGCCAGGTTGCCTTCTACATTTAACTGTTTTAGTTGCCATGTTTATATTAGCTATAGTACTTATAATAGTATTGATTGCTTCAATACTATCTCTAGCTTCAAAGTATGCTAGTAAAGAACTTACAACACAGGCATTAGTAGAGCTATCTAATACTATTATAGGATTTCTCTATGTAGGTATTATACTAGGTGTTGTTGAGAAGATATATTTTATAAAGTTTATGGATTCAATGGGTAAGGCTATTAAATCATATAGTGATGTAGATAGTGCTTTAGAGAGTGTATCTACAAGTTATAGTTCATTACTATACACTTACCCAGTAAACGAGGTGCTTATGTATCCTAAGAGGTTTATGGCATACCTTATAGTACAGGTAATAGCATTGTTTATAAGTATACCATTAATAGTCTATGGGATAACTCTTAGTATAACAGGTTACCAACTTGCTGGAACACTAGCTCTTATAATAGTCTTTATAGTAACAATACTTATGATGGTTATCTCATACAAGTTCTATAATAGTATAAAAGAGTATTTTGGAGTAGGTAATGCTGGTACATTAGCAGTAATTATAGTAATAAGGCTTATATTAAGTGTAATAGAGCTTATACCAGGTATAAATGCAGTTATTGGATTAATTGACCTAATATTGTTTATAGTATTTATAATAGTGTTTAGGAATATGTTGAATGAGTTTATGGAAAGAACGAGTGATATAGAGATTAGGTTATCAGATAGAGTAGCATTATTAAGAAAACAGCAGTCAATAAGTAATCCATAGAATAGTCTAGGGACTACACTAGAAACTCTCTTAACAATACCTTTACTACTCTCATATACTCTGCTCTAGACCTAACTATCTTATTTATCCTTAACCCTATTCTCTTCAATATTCTTGGATCCATAAACCTATTATCAGCTAGTATGTATACCGCTTGATCGCTTGGACCACGTACTGCTCTACCAATTGCTTGTTTAGTTCTTGTGACTGCTGTATCTATGTATAGATGTTTCCATGCCCCATCTCTACCAATCTTTAGAGAGAGTTGTTTTAGTGATAGTTCTACATAGTCATCTGGCTGTGGATATGGTACACCAGCTATAAACACAACCTTTATAAGACTACGCCCCTTCTTATCAACAATTTCAATACCTTCACAAAGCTTACCTCCAGCAACTGCATTTACTAAACACTTCTTCCTATTAGTACAGTAGTCTATTACATCATTAATTCTTGTACTCCGTTCTTCAATAAACACTTTATCTAGATCCATGTATTCTAGAATGCATTTCATAAAATCATAGCTAGGGTATACTGTAAGCATTATCCCATGATCTAGGTGGTTGAAAGTATACTGTATCATGTCAGCATATAGTTTATAGATATGCCTACTTCTAACACTGTACTTAGAGGATACATAAGTAGCAATAACGAGTACACGATTCTCTATAGGGAATACTGGTCCATAGACATCCTCTACATCAATATACTCTATAGGCTTATCAATACCAAGAACATCACTATAGTAGCTTGGATCGGGTAGTGTACCAGAAAACAATATAATAGAACTAGCTTTATCAAATACTGGTTTAACAATTATGGATTGATCTATTGGTTTAGATACTATATATCTTAGATCGTTTTGTTGATATATGAATGGCTCATAACGGCTATAGAGACTCCATACAAGATAAGCTATTGGTAGACAATAGACACGTATACTTACCACATCTCTATAGCCATACTCCTTTACTTTATGAATACGTATATCATCCACTAGATCAAACCATGTATCTGGAGTTCCAAGAAGGTTTCTTAGAAAATCTTTATCAACATGCCTAAGCCTCTTATCAACACTAGCTTTATCTATAAAATCAAGTAGATGGTAAAGCCTATCTATTAATAGAGTTGATTGTGGAGAATACTTCCTGATCTCATTAATAGACCTTTCAATCCTTATTCTAGAAACTCTTTGTTCAACAATATCAGCTATACTGAGTAGACTATGTGCTTCATCAACAGCAACTACATAGTTGGATATCTCTTCTTCAGAGAAGAATGCTTCACGTATAGATGGATTTAATACATAGGGGTATGTTAGAATTATTATGTTAGATAATGGTAGTAGTTTTTTAAGAGAATAGAATGGGCAATAACCTCTCTTAGAAAGCTCTCTAACGATCTTGAATGGGTTTTGGAGCCTCTCTATAAACTTATAGACACTCTCTACATCTAGTTCTTCAGTGTTAACATAGTATGGACACATCTTTGTCTTACGTAGTATTCTACAATTCTCCCAGAAATCATGTATGTCTATAGAGCCTCCTCTTAGTAATGGACACATAGCTTTCTTAGAGTATAGGAATACTGGTTTAAGACCAATCTTTAGAGACTCAATAAGTGGTTGTACAAGCTCGTTGCGTGTACGTACAAGGTATAGTGTATTTGGAGAACCAGCTAGCTTTACTCCATAGAGAACTGCTACTGTTTTACCAAAACCAGTTGGTGCTTCAATACATAAACAACCACCACTAGATATAGTATTAGCTACCTTCTCTGCAACACTTATCTGACCAGTACGGGGCTTACTGTATGGAAACAACTCTAGACTAGCCAGCCTCCCTACTCCAGTATAGGAATAGCTATGTACGTCTTATTAATACTACTAGTTTCTCTATACCAATAACCTACTACACTTTAAATAGACTATGTCAACTCCTACCCTCTAAGAATATAATGAATAGCTACTAGGTTTTGGACATTACTGCATTATATAGATATACGTCTCCCACTCATTAATCCTATCAAAGCTCTTATATAATAAAGCATATGTGATAAACAGACTAGCCCATTATATAAATGTTTATCCATTGTTAGTAGCATAAACTATATCTATTACAGCCTTCTCTTAAACAAGCAATTACTAGGGAATAAACATGTCTATATTATTACATATACTTGTTAGTAAAATCTACTATCCTAAAGCTGGAAAACACTAGCTGATCACTACTACACTAGGTTCTCTTCTAAGATCACCGTGGAAGTCTAGGATGTATATCATGTTGAATTCTTTATCAAGATTAAGTAATTCTACATTTTCACGTATAAAGTTGAGATCACCCTCATATATCCTACCATAAGATAACACTCCTATTCTCTCTTCTCTACTAACACCTTGAGAAAATAGTTCATTAAGGTATATACGTAGTTGTTGAGGTCCCTGTATATTCTTACTCATAATCTTGATCTCACCTAGTAAGAGTATATCATTTACATAGTATATATCTGGTCTAAATCCATGATCGATAACATAGTCAGAACATGGGACAATGTTTCCTAGTAAATACTCTCTATTTACTAGATATTCGATAGTCTTCTTAACTATAAGGTCGTGTTTCTTCTTAAGGTTCTTGATCCTACGGTCTTCAATATACTCCTTTACAGTACTATATAATGGATTCTTGTATACACTAATAGGCTTACTTACATACATCCTACATATACTCTTTAAAGGACAAACACTACAATGAGACAACTCTACCTCCTTTAAACAAATACCAAGTATTTGGGGTCTCGATAATACAAAGTCGTATTTTATAGGGTCACATGGGTTAGCTTCTTAAAAATATTAGTTAAGTAATACATAGAAAGTCTACTAATCTCTATTTCTCTTTTACAACAAAATACTCTACCAACTACACGGCTAATCTCTCTACCTAATGGTATATAGAGCCTCTCCTTATTAAGAGAAGGCCATAAACCAAGATCAGGGTATTCGTCACGCACCATCCATCGTAGAAATAGGTTTATTCTCTTTAAAGGAGAGGTTGAATGTGGTTTAGGTAGAAAGTTTTTCTTAGCCATTCTCTCCCAAGTACTATTTGGTATTAACCCTCTTATCCTATACTCATATAGTCTTCTCCAGATAATGTTATTCAACTCTAAGTCATATTCAACACTATTCCTTATCCTCCTCTCAAGATCATTATCATAAACTATTCTTAAAAGCCATGGAAAAACCTCACCTTGTGGGTCAAGATTGTGGAAATAACCTAGATCCTTGTTAATTAGGGAAACCATTGAATTCCATATAGCTGGATCAGTTAACTCACTTAATTTCACCTTCTTCTCTAAGAGAAGCTCAATTAATCTTCTAAACCTACTTATTATCAATGGGACACGCATTCTAAAGTCATACATTGCTGATACAAAAGCTATTGCTTCAACATCAACTCTATTACAGCTAGGTATTCTTTCCTTAAAATAATATGGTATACTTAACATTGAAGTACTTAAGTACTTGTCTTTTAAAAACTCGTAGAGATGATCAAGTTTAGCCCTAGCATCTTCCACATCTAACCCCTGAGCTTTACCAGGGTTCTTCAGGGATTTATCCATAACGTTGTCTAGGTATACTGAAAAATAGCATCTATTGTTGCAGATGTAATTGTTCTAGTGTTCTATAGGGAACTAGTTTTATATTGTTGTGGTGTAGTATAGATTCTATGAGATTGGGGTGTAGGGGTTTGTCTATTGAGAGGTATTTGAGGAATGTTTTTACTATAGTTTTCTAGAGAACATTATTCCTAGAGATATAGAGTATTCTACAGATAAAGAGATTAGAGTTGTTATTGGTCCACGTAGAGCTGGTAAGACGCATTTCCTATACTATATTATAGATAATTTGTTGAAGAAGGGTTTTGATAGGGGAGAGATATAGTTTATATAGATTTCGAGGATCCCAGATTAGCTGGGTTTAAAAGCAGTGATATTGGTGTATTTCTAAAGATTATTAATGAGTATTTTAGTAAGAGACCATTATTGTTCCTAGATGAAATACAGTGTATTAGTGATTGGAGTGGTTTTCTAAGAGCACTATATAGTAGAGGTTTTAGGTTATTTGTGACAGGTTCTTCCTCAAAACTATTGTCTAGAGAGACAGCTAGTGGATTACGTGGTAGGTGTAAGACTATACTAGTTCTACCATTCTCATTTAGAGAGTATCTTAGAGTAAAGAATGTAGATGTACTTGTAGAGAGTTATCTTAGTGAATCACTTATAAGAAATTATTTAAGAGAGTACTTATTGAATGGTGGTTATCCACGTGTAGTTTTATCTAACGATGTATCGTTACTTAAGGAATATATGGATACGATATTCTATAGAGACATTATTGAGAGATATAAAGTTAGAGACACTATATCTTTAAGAATATTTCTAAGAACAATACTATCAACACTAGGACTAACATTCTCTATAAACAAGGTATATAAGGAATTTAAATCACTTGGATTAAGAAAGAGTAAGAAGACTATAATAAGGTATCTTAGATACTTTATAGAATCCATGTTCATAATACCTGTTAAGGAAATAGGTAAAGCATTAGAGCCTATTAAACAACCTATAAAGATCTATCCAATAGATACTGGTTTTCTAAACTATACACCACATAGGAGAGAGCTTTCAACAAGGCTTGAGAGTATAGTTGCTATAGAACTCTACCATAGATATGGTAGCTCAATATATTATTGGAGAGACTATAGTGGTAGAGAAGTAGACTTTGTAGTAACAAACAAGTTTAACACAATAGAGCTTATACAAGTGACTTATGAGCTTAGAATAGATGATAAAAAATAGTATGAGAGAGAAGTTAAGAGCTTAGCTAGGGCATCTAAACAATTGGGTTGTAAAAGTTTACTTATACTAACATAGGATCAAGAGGATCTTATTAGAGAAGATAGTATTGTAATAAAGGTCAAACCATTATGGAAATGGTTGCTTAACCTATAGTATCACTAGGTAATAAATATAAAATTAACATTAACCACACTCTAGTTTTTAATCAACAATCTTTGTTAGAGTAGTAATCTCTAGTAAAGAGAGGTTGTTAGAGATGATCGTGGCAATACCTATAATGAATCAATCCACTTATACCCGGCATCATGGAGTTATTATATAGGGCTGTTATATGGTCTTGGTATTTGTCATAATTTGTTTGACACATATGATGCAGTCTAGTCTACGGCTTTAGACAATGCTTGTAGTGGTCAAACCTTTTATGTGTACATAGCTTTACTAGATTTATGGTGACTAGCTATGTATAGATGTATTCTAGTAATGTTTGTTACATTCATAGTGTTCTCATTACTACAATCTCTACCAGCTATAGCTAAGCCCTACTATAATAGTATAAATATAATAATGGATATCACACCAGTAGCTACTAGTGAAAACGGCTACCTAGTTATAGAGTATAGTGGTGTCTCCAATAAGATTTACCAGATCTATATACCAAGTGATTATGCTATACCAGTTCTTAAGTTCATAGTTGTACTACCAGTTGGTGCTCAGTTATTTAATGTAGAAGTAAGCTATGGTTGTAGAGAGGATATTATACTAGATAAGCCTTTAATGAAACTGCCTGGGTTAAAGCCTTTAATACAGGATATTAGAGAGTCCGTATTGGATCAAAGTAATGGTTCAACTATTTTTAGAAACACTTTTACATGGTATAAGATGTTTATATGGAGAGGGGTTCCTTATATAGTATTAATGGTTAACCCTACTATAGTTGATGGTGAGAAACTAGTTGTTTATAAAAGAGTATCTATAGAGATCGAATATACTATAGAGAGGATTTACCAACCATACTCTCTATTAACACATAATATACTATCATCAATAGCCTACTATGTAGAACCTAGCTGGATATCACATAGTGTATTAGAGAATAGTGAAACCATGCTATTAATAATAACACGTCCAATGTTCCTTAGTGTTTTAGAAGACTATATAGAGTTACGTAGACACCAAGGATTCCATGTAGTTGTAAAGACTGTTGAAGATATTGTTGATAGTGGTGTTAGTGGTAGGGACATACCTGAGAAGATAAGAAACTATATCTACAATCTATACCAGGAAACGAGTGGAGCGTTAAAGTATCTATTGATCATAGGTGATGTTAGTGGTGATACAGGCTATCCAAATGGCCCGGATAATATAGGTGAGCTTGAGCCATGGGAGGTTCCTACAAGATACTTCTATAACCCTGATGGAACAGAGGATTACAGCCATACCGGCCCATATACACCTAGTGACTGGTACTATGTTACACTAGATACAGACTGGGATGGTGATGGAGACGGGATCTATGGTGAGGATGATGATGGTGAGGACTGGGCTCCTGAACTACCAGTTGGTAGACTACCGTTCAGGTCTGTTGGTGAATTGAAGAGCTATCTAGATGCTATAGTCCGTTATAATAGAAGCTTTATAGCTAAATGGTTCTTAACTGGAGCAATAGTCTTCTACTTTAACCAAGACGGGTGGGGTGATTGGGGTATACAGGGTGATACTAGTTCTGAGGCATTATGGAATACGCTAAGCAGTTCAGAATCTCTAATGTATACAAAACCAGTTAGACTCTATGAACACTATCCTGTAATGACGGTTGTTGATGAACCAAGTGATTTGAATGGAAACTTGTCAATAGGGAACATGGTCGATACACTATATAGTGAAGAACCAGATATAACTACATGGTTTTCACATGGATGGCCCCATATAGCTTGGAGAGTACTATGGAGTAGTGATGATGGAGATGGTGTTCCAGAAAGTGATACAGAACTTTATAGAAGACCATTTCTTACAACACCCAATTTAACAGATAGCTACGGCTATGTAGCTGGAGTAGTTCTTGCTATGAGTTGTTTAACAGCTGCTTACGATGCTAACGATGATCTTATGGGCTTATTCGGCATGCCTGATCTAGACTGTCTTGGCGAGAAGTTTGTGAAAACAACTAGTCTATGGTATATTGGATGGGATCGTGTTACATTTGACTGGCTATACTCTTGGAGTGAACAAGTTAATCCAGAATACTGGGCTCTTAGTAGTGGCTTCATATATCGTACACTAAAGTACTTATTAAGTGATAGTTCATCAACAAAGTATGATATAGGGTATTCTATAGTATCAGCTAAGACATGGCTTGGTTCACCATATATGTGGGAGTCTGATAAAAAGGTTTGGTGGGCTTCAACACTACTAGGCGATCCATCTCAACTTATAGGACACACTAATACAGAGATTACACTCTATAATAATACAGACATAACACTAGTTATTGGTGAGAAACTAGAACTACTAGTAAGACTAGACGATCCCTATAACAATCCCCTACCTGGAGAAACAGTAAGGCTAATACTCCTCAATACTAGTGAAGTAGTTTATGAAACAGCAACTAATGATGAAGGATATGCACTACTAGAATGGACTCCATTAGAGGAGGGCTTATATGAACTAGTAATAGAGCATCCAATGACAGAACATACTATGCCGTATACAAGTGATCATATACACGTACATGTAATAGCTAATAAGTTATCCATATACCCGGGAAAAGGCCCTTCAAAACTATGGGTTACTGTCTCTGGAGGAGGGTTTACGCCTAATTCTAGAGTAGAGATATACTTTAACAATATACTTGTTAGTGAAACAGTTAGTGATGATAGTGGATGGATTAAGACATGTATACAAGTACCAGTTCTTGAACCTGGAAACTATACTATAGAAGCAATTGACATAAATGGTGTTAAGGGTAAAGGATACTATAACATAACAATTCCAGTAGTTAAGTTGTCAAGTACTAATATAAGTGTTGGTTCAGTAGTAAATGTTGAAGCAAACATGTTAGGTGAGACACAATACTATCTAATACTAGTAGACAATATAGTAGTGCAACACGTACTAACAAATAGTTCTGGAGGCTTCAATACATCTATAATAATACCTACTCTAAAGGAGGGTGCTCATAGATTAAGGCTAGTACAGAATACTATAGTTTATTCACAAATAGCTCCTATACGATATGAAGAGATTGTTTCTATAGACTTTATAGTGTATAATGGAGTTGTTTTAGAGAGTGAATTACTGGAAGTTAGGAAAGAACTGTTACAGTTAATAAATAGTCTAGAACACACTATGGATAAGACATTTAATGAAATAAACTATACAATAGACTTGTTAAACCATTCAATAACAGTTATCAACAACTATCTAGAAAGACTAGATAACAATATCACATCTATTAATAAGACGTTAAGGAGCTATATTAATGAACTATACACTCTAGTAAATAATATATTTGATAGACTAGACCATATAGACAACGCAATCACTTTTATAGAAGAGAATATTTCAACACTAGAGTATGGTTTAGATGAACTAGAGGTTAGTGTAGAGAGTGGTTTTAGAGAACTAAATAGTTCTATAAAGCAATTGATTAAAGATTTAGGTGAACTATACACTACAATAGACTATATTGAAGATAATGTAGAGGATCTAAACATTTCACTACTAGATAGAATTCATAATGCTAAAGAGTATATTAGAAAAGTTAATGAAAGTCTTACAGACTTGTATATGATGATTAATAGTAGTGTGTCTAGTTTACTTAAAAATACTAACAAGCTTGATAATAGAGTAGACTATGTAAGTAGTAGAGTAGATCGTGTTGAAGAGAATGTATCAACCATTATGGATAAAATAGTTAGTCTTAGAGAAGACCTAGATAAACGTGTAGGAGGTTTAGAGTCTGAATTAAGTGTTAGTAAAAGCAATGTTTCTAGTGTTGCTAAAGAAGTTGATGATTTGAAACAACAAGTTCAAACACTATATAGTATGTTGTTAGTAGCTATGGTGGTAGTTGCTATATGTATAGGTTTAGCATTATATGGTTTATTTAAGAAATAGTTTTATTAATAATTTTTATAAAGCTACTATATAT
>Ga0190312_1000228_pt1 | contig 20215 bp, 20 predicted proteins | sample 487007910_MG_FD_165046 | JGI IMG/M metagenome (GOLD analysis project Ga0190312, IMG submission 165046) | Hydrothermal vent sediment bacterial communities from Southern Trench, Guaymas Basin, Mexico - 4870-07-9-10_MG | ecosystem: Environmental > Aquatic > Marine > Hydrothermal vents > Sediment ... | reverse complement strand
TTCCTGGTGACATAGAACTTATAGTTCAGGGAGGATCCCACATAGTACCCCTATTCAAGGGGGAGGCTATTCAGGGAGCCTTTATCCTTGGGGACATATCCTATAGTGTGGAGTTAGATGGAAAGCATTTCCGGGGAGAAGCCGATAGGATATGTATTGTTACAGAGGAGACAATATGTAAACAAATATTAGGTGAACTCAATTTGCAGCCAACAAGTGGTATTCTATATTTCGATGAAATATTTGTAAGTGCGGAAGATGCCCTAGAGAATCTCAGAAGAAGCCTCGGAGGGGAGGAGCATATGGTAGATCTACCATTCATAAGGGTGCATTCTAGAGGAGGTGTCGAATTTGTTAAAGTAGGACCAATAACTGTCATTGAAACAGATAGAGGAGAATACGTTAAGGTTGGGCCTATAAGGGTGCAGGAGAGAGAGATACATGAGGCCATGGGTTTAGGGGAGACAGCTATAGGGATAAGTGATCTTGACAAAGGATGGGTGGTTATCTCGGTAAGGGGAAATAAAGTTAAAATTTGGTGGGACGACGCGGTTATTTTGAGCTCTCCGAGCGGTATTAGTGTTAGGAGAGGAAAAGTTGTGGCGAGCGTTGAGCCAAGAGAATATAAGCTAGTATGGAGAGATATAGTAATCAAGGTAGGATCGAATAAAGCAAAGGTTGTGGCCAAGGATATGGTTCTGAAGGTCGACCCACCATACATAAAAGTTGTTCATAAGGGCAACGTTATACGCATAACAGACCAAGCATTAGCAGAAGAAATAATGTCAATACTGCGGACAAATTTAGAGGATCTTTCACGTGATGTCATCGAGGGAAGGCACATGGACAAGATAATATCACTTATCCAAGAGATCCGAGAGAAAATACTGAGATCCATACATCGATACTAGATCATCCAGAGTTTTCTTTTTTCCACATATTTAGGGATATCTATGCAATGTGTTGGCGGGATTCTTGGATGTGATCAGAGAATGATTGTCGGTGCTACGTATGGGCTTATAGGAAGTTGGCTCTCGATAAGAGAGAACGTCTTGCTGGAAATAAAAAATGGAAAAATATTCAGAATAGTCATCGGCGGAGATAAAAGGGATGCGGATATATTCTATGAGGAAGCGGTTCTTATCCCTGGTTTTATCAATATGCATACTCACATAGGGGACAGCATAGCGCGGGAGAAGGCATATGGGAAAGACATTTTTGAGTCTGTTGCGCGAAGCGATAGTTTGAAGTTTAAGATCCTGTCAGAGACCCCAAAAGAAACCTTAGTTGAGGCGATGTTGACAGCACTGAGAGAGATGGCTATGCGGGGAATAGTAACATTCTTTGATTTTAGGGAGGGGGGTATGGAAGGAGCCTATCTTATGCGAGAAGCCTTAACTAGGATTCCTCTTAATGGGTTCATAATGGGACGACCAGACGGAGACCCACTTGAGAAGGTTTTAGAAGTTTCTGATGGTTTAGGACTGAGCTCGCTGAATAAATATAGTGATGAACAATTGGTTATGATGGCTGAACAGGCAAGGAGTTTAGGGAAGTATGTGGGCTTTCATGCTTCTGAGACCCCAAGTCAGCGTGAAAAAAGTATACGAAACTATGGTGTTTCCGATGTTATGAGGGCTCTTCGATTACAATTTGATTTCGACTTTGTTGTTCACCTTACATATGCCGATAAACATGAACTAGAACTACTCACACGAAAAAGTAAGCTAATTGTCTTCTGTCCTCGCGCGAATATGTATCTGGGTCTTAAGGCTCCTCCGATAAGTGAAGCTATCGAGCTTGGAGCCCTATTCGCATTTGGAACGGATAATGTGATGCTTAATTCTCCAGATCTCTTCAGGGAATTTGATGCGGTGGTAAGGCTTATCCGAGTTGAGGGTATGACACCCGATCCAAAATTATTATTGGCAGCAGTAACGACGATTCCTAGCAAAGCTCTGAATCTAAGAACTGGGATACTTTCCGAGGGGTTCCAAGCAGATTTCTTTGTTTTTGACCTCACAAAGCCCAATGTCGCATTCGTGGATGATATATACAGAGCGATAGTCCTAAGGGGCTCTGAAATGAATGTCTTACAAACCTATGCCGCAGGAAGACCCCTGTTAAATAAGGAGAATTAGCATGGGAGTAGCAAGGTCTGCTTTCGCCAAGGATTTCTCTATTCTTGAAGTTCAGCTCTGAGACTTGATGCAAAAGTATTTATTCTCTTTGTCAGTTCACTGCGTATTCGCGCTAATTCGCCACTTTTCTTCAGAACCTCTTGCTTAAGCCTTATCATCTGATCATAGATCTCAAGGATATTACCTATTTTTGCTCCTCTGATTTTCATTATTACTTGGTGCATCTCTCTTAGCCAAGGATCGATATGCTTCTCAATGATTTCCTTGATCTCTTCTTCAGATGTTATTCTCTCATAGAAACCCATTATATGTAATTTATAGTCAAACCATTCATATTTTCTGAGAAGTTTTCTTAGACCCAAGGCTCGCATTAATCTGCTGAATAGGGGTAATCCATAATTAACAGTTTTGGCTTTATCATATGGGACGCCCAACGCGACAAGAAAAGCTTTGCGTAATGTCTCTATAGCATTCCAAGCCTTTTCCGCGGCATCATAGTAGTCCTCACTCTGCAACAACTCTAGAGCCTTCTCATAATCAGCAAAAGCCGAATGTAGCAAACTTTCTAGATTCACATAGAACACCCTCAACGTGTGCTTAGAAATGATAACATATTACCCGAACTATTAATGATTTGATTAAAACTATATTAGGGAGAAAAATTCCGTTGGGGGGTGTTAAGTATGCTTAGGCCTTATGAAGGAAAAGCATATATGTATCTCACATACCCCAAGCTGACCGTCATAATAACCGCAGGTACCTTTGAAAATGGGAATGCCATGGCCGCTAGCTGGCATACATACCTATCGTTTGATCCGCCTCTCTATGGTGTTTCTATAGCGCCAAAAAGATATACACACAAGCTAATCATGAAGCATAAAGAGTTCGGAGTGAACTTCCTTCCATTTGAGATGTCCAAGCTTATCTGGGATACTGGGAGTATTAGCGGTACAGAGGCGGATAAGTTTGAGAAGTTCCGGATAAAGAAATTTAAAGGGAAGGAGATAAAAGCACCACTTATAGCTGACAGCGTATCTGCTCTCGAATGCAAAGTTGTTGATGTAGTAAGAACTGGTGATCATGATCTCTTCGTAGGAGAAATAGTCCACGCATGGGTTCGGGAGGATGTGTTTATTGATGATATACTTGATCCCTCAAAAGTAAGCCAATCATACTACATGGGAAAAGGAAAGTTTATCGCTTTGGATCCCAAAAGAATAGTTGGCTTCGAATAAGGATGGGTGGTAGTTCTGAATTTGGAAATAGAGTATCTATCATACCGCAAAGTGAAACAGCTTATGGAATCAGGATACAGTCGGCTGATAATCCCGGTGGGCGCACTAGAGCCTCATGGCCCACACCTACCCCTTGGAACTGATAATCTGATACCACTAAGCTTAGCCAGAGAAATCGCACCAGAAATAAAAGCATTAATAGCCCCAGCGATTCATTATGGGGTAACGAACTCATTGGTAGGTTTCCCAGGATCAGCTAGAGTGAATCCCGAAACACTCAAAAGTGTGCTTATCGATATAATAATGAGTTTCAAACTCGGTGGCTTCAAAACGTTCATAATAATGAATGGGCATGGTGGGAACATAAATGCGATAAGGGAAGGACTAGCCGAGCTTTGGGCGAAGCATAGAATTCGTAGCATAGCTATTCACTGGTGGATCGAAACAGAAAACATCAAGCAGGAAATATTTGGAGAAGCGGGAGGACATGCAGGGATTGACGAAACAGCAATGATCATCGCTACATATCCAGACTTAGTAGATGAACTTCCCCAAGAAGAACTAAAAAAGGAGGCCATAGTGCTTAGCCGTGGCTTCAGCGCATATCCCTCTGCAGGCACGATACTTCTCTATAAAGCCGATGAAGGAATGCCAAAGTATGATGAGGACTTGGCAAAAAAATTCTACAGTAGGGTTGTGGCACACCTAAAAACCCTTCTAAAACAACTCGTAGATTACATTGAGCGAGTTTAAGGGAGCACTACACCGGCCAGCACGCATAATATCCATGCTTATAAGGAAGAACTTCATATACCAAGATATCACGTTTTTTACATTTTCTCCATTAGCATCTGTGCTATAGATAATTGTACAGACAATTTGTAGATTTACTCTGTTTTATTTCTCTGTGCTAGAAAATCTCTAATCAATGCCACTGCCGTGTCAATATCTACCTTCCTAGAATTCTTCCTAAAGAATTCTGGTAGAAGTTCAAGATTTCGTTTCTCCGCGAATCTCTCGTCAGCAGCGATTATGATTGCTCGATCCTTGGGGGATCTTATGGCTCGTCCCATAGCTTGAGCCACCTTTCTTAGTGCTGGGAGAATGTAGCTGTAGTATACTCCTTTTTCGATACCATAGATCTCCTTGTAGTATTCCATATAGATTGTGGTTCGGACAGTTAGCCTCTCAAACGGTATGCCTACTACTATTATTCCCTCTAGCGTTTCCCCAGGTAGGTCTACGCCCTCTGCAAAACGTCCTGCTACATTGGCTAGTAGCACAGAATTTTTTCGCTCTGTGAGCTCTCTAAGGAATCTTTTAGCCTCATCGCCTCGCATTCCCTCCTTCTCGATAAGTATGTGCTTTCCTATTCTCTGTAAGCTGTCTAATAGACCAGGGAGGAGTATGCTCATTATTCTGTAGCTCGCGAAGAAAATAGCTGTGTTGACGCTCATAGATCCGAGTAGCCTCTCTAAATAGTCAATATATCTAATGATCATATCTTCGGGTAGTTCCTCTCCGCGTGTTGTGACATTCTCAAGTATCAATGCTAGGACATTCTCCCTAGGAACAGGGAAGTAACCAGTGGTAGAAACATAGGAATCTATGCCGACTATCTCAGCAAAAGCTTTGAATGGCTTTAGCGTTCCGGACATAAGTACCTTCGCGCTGAATAGTCTCCAAATTCTCCTTAGGACTTCTGATGCGCGCATGTCCCAAATCTCGAATGCGTATTGATTCTTCTCTTTGAACTTTATGAAAGCAACACCTCTCTTCTTTTTACTCTCAAGAGCGAGACGCAGGAAGCTGAACAAGTGTCGTAGTGATGATCTTGGAGAAACCCCCCTAGCTATTTTTCTGGCGTAAATCTTCTCAACGATTCTTTGAGCAACAGAAAAATCATCCTCATTTATATCTGCACGCTCCATTATTTCCTCGGGATCAAAAACGTCGTCATCTCCAAGGATTTTTCTTCCTTCATCCAGGAGAACATCCTTCAGCTTTCTTACTTTCCGAAGGAGTGCGACCGCGTACCCTAACGAGAATTCCTTGAGCTCGTTTATTGCCCTATCAACTGTACCTATGGTTATTTTATCCGAGTTTATGCTAGCCATAACATGCTGTAGATTATGTGCCTCGTCAACGACAAGTATGGCGTCTCTGAAATCTAGGTAGCTTCTTAATGCCCACTGTATCCTTGGAGAGAAAACGTAGTTATAATTGACGGAAACAAGGGTTGCATATGGTATCGTTCTGAGCTGGTAATAGTAAGGACAGATTTTCTTCCTCGCTGCAAAAACTAAGAGTTCACTGAAGGTTAGTGGTTTCTCAGGAATTATACGAAACAGTTTAAGCCCAGAGAAAAAGATGCATTTGTTTTTCATCTTGTCGCATAGAACAGCTACTCCCTCGGAATCATTTATTCCCTTCTCTCGAGCAAGAAGACACATATCCTTCTTACCGCGTATTGACACACCATAGATCTCCTCATTAGTTTTACCAGAGATCACTCTAAGCTCCTCTATAGGTCTGTCAGTCTCGTTCCCCGTTCTGACAGTCCAAATAATAGGTATTTCCTCCTCCAGGGCTATTGGCAGAAGCGCGGAGAGAACGACAATTGTTTTTCCATAGCCTGTGGGGGCATGAAATAATATTGTTGCTCCCATCCTAGCATAATCATAGATTTTTTCAACAATTTTTTTCTGATCAAAGCGATAACTATAAGGAAAAAACTTGTGTGGATCCATCCGCAGAGACCCGGTAACTACTAACGAAGATGCCATACCCTCTATATGCTTGGTAAGTGATGTAGGAATATAAGCTTAAGGAAGCCATGAGTCTTGCCTATCACGTACCACATATCTAACATGCGTTTATCGATATTAAAAACCATGAGTCAAATATCCAAGAGTTCTCGGGAGTAATATCGCGGCATAGGGTATAACCTGCTTTTATGTAAATTTTACACTAGGTATTATAGTCAACTGAAAGTTTAGCCTCCTCCATATATTTCCGATCTGAATGCGTTGGTGATGATCTTGAGCTCCACTGATCATATAGTCATAGAGGAGCATAAAGAACCGATAAACGCTGTTGCTTGGTCGCCAGATGGCAAATACTTTGCTAGCGCCGCTAAGGACAAAGCGCTTATTCTATGGAACGCGGAGAATTTGGAGGATAGGCGAGTGATAGGCATTAAAGGAGAATCTAAGCTTCTCAGTTGGGCACCCAACTCAACTCTTCTTGCAATTGTCGTTGATGACATAAAAATATGTGTTTATGATGTTGGTCTTAGAGGAATTACCGCTGAGCTTGTTGGTCATACGGATAAGATAACAGCAATAAGTTGGGATCCCCGATCAGAAAAAATTGTTAGCTCCTCATATGATAAAACAACGAAAATTTGGGTTGTGAAAGATGAAGACTGCGTCCAGACCTTACGAGGGCACCTTGGTGCGGTTCTGACCGCAGATTGGGATAAGAAGAAGGGGATCTACATAGCTACGGGTGGATCAGATCGAAATGTTTTTGTGTGGTTTACTGGGCAGTGGTCCATAGTTTCCCGATTGAGGGGGCATTTAGGGCCTATAATATCAGTACATTGGAATTCAAACTATGACATTCTCGCAAGTGTGTGTGAGGGGGGTATAATCAGGTTCTGGAAATCCGCGACTTGGAGATGCGTAAAGGCCATTAGATGCCCAACAAAAATAATTTCCATGAAATGGAGTCCGAATGGTGAGTACATAGCCGCTGCGTGTGAGGATGGCGTGATACGTGTATGGAACTTAGAAGGCGAACTCATTAAGGAACTACGAGGACATGTCGGTAGTGTTAACACGATTGATTGGAGCCATGACTCAAAAAAGATATTAAGTGGCGGTCAGGACAGAACTATAAGGATATGGAGTCTCGATCAAGATGCCCCTTAAATTAAAAATTGTTGGGTACTTCTTTCTTTTTTGTTCCAATCTCCAAATATTCAGATATATGTCCACAGTATTTTTGGTTTTTTCTGATGATTATTGGGATTTCCCAAGGTGCCCATTTTGAGTGGGCTTGAGGAAAGAATGCTTCAAAAGCTGATTGAGGCTATCGGGCTGGCTGAATACTCGCTTCCGCCTGATGTAGAAGATCTCATAAGAAGAGCCTATGAGACCGAAACAAGCGACATAGGCAAAGCACAACTAAGAGCTATTCTTGAAAACGCTAGAATCGCCCGTGAGGAAAAACTACCAATGTGTCAAGATACAGGGCTGCTCAGCTACTATGTTGAAATTGGAGACGAATCTCCAATAAAACCTTCCCGCCTTGAAAGGATACTCATAGAAGCAACGATACAAGCCACCAAAAGGGTTCCATTACGACCAAATGCTATAGATATTTGGAGGGAGAGGAATACTGGTAACAATGTTGGTCAGGGGATTCCAGTAATATACTGGAAGCCAACAGAGGGAGATAGACTCAAAATAGCGGTATTTCCAAAGGGTGGGGGATCAAGCTATGTGGCTAAGCTATACTCAATTCCTCCAGCTAGGGGTCTTAGGGGTCTTGTTGAGGTGGTTCTAAAAGCGGTATATGATGCGGGGCCCAAACCCTGCCCACCAACCTTTATAGGAATAGGGATCGGTGGAACGGAGGATGCGGCAATGAAACTAGCCAAGAAAGCGCTTCTCAATAGGATGAATGAGAATAGTCCTTTGGAGGAGATAGCGAGGCTGGAACGAGAAATCGTTGAGAAAGCAAATCAGCTTGGGATAGGCCCAATGGGTCTGGGAGGAAAATGGACGGTTTTCAGTGCTAGAATAGAGTGGGCTTGTAGGCATCCAGCGACATTTCTTGTTGGTATAAGTTTTAGTTGTTGGGCACTTAGAAGATCGTTCGTGGAGGTTGTGGACGGGGAAATTAAGGTTTATCAATAGGTGGTAAGATATGGCGGAATATTGTCTAAAAACCCCTCTTTCCGAAGAAGATGTTAGGAAGCTCAAAGCTGGAGATGTAGTTTATATATCTGGGAGAATATTTACGGCTAGGGACTCCGCCCATAGAAAAATGTTGGAGCTAGCGAAAAAAGGAGAGGGACTTCCTTTTGACCCAAGAGGGCTACTTGTTTACCATGTAGGACCGGTAGTTAGGAAGGAAGATGATAAGTGGAGGATTATCGCTGCTGGACCAACAACCTCAGCAAGAATGGAAGCTCTAGAAGCGGACTTCATAAAGACATTTGGGATAAGAGGTGTGATAGGAAAAGGCGGGATGTTTGAGAAGACTACTAAGGCTTGCCAGGAATTCGGTGCGTTCTATGGAGCGTTCGTTGGCGGAGCAGCGATATTAGCAGCAAAAGCAATAGAGGAAGTTGAAGATGTCTTCTGGCTAGATGAACTGGGGGTTCCTGAGGCTGTTTGGCTTCTTAAGGTAAATAAATTTGGGCCGTTGACGGTAGCTATAGATTCGCATGGAAATAATCTCTATTTAGACATCCTTAGAAAAGCTAAGGGGGCTCTTGAACAGCTACTACTGTGAGCTCTTAATTCTCTTTATTTTTTCCTGGCGATGTAAAGAAAGATTCTCATGAAGTTGAAAATAACAATATATGTTTTTACCTATGTGTTTATATTATATCCCTACATAATCATTCCCAAGCGAAGCTGTATTTTTATGGGCTAGATGAAGAATAATCTTTTTAGTTGGTTTAGCCAAGTTATGTTAAAACACATAGATTTGTATCCCAAGGTTATGCTAGAGAAGCTGAATATTATTTGTTGGTGATGGAGTTGAGAATAGCTATAATAGGTACTGGGCGAATAGGTGCGGCGCTTGCATTCAAACTTGGTTTTGAACAATATGTTGATGAACTAGTGTTAGCGGATGTTATACCCAAATTAGCCTCCATGGTTAAAGAAGACATTTATCATGGATTAGCACTACATGGGATAAGCATTGACATATTTGCATATGAGGATGCCTCAAAGGTTAGAGAGGCGGATATGGTAATCATCACAGCAGGAGCTACAAGAAAACCTGGTATTAGTAGGAGGGACCTTGCAGAAAAAAACTTTAAGGTTGTAAGCCGTATCGTAAAGGCTTTGTTTCCGCATAATGAGGACTCATGGTTCTTTGTTATAACAAATCCGGTTGATGCTCTATCAACCCTTGTAAGCCAACTAACAAAAAGTGAAAAAGTTGTGGGAACGGGTACTTGTTTAGAATCTGCGAGGCTGAGAGCATACCTATCTAGAACTCTAGGAGTCCCCATGAGTAGTGTAGATGCGTATGTTGGAGGGGAACACGGAGAACAAGCAGTTCCTCTGTGGAGCATGGTAAGCGTGGATGGCAAGGCTATTGAAAACTTCCTGAAGAGGCAAGATGTAGCAAATTATAAGGAAGAGGCTGAGAAGTACATTAAGAACATAAGCTCAGAGATAATAAGTGTGCAGGGAGCAACAATGTGGGGCTCCGCGGGTGCATTCATAGAAATAATAAGAGGAATCGCCCTAAATACTGGGAGAGTCATGTGCTTCTCAATGGCACATCGCTTCGAGGAAGTACCCATACCTATCCACGTAACAATACCAGCAAAGATAGGCAAAAAACTCGGCCCAACGACATGGGATATTCTGCTTGAAGATGAGAAAAGAGCTATAATTGATGCCGCCAAGGCTATCTATGAGACATATAATAGGGGTAAGAGAAGTCTGGATCTATAGTCCAGGGAGTTTTACTCTCATCATCTGAGCCAAAGTAACCATATGTTTTGCCTTTATGTCCCTCAGTAATTTCTTAGTTTCTTCAGGCAGAATATCAAGCTTCTCGACGGGCTCATTAATAACGCTTCTAACAGTATTCTGGACAACATCCTTTATCTTGTCGAGATTTTGAAGAAATTTTCGATCTAGGTCGAGAGATAAGGCTAATGTCGCAGCCAACGCTACGATAAAGGCACCTAATGTATATGCTGCGACTCTTACCGCGACATGGAATAGATCCCTGTAGAGTGCAAAATCGAAGTATCCGGTCCAAAGAAGATATGCTACAACACCAGCAACTATTAGGGCCATAATGATCAATGCTAACAGCGTTTTTAGAAGAACGTTCCCTATCTTCTTATAGAGTACTGTATTTGGGCGGACTATAACAATGAGTTCTCTTCGTTGTCCCTGTGCGGGCCAAAGAAAAACTATGTTCTTTCTACCCGATGTAACTTGAAATCCGTTTTGACTTCTAGTTTTGCCACCAAAACTTCTGGCAAAAAACGATGAGATCTTATCTACAACGAAACTTTCAACGGGCTTACCCAGTATGAACAATCCGAGATAACAAAGTCTCCCCCGATCTACTTCCTCATAAAACTTCACATCCTCTCACCAAGTACGTGGCATATATTACCGACATGATAAAGGGTCTTAATGCTATCAAAATTGGTGTGTTTCTGCTTAGTGAATAACCAAATTTGGTATATGAATATCACTTATAATTTTACATATGTTATTCTGTTAACCAATATGTCAGCATGTGAAGTTTATGGGCGGGGCGAAAAAGCGTTCCGAAAGAGACATACGTACATGTCTAATCTCGCTCGCGATACTGAAGATATTATCCAAGAAAAATCTTCATGGATACGCACTGATAGGCGTGCTCGAGGAAATATTTAGGCAGGAAATCTCGAAGCCTCTCGTGTATATTGTTTTAAGGCGGCTGGAAGCGAAAGGACTTGTGAGGTCTAGGTGGGAAACAACCGGTCAGGGCCCCGCCCGGCGTGTCTATTTTTTGACGGAGGAGGGAAAGAAGGCTATGTTGAAAAAGGTGAAGCACTTAGCTGAGCTTATTGAGGTATGTCGGAGAATTATAGAGTATTAGGAGGTGTGTTGGTTTGACTGAGTATGCGATTGTTTCGGAGAATTTGACAAAAGTATTTCAGACAGGAAAAAAGAAAGTTGTTGCTGTTGATCATGTCTCTCTCAAAATAAAACGTGGAGAGTTTTTTGGTTTGTTGGGGCCTAACGGTGCTGGGAAAACAACATTCACCAAGATGTTGGTCACATTGCTTATTCCCGATGAAGGAGAGGCATGGGTGGATGGCTACTCCATCCTTAAAGAGCCGTTGGAAGTACGGAAGCATGTTGGGTGGATGATGGGTGAGACCGGAGGAAGAGCTCTCTACTGGAGACTTTCGGGATATGATAATCTTATGTTCTTCGCAAAGCTTCATAATGTGCCAAAGGATGTTGCAGAACGAAGGATAAGGGTTCTTCTAAGGTTTTTGGAACTTGAAGATGACGCACACAAACTGGTAATGAACTACTCAACTGGGATGAGAGTGAAACTAATGCTGATTCGTGCTCTTATACATAATCCAGACATCCTAATACTCGACGAACCAACACTTGGGCTCGATGTGGAGACCGCTAGAAAAGTCAGAGCCTTTCTTAGGAGACTCGTGGACGATCTTGGAAAAACAATACTCTTCACCTCACATAACATGTATGAGGTTGAGATGCTCTGTGATAGAATAGCAATCATCAACCATGGCCGCATAATATTTGTTGGGACGCCTAGAGAAATAAGGGAAAAAGTAGAGGAAACAAAGATTGTTGAGATACGATTATTGGAAAATAGCAGTATTTTAGACGAGGTAGTAAATAAGCTAGAGGCATTATCAGTTGTCGATCATGTCCTCTCTAAGGAAGTATCTGAGCGGAGCATAACGATTAGAGTCTCTGTAACCGACCATGCTGTGGCGATTCCTGAGATAGTGGATGCTCTTCGGGGATATAACATTGAATCTATCCAGAGAGCACTTCCAACGCTTGAAGAGGCATTTCTAAAACTCGCTGGTGTAGAAACCAACATTTTGAATTCAAAGCCTATAAGAGGTAAGCTAAGATGACTGATGAGATAGCAGAGGTTATGAAAGTTTTCTACGACCGAGAAGTAAGGAAGGGGTCGTTTTTAACTCGGGCCTTAGCCTCTCTTTACTATCAATTAAAGATCCTCGCATCGTACAAAATGCATATAGCTTTGGAGTTTCTAGATATAACGCTTAGTGTTCTAATATACTATTTCGTTGGGTTTCTTGTTTCCCCTCAAGCTCTCAGTTCGCTTGGGTACTCTCCAGACTATCTAGCCTTTGCAGTTTTGGGAATCAGCATGTCGCGATATTTATGGACTTCTATATCACGTTTGGCACGTAAACTTCATCATGAGATCTCTGAGGGCACATTTGAGAGTCTAGTCGCTATCGATACAGATAACTTTAAGTCTTGGCTTACTGGCCAAGTAATCTATGGTTTTACGTGGTCATCTATGTGGTTTGTAGGTACCCTTGCTGTTGGTCTATTTCTTGGCGCGAAAGTGGTTTGCGATTTTCTACTATGGGTTCAAGCGATATTCATATTAATACTCACAATAGTCGTTCATGTCGGTATAGGGATTGTTGCTGCGGGGATGTACATAAAGCATAAGCAGTTAGAAACAATGCTATTTTTCCTATCGTTAGTAATGGAATTTTTTGGCGGTGTCTTATACCCACTCTCACTGCTATACAACTACAGGATCCTCTACTACATATCCATATTGTTGCCCTTCACACATGGCCTAGAGATGTTTAGAAGAACGCTTATGGATGGTTGGTCGCTTCTGCATCCAAGAATGATTTTTCACATGGCATTCCTGTTGCTATTTTTGCCTCTAATCTACATAGGCTTTAAAGTATTTGAACGCTACCTAAATATGGCCAGGAAGGAGGGAATTCTGGGTGCTTATTAGGTGGGAGGTATATGAGCGTAGAAGAAGCTCTCGAAGTGCTTAAACTGAAGGATACGGGAGAAGTCTCATTCAGTGAGAAAGTTTTTGCTTCTATGGTGAGGAGAGCAAAGATAAGATTCAACTACAAAACCTGGATTATCTTCGATTTCGCAAACACCTTCTTTATGGTTCTCACATACTTCTTGTTGGCTTTCATAATAACCCCAGAGGACATAAGCAGAGCAGGATATGGTCCGAGCTACTTTGCTTTTGCTCTGGTAGGAATAGCTATTTCCCACTATGTTACTGCGAGTCTCCGAAGTCTATCAATGACAATAAGATTGGAGCAGTTCTATGGCACAATAGAATCTATACTCTCGACGCCGACAAGCTTCATAGTGCTTTTTCTAGGAGACATACTCTACTTCTTTCTGTATTCAACCGTATTCCTAGTATTGATACTGTGGCTAGGGCTGCTTCTAGGAGCGCCAATAGTCATAAGCATAGAAACAGCATTTACTCTCGTTGTGCTCGTGGTACTACTCATGCTAAGTAATTTGCCGATAGGTATAGCATCCGCGGCTATGGTACTGAAGTTTAAACAGGGGAACCCTATCGGATGGGCCCTAACATGGATAAATCAGTTCTTCGCGGGGACGTTCTTCCCGATAACATTGCTCCCAGAGGAGCTCAGAGCTATATCGTTCATACTTCCGCTTACATTCTCTCTTGACGCAATACGGTACTCGCTGATATGGGGCGTAGGCCTTCTGCATCCTAGAATCCTGGGTGACATCATATACATGATTGTATATGCGGTAGTCGGGTATCCTATCGCGCTGAAAATATTCAATGTTGTTTATGATGATGCTCGGAGGGGAGGGGGACTAGGAGCATACTAGAGGCAACCTGCCGAATCCCCCTCTAACTTTTTTATAGTGCTAAATTCTCATCGATTTTTGGTGATAGACAAAAATGGGAGTTCTTGTTCTTGGCATAGATGGGTTGGGCTTCGGTGGCTTAAAACGCCTATCGGATATGGGATACCTGCGATCTGTAGATTTCTTGGCGAGGAGATTTTCTAGGGCGATAGCTAAGACCTGCTTTCCACCCCAGACGGTTCCTGCGTGGATAAGTATATTCACGGGGGTTAACCCAGGGAAGCATGGACTATTTAGCTTTTTTAGTACGTCTAGGGGGGCAATACGGGTAAATACTAGTTTGGATGTGAAGTTCCCATATGTCTTCGAGATACTCTCCATGCTTAGGAAGTCCGTTGTCCTAATTAATGTTCCCCTATCATATCCATTCAAGATTCTATATGGTGTAGCTATATCAGATTGGTTGGCGCCTCATAGGGTGGTCATGGTAAGACATGAAAAGAAAAATTTAATCTCCGACATAGCAACACGAAGTCTTTTTCTTAATCCTGCCCTCAGAGGGATTTTAGGTTGGCATAGATTCGCGGAGCTTCTAGTAAGGGAGCTGGAAATTAGGAGATGGCTGATTGAGGGTCTTTTAGAGCTGGAATTCTTAGAAAATTACTTCATAGTTATAAGTGATGTTGACTGGTTGATGCATAGTTTCTACCATTTGATGATCAATGGGAGGATTCCAAAATTTGTTCATAATGTTCTTAGAAAGGTAGATAAGCTTATAGACTCAATAATCAGAAAAGCGCTTAAGCGAGACATGGACATAGTCGTCGTGTCGGATCATGGTTTTAGAGTCTACAATAAAATAGTATTTGTGAATACTATACTCAAAAAACTAGGCCTAGTAAGAGGACTAAGTATCAGAAAAATTTCATCGCAGAGGAAAGCAAAAGTAGGATTGAAGTCTCTTCTGGGCGGAGAGAAGAGGAATGTGGCGAAGGGGTTCGCAGAAAAAATATTCTCTTCTCTTCAGAGAATTCCTCTCTCACCAGAGATCCACAGGAGAATCTATAAGTCGATAATGCGGGGTAATATAAGGCTGTTCGTGGATACGGAGAGATCTTTAGTCTTCAGTCTTCTAAACGTTCCTGCCTTCTTCATAAAGGTCAATAGAAAGGTAAGAAATAAGGACGTGTACATAAATTATACAGTGAGGGCTCTTTCGAGGATCAAGGATAGGTATGGCAGGAAAATATTTGGATTAGTTGCAAGAAGAGAGGAACTCTACTGGGGTCCCTATGTTAGGTATGCTCCTCACATAGGATTCTTCGGGAATATCAAGGCAAAATATATAACATCCGCGATACTTATGGGTACGACAATCCTAAGCAAAGTGACGAACTACCATGATTTTGATGCTATCTTCATTGCAAAATCGGAGGACATACCAACTGGAAGGCTGGGCATAATATCTATATACGATATCGCCCCCACGCTATACACTCTGTTGGGTGTATCTCCACAGAAAGGCATAGATGGGGAGAGTCTGGCGAATAAGGATGTAGGTACTAGGGACTATACTATGAGGTGGAGGATAGCTAGTAGAATTGCTACTAAAAAGGTAATTTTGTAAAATTGAGCAAGTTTAGTAGGTCTTATGATTGCTCTGTTTTCTCTTTTGCTGATATGTTCGCCTGTTTGATTCCCAGAACTTCATCCTTTATTTTCTCGAAGATCCCTATCGACGCTATCACTGCGTTGTATTCCTCCTCGAAAACATCGTAGTATAATGCGTGGATAAATTCGTCTTGCATCGAGTAAATGTTACCTTCCTCATCAAGACCAAAACTTATTTCTGGATAATTCCAGTTTGCATTCATGAGTTTCTCTATGAATTCCATTCTTTTTTCTTCTGGTATGTCTGACAACTTACCAAGATTAGTAAGTATTCTTATCCATTTTTCGGTTATCTGAATCACTATCTTCGTGTCCTTCGTATCTATCTTCTCATGGACAATGATTCCCTCGGATGTCACTTCGAAGCTTTTATTCATAAGGCTGAGGTATTCGATGAGCTTATCGATAAAGAAGGATCCGAATCCGCTGATAGCGGGCACCATATTCACCTATACTATCTGTGTTTCATACGCATCTCTTATTTCCTCATATTCCTTCGCACACTTTTTAAGTCTAGGCAAAATCTCCTTCTTAAATATCACAGCTGAAAGTACGACGGCGTCGTATTCTTCTTTGAAGACATCGAATGAAAGTGCTCCAACAAGTATGTTCTGGCGAGCATATAGATTGCTCTCGCTATCAACCGTAAAGCTGAGCTCCGCAAAGTCATTTGCGAGTCTAAGGAGAAACTCATAGACTCTACACTCATTCGCTAAATCGGGAGGAAGCTCCGTTCCAGATGCCAAAAGAGTTTTTATCTCGATCCATTCTGGGTATCTAAATGTTATATAGACGGGAATCGTCATATCCTTTACCTTGTCCTCTATGTAGAGGCCTCCCCCTGAGATTATCTTGAAATCCTTCTTCAGAAGCTTAACATATTTAAGGATTTTCATGGCGGCTTCTCTTATCACAAATTCTTTTGCTTCCTCGCGTAATTTCTCTCTTAATGCTGATAATACCGTCTGGATGAAGGTGGAGCTTTCATCAGATTTCTGCATCTATTTCACCGAGCCACTAGTGCTAATAAAGATGTGAAAAATCGAGTTATAAATAGTAAAAAACAAGAAGATTTTTGTCGAATCGAAAATGTAAGTTTCGATATTACTACTGTAGCCACCATAGCCAATAATTTCAAATTATTGGCCTCCTGGTAGATAACATAATGTGTTGTGGTGTAGATGTTGAATAATACGCTCGATACCGGGGCTCCGGGCGATGAGGATCTACATATTGTGGGTACTAATAGATCTCAAATTCTCATAAAAGCTTTTCTGCTTGGACTTATCATAAGAGGTGCTATAGAGACCGGGGGAGGGATCTTCCCGGTTGGATATGACCCAAGCACGTATTATGTGCTTATGTGTGCTTGTTGGCGCTGGGATTATGTCTTAAGCGCCCCACTATACTCCGTTTTTCTGCTATGTCTATATTTGATTATTGGTAATGCGCTTATTGCTGTGAAGATAGGATCTGTGTTTGTTTCTGGGTTATTTACATTTTCTATGGCGTACTGGGCAAAGAAAAACAATATACCAGAAGAACATATACTAAGTTTTGTTACCTTTACATATACATTTTTTGTGGTTTTGAGAGTTCTCTGGGATCTTCACAGAAATGTTGTTGGGATATCCCTCGCGTTTCTCGCTCTTGCTTTTTATAAGGAAAACAAGAAAGGCTGGGCTTTTGTGTTTTCCTTTCTATCTGGCTTAGCACATCCTCTCAGTCTAGTATTTCTTGGTGCCTTAGTCATACATGATCTAATACGAATAGGCCGTGAAGCACTTTCAGTTGGTCTAGGTGTATCCTTGGGTGTTGGAGCTATTGTTATTCTAAAAGTGGTTGTCAATGATTTCTCGGTATGGCGTGTAGTACAGTCTTACTGGTATGTCACTAGGGGTCAGCTCCCCGTGTATATACTATGGCTTTTCTCTCCTCTCATACCAATAATAGTCTTGGCGATCCATGAGAGGCGTAGGCTTTTAAGTGAATTGCTTTATGATATGACCTATTCAAGGCTTGTCGTATGGGTTTCGATAATTCTTATGGCGTCTTTCATTTTGAAATATACATATAGAATTGTATTCCTAGCAGCGTTTCCTCTTGCCATACTCACATTTAGACTGGCTGAGGCTTCCAATTGGAGTAAGAAGGCGCTACGTATTCTCATAATTTATAATGTCATTGTGTCGGCATTTTATCCCGCAGTATTCTATATTCATCCGATCCAAGAATCATTCCGTCGAACGCACCCACCAGCCCTAATAGCTGGTAATATGTTCCCAGACCAAGAATATGCAGCGAAAAGTTTATTTGAGGAGGCACTAAGATTTCTAGATGAGCACTCAGTAATCATAATTCATCATTCAGAGATCTCCTATGCCTATGCGGCAGGAGTTCCGCTATGCTCAAACAACACAATGATTACAGGTCCAGATGATGGCTTTGATCGATATCTCGATTTAGCGAACGATATGCGGTTCAAGGCAGCTTACATTGTATGGTATCTGGAGGCTCCCGTAGGCTCAGTCAGAGCACCAGCCGGCGGGGAGGTAATCGAAAGTCTATGCGGACTAGCCTTGTACAGGTATTCTCTTTCCTAGCCTTAATCCCGAGTTTTTGGTATTAGTAGTGAACTCATATATTACGATAAAAACATACGTATAGGGTAATGTGGTATTTGATGCTGAGTACCAATTAAATCATGGCTCATGCCAGGTGATACTATTGATCACAGCATATATAATGATCAACGTTGCGGTAGGCAAAGTAGCTCATGTTGTGGAGAAGTTGAAGAGTATTGAGAATATAAAGTGGGTCTCGGTTGTTGCAGGTGAATTTGACATAATTGTCCGTGTCCACGTAGAGTCTCTCGAGGAGCTCTTCTATGTTACAGAAAAGATACACCGTATCGAAGGAATTACAAGAACAACAACACATGTTGTGGAGAAGGAGATATCCTCGGAGTAGCCAAGTGGTCGCCCATGCGGAAGAAGGCTCTTTTTTACATACTTTGTTTTCTATCAGCATTTCTAAGCTCGGTTGTCGTTGTCATAGATATCATAGGAGAGGTACTAGCACCCGATATATGGGTATACGCAAATCTGTCGTTTGTTCTTGGAACATTTATAAGCTTCGTGGTTGTGCTGATACTTCTCATTCCCTACAAGGGTTTGCCAATCGGTAAGTTTGTTGACCCTAACTTCGCTGGATTTGTGTTGATACGCCGAGATGTGCTGAAATATTTTCTCATGATGGCTATTGGTAATGCTATTTCGTCATTAGGATACTTCTACATGTTGTATGCTTTCCCTGACCCATCTGCAATGCTTCCCTTCATGCAACTATCCATAGTATACTTGGTCTTGGGAGAGGTGGCTATTGATAAGGAGTTCCCCACAATCGTGGAGATACATTCGTTAATATCTATACTATTTGGTGCTCTCTTAGCATCCATCTCGCCTAGCGGGATGATAGATATCCATGGACTCATCATAGTAATGTTTCTAGTAAATGGTGGAATGACAATAACGATACTCGCACAGAAGAAGGTCCGGTCAATGAGGATAAGTGGTAGGCGTTTTGACTCAATAAACATAAGGCTTTGGTACCTACTTCTCACTACGATGTTTTTCCTTCTTATCACTTATGCCATTCGGCCAGAATCTGTAATTGGCATGTTTAATGTTAGCTTTGAAGTAATCGGCATAGTGAGTTTGTCGATGTTAGTCACCTTCTTCGCGAAGGTAACATATATACGTGCTCTCGGTATAGGAAAAGCAAGTATAACACAAGCAGTCACATCGATCTCGGTTATACTTGGAATACCATTCGCACTGGTAGGCAACATTCTAGCTCCTGGTATGTTCACGGAGATCGCAACTAGTTTTTGGGTAATGCTCATCAAAGTTATTGGGGCTATATTAGTCACTATGGGTATAGTAACTTTGGCTCTCTCGGAGATAAAAGCGGTTCTACTAATAAAGGCGGCACCAAGGGGGATGGGTGAAGACATGCTACGTAGAATAATGGAGATAAGAGGTGTTGTTCAGGTATCAGCTCTAGCAGGGAAATATGACTATCTTATTAAGGTCAGAATGAGGACGCTCGGTAGGGGGTATAGACTCATTGTTAGAGAGCTGGAAAAGATAAGGGGGATAGAGGATTTCATCTGGCTTTCCACATTGTATGAATGGGAAGAAATATAGTAGAAATTCCGATTCACCGATTTTTATGAATCAGCCAAAGCATAATATATATGATTTATCTTGTTGTTAGTGTTTGTGGAGGGATACAGGATGGTCTTTTGGTATGGGTCGCCTGTTGAGCGCTTCAATCCTATAGTTACTAAATCCATAATCATTGCTAATCTGATAGTGTTTGTAATTGAATTGATAGCTCCAAGTTTCATGATCAGCTACTTTGCACTGTGGCCGAATGAGGTTCTTCAGGGGCACATGCTTTGGACTCTTATAACCCATATGTTTATGCATGCGAACTTTCTGCATATATTCTTCAATATGTACGCTTTGTATCTATT
>Ga0190312_1000226_pt1 | contig 20262 bp, 15 predicted proteins | sample 487007910_MG_FD_165046 | JGI IMG/M metagenome (GOLD analysis project Ga0190312, IMG submission 165046) | Hydrothermal vent sediment bacterial communities from Southern Trench, Guaymas Basin, Mexico - 4870-07-9-10_MG | ecosystem: Environmental > Aquatic > Marine > Hydrothermal vents > Sediment ... | reverse complement strand
TTCAAAGTCGCCAACTTCGTTCCAAGGAACCCGGCGATACTTTTCGTTGAAAAATATATCTTCGAAGGTGAATTCCTCACTTCGATCGAATTCCGAAGTATCCTTCTTAAAGAATAGAATACCAACAATTTCGGAGGGAGTGTGTGACCCCGTACAAACAATAGCACCATCAGCATCAAGCTCAGAAAGAGACCATAAAACTGCAGGAGTCGGCGTAACGCCTGCCTCTAGAACATTAACTCCGCCAGCAAGCAAACCACTTATGAGGGACATCTCTATTACTTGTGCATGGGGACGATGATCACGCGCAACGATAACCGTTGCGCCTTGCCCATACATAGCTGCGGCAGTTAACCCTAGCCTCGCACTAAATTCAGGGGTTATTCTAACATTTATGAGCCCCCGAATACCCGATGTTCCGAAGAGTTTTCTATTCAAAGTAGAAACACCTACACATATTCGACAAATATTGTCTGTTCTATTAGAGATTTTTGGTGACTTTTGAAGATGAGCTACAAAATAGGGGATACCGTAAGAGTAGTAATAATTGATGTTCATCATCTAAACACTGCTTTATCTGTCTTAGCACGTTATGTAGATAGAAAGCTTAGGCTAGCGTTCTCTGAGTCGAAAATATTCATACCTTTGCGGGAGACCCCTCCAAGCTCCGTGCTAGAATTTCTGAGACACAAACTAGACGCCGAGTTTACATGGATGGCACCTAATATTTTTCCTAGAAAGACACGAAGTCTGAGCTTGAAAGCTTTAGAGAAACGAGTAGGATTGCCTGTTCCGAAGAGTGTTAGTATTGTAGGTGACATTCTTCTAATAAATGAGCTTCCTGAAAATGCAGAGGGTCTAGAATATGAAATAGGGAAACTACTGCTTCAGAATTTTGGTGTTAGAGCAGTTTTCCTAAAGACGCGAAAAGTTAGTGGTGTAGAGCGGGTGCCCACATGGCAGAAACTAGCTGGTTGGGGGGACACATTCACAGTGCATAGAGAAAATGCATGTTGGTTTGCCTTGGATATATCGAAGGTTTTCTTCAATCCGCGACTAAGTAATGAGCGGTTAAGAGTCTCGAAGCTGGTTAGAGACAATGAAGTTGTTGTTGATATGTTCGCAGGTGTAGGGCCTTTTGCTATTCTCATCAAGAAAGCTTCAGGAGCAACTGTCTATGCAATAGACATAAACAGACATGCGGTAGAATTCATGAAACTTAACTCAAAGCTTAACAAGGTTGAGATAAACGTGTTGGAGGGTGACGCGAGATTAAAAGTTATGGAAGTTAAGAAACCAGCTACGCGAGTGATAATGAATTATCCAGAAGGATCCATAAACTTCATAGAGGCAGCATTGAAGGTTTTAGGGGGTAGCGGTGTGATACATCTATATGTTTTCTGTGATGATAATAAGTTGGATAAGCTGAGAAGTGAGGTTATTGATAGAATTCAAAAAATGGGGAGTTGCGTTGAAAATATGTTGACTAGAATTGTTAGTGAGGTTGCTCCACGTAGATACCTTTATTGTCTGGATATCGCTTTGCAAAAACTAAACTATTGAAGAGTAGCTTCTAACTTTTTCTTATATAGGGTTTTAAGTAGTCCTAACCCAGTTTCCCGGCTGCTCATGCGTATCCTAAGCTCACTAGTCACGCGCTCTAACCTTAAGGGAGTTCTTATAGTAATGCGAGCCTTCGACCAGCGTCCTCCGCTAACAGTAATTATACTTGTTGTTGCTGGCAGTAATCTACCGCGGATCCAGTCTCCTTTACGGATAGATATCTGGGTTCGAGTTCCTTTGAGTTCGCCAGTTTTTATATCATAGATAAAATGATCCTTTCCGAGAGCATTTACGGAAATAAATGCATCATAGAACCCCAAATTTACGAAGACCCCTGTTTCTATGGCATTCTCAATGGGGCCTTCAACAACTTCATTGTACTCGGGTTTGAATACCAGCATCTCAACGTAGACTTTGAAAAATATGGATGGTGTCTGTGAGGTTATATATCCTAGATCCTCTGTGTGTCCTCCTAATACAGCAATTATGTGACCAAGATCTGGGTGTGTTGTTCCCTCAAAAACTTTTCTTATCATATCAATAGCTATATCATTGATATCTCGGCTAGGATCAAGCTTATCGGGAGGAATAGGCACAGTCATTTTAGTTTTGACAAGGTAGAACATTGGCGTTCCCTTCAGAAAGAATCTTAAATGTGCATCGAGGTTTTACAGCAAGTTATTTATCAATATTTAAAGGGGTATAATAGCTATGGTTCAAGGCGTCCTGGATCTCTAGGGAATAACGTCGCTTCACGAATATTATCTAGGTTAAGGATCTGCATTGTAATGCGGTCTAAGCCTATGGCCCAGCCACCGTGGGGCGGAAAACCGTGCTTAAATGCTTCTAAGTAATAACCAAAAAACTCTGGATGTAGTCCTTTTTCTATCATCTGGTTGCGAAGAACCTCATATCTGTGCTCTCGTTTTCCTCCCGTCAATATTTCTAGCCCTCGATATAGCAAATCCATGCTCTGAGTTATCTCAGAATTAGGGTACTTCATCGCATAGAAGGGCCTAACCTCAAAGGGCCAATCAACGATCCACAGAAACTCCGAATCAAAACGTTTTTTAGCATACTCACATAGAACTCTCTCTCCAGCTGGGGGGATATCCTTTCCCTCCATAGGAATACCCTTATTCTTAATCAATGTTATTGCTTCCTTCCAAGTCATTATTGGGAATGGTGTTGAAGGAACAGAGGGAACCTCTTGTTCGAGTATCTCAAAATATTTTTTGCCGTCTTTTTTGAGCTTCTCGAAAATATATTTTATGACGCCTTCAGCAAGCTCTAGGAGGGGCTCTATATCCTCAATCCAAGCAACTTCTATATCCATGGAGGTAAACTCGCATAGATGCCTTATTGTCCAGTGTTTCTCGGCTCGAAAAGCTGGCCCTATCTCAAATACTTTTTCGAGACCTGCAACAGCCAGCTGCTTATAAAGTTGTGGTGATTGCCTCAGATAGGCGGTTCTATCAAAATATTTTACCTTGAACACTTCAGCTCCGCCCTCGGCGGAGTATAGGCTTATCGCAGGTGTATGTATCTCAACGAACCCCAGCGAAGTTAGATATTCACGGAAAGCCTGTGCTATTAGTGAACGTATATGGAATATCGCATTTACCTTGAGGTCGCGGAGATCTATTGAGCGATAATTGAGTCTTTGTGCAAGAGTACTAGTTCTATTGATAGGATCTATTGGTAAAACGGGGTCTGCGGGGATTATCGTAACCTCGCTTGGTACGATTTCTTTTCCACCCTTGGTTTTCGCGGGTCTTACAGTCCCCTTGATGATAACAGCGCTCATTAAGGTGGCTTTTTTTGCTTTGTTAAACATCTCATCGGGGATTTCCCCTCTTTTGAAGACTACTTGCGTTTCTCCCGTGGAGTCAACGACTCGCCAAAACACTATCTTACCTAAGTCCCTCAGACGGAGGATCCATCCGCAAACTCTTACTTCCTTACCTATCTTTTTATCTAATGATTCGATATCGTCCTTTATGTGTACCATATCCAAAACCCCCATATGATGGATCAAATAGTGCATCTGTTTTTTACCTCTAATTGAGTATTTTAATGCTTTGAGGGTTCTCCTATGTCTGCACTGGATTGGTTAATAGATCTCCTACAAGAGGACTTTAGCTCTGCTGAGAAGAAATTGATGGAAACAAGGATGCCAAGGCGGGATAAGATACTTAATGTTTTGGCAATAAGGTTACTCAGAAAGGATTATGAGGATCTCATTAGAATCGCGGAAGAGAGCCTTGGGAAGAGTCCAAATATACATGATGATGCGACAGCTAAAATTCTCGAATACAGACTTATTGCAAGTATTCTCATTAACGATCTACAAAGAGTTTTAGATAGTCTTCGCAAACTGCGTACAAAAATTTTTATCCTACCAACTCCTCCCACGCTATTTCGAAGAGTAGGCGATTGGTGTGATCTCTTAGATGAACAGAAGGTCTTTTTTGTACGTAGACAGATATTAGGGAGAACTATAGCGGATCTTCCCTTGTCGAAGTCTGCAATAGCCCTTCTCTCGCTATACCTTAGAAAAAACCTCAACATTTTGCTTCAACAAAACATAAAAAGGGAATTTATCTCTTACGTGGCTGCCTTGATGGCTCATACGCCTCAAGCGAGCTATGCACTAAAACTTCTAAGTCTGAAGAATATAGGTGAAGACGACTATAATACGCTAGTTGCGAGAGGGAAGGTATTTTTTGCGTTAAATCAAACTGCAAAAGCTCTGAGTGAATTTAATAGGGCTATACTACTTATAAAGGAGAAAAGAGGCGGGCTAGAGGCCCTAGTAAACATATCCCAAATATATGCGATGTATGGTGAGTATAAATTAGCATTAGAATATGTAAAGAGAGCATTGTTGATACGGCAAGACCCTCTCGCACGACTCACAAGAGGAATAGTTCTATTAAATATGGGTAGGTTCGACGAAGCCATACTCGCATTTAAAGCACTTTTAAGAATCGAAAGTAAAAGATTGAAGCTCCTTGCACTGCTAGGTCTATCCGAATGTTATGTAGCTAAAAGAAACTTTCGTGCCGCGTTCGATGTTGCATGGAGGGCATATATGCTTGACCAGACAGATGAAATAGTAGGTCTATATGCCTATGTGTTGAAAAACCTATCGGAGTAGGGGAGAGGGTAAATGCTACGTAAGTTATTTAGAATTCTCTTTATCCTACTAATACTCAACGTTGTGGATTCCATAGTATGTATACTAGTGCCCTTCATCATAGGGACTCTCCATTATTATCCTACGTTCATCGATACACTCCGCACATTGCTTTTAGCACCTGAATATTTCAGAACGAACATAATGATTAATCTCTCTTTCGTAAGGATAATAGTGTTAATTCTCGTAGCTTCAATAATAATAGCATACCTAGCCCATAGGAAGATCGAATCGGTTGTTTATTATCTTGGACTCATATTTCTCATAGGTCTGTTTATACTAATTAATGACTCGATCCTGCCGGCGATCTCCATCGGTTCGGTAGGATTTAATGTAAGTAGCATAATCAATAGATTGTCCAGAAGTGCGCCGGGGATAATTATCTTAATGCTATATCATATCCCCCTATCGGTGATTCCACTTCTTATTACAGCTATCACTCAGAGGTATAGGACTGTCACGTCGGAATTAAGACTTCTGGAAAGTCTGCCAGAGGTTAGGGGCTAAACTGGTGGAAAATGATAAAACAATAGTGCGATGAATCATAGCTTCACTAGAGAATCGAGAAAAATAGATGTTAGTATGCTTATCTCTTCTTAATGCTTTTAAGGTACTCTCTGTAGACCTTATAATCCCCAAGGACGAGCACTAGTATCATGGGAAGTATTACAATTAGCCCTCCAATAAGTAGTATCTGAGAAGCCTGTTTAGTGTCTATGTTTTGAGTGGGTTTCTTCACAGCTATTAATGTCTCTTCCGATATAGCTGTGAATATGGCTCCTTTTGAATCTTGGTAACGAACTAGAGTTCTGCCAAGTGAGAAGATAGATTGTGATGATGAAATTATGCATGCTTGGAATTTTATTGCGATACTAACATTTGGTTCGATAGAGTCAACATGGTATATTCTAGAATGATTCTGGGTTTTTATTGTCCATTCTGGATAATTCTCATCAATTATTGTCAGATTATATGCTGTTCCATTACCGATGTTCTTTACTGTTATGATCACATCAAACCATTCTCCGATACTCACATTCTTCTTGTCTGTTTTTTTAACAACGAAGATAAGTGGATATGTAACTTCTTTGTTTTCCTCTTGAAGTGCTCCTATGATAGGCGTATTTGGAGTCTTTGAGGCGGTAGGTTGCGGGATAGCTGTAGGAGACATAGCTACAATCAGAGTTGCAAAAAGGACGCATATAATTTTTTTCCAAGTCACTGAGTGAACACCCCTAAACTCTATGTGCTAATTTGAGTTTTGTTTAGTAGAGTTGTGGCATTGAATGTTGGGGGAAGGGAGGCCATATCCTTAAATTCCTCTGGCCACACGACCCTATAGAGTTTAACGAACCTACGACCATATGTCTTTTTCATAACTAGTACAAAGTACACCAAGTTTTCGACCCGAAATTCGCTAGCCCTATCCTTTAGTTTGGATTCACCATAAGTCTTAACCCAATTATCCGCTGTAGCTCCTTCTCTATATGCGAGTGCTACCCAGAGTACAGAATGGAAAAATGGCTCTTTATACCTTAGCTCCTCCTCGTTGAGATAGTCCTTTTCGTGGACGCCATACATGGGGGCATGCTTACTAGCTATCTTTATCATCCATATGGCCTTCGCTAGGTCATCTGAGTATACAAGGATCCATTTTACATTGTACATACGCATAAGCACTATGGATTTATCCGGCGGTAACATAAGCATGCTTCCAACAACCCCCATCTGCGTAGAATTTCTAGTGCCGTTATCGGCTAATGTTGTTACATTTGCGACAATGGTGCAACGATAGCCATAGTCCCACCAAGATAAGACAACATCGCTAGATTCAGCATACTTTTTAAGATAGTTGAATATTGCTTTTTCAGCATCTGTGAAATCATAACTACTATAGAAACCAGAAATTGTTATTCCTTGAATAACCGATATGGATAATACCAGTAAAACCACTAGATATACGCTTAGTGCCTCACCTTTTGGTACTCTTCTTTCTCCAAGATACCTCCTAACGACCCGAGCTTTATGCAAGATATAGCGACCACTGAAGAAGCGGGCATATGGTGATAACAGGTAATCTACGCCAAGCCCAACAGCAAGGGCAAATATTGATGCTCCAAGAACGACATATCGGGTAATCGAAGCCGTGAAGTAAAATGACGTAGCCACAAATAGGAACAACAGAAAATCTATTTTTGTTCTTCTTTCTATCATGGCAAGTATAGCAGGAGGAATTAATAGGATTCCAGGTCCAACAGCTAGATAGAAGTTCGCCCATACTCCTGGCTGGTTCTCCGCTACGCTTGTATAAGTAACTATTTTCTCACGTAGAAAAGGATTAAGTACAGATGCGAATTTACCAGTAATCGGAGTTAGATACCCCATCATTAATAAAATAGGTATTCCCACAGCTATGATGACAAGACCACCAATGACAAAGATTTTATACATTTGGTATCGCGTTTTTCCATAAATACTTGCGAAGATTGTCGCTAGGTAATCCAAAAGCAATAATACCACTACGGCAAGCGCAGAGGAGACCTCAATACCCGTAATCGCACCATAGTTTCTAGGTATCATAACACCTATGCCGATCCCAATAGTCATCGTGATTATGAATGTTAAGCGATCCTTGTCATCTAAGGACCCGCTTATCAACCTTATGAAGACATATAACGTGAGAATAGCTACTAAATAGCGCCATATACCCCAACTCCACATCACAACGCCCACAAGGAATCCACTAAGAAGAGCATCGTATATCTTACCATACTTTATGGATCGCGTGAAGAATAGGACTGCGAGTAGCAAGAAGAAAATTGTCATTTCATTATCATAGAAACCGGCTATGCTTCTCTGAATGTATCCTGGGGATACGGCTGTGAGTATAGCTGCTATAAGGCCTACATTCGGATTCTTTATCTCCTTGCCGAGCATGTATACGACGATTACAGTTAAGGTGCCTATTATCGCGGGGGTTACTGTTATAGCTGTGAGAATATCGACATGGATACCAAAGGTGTTTAGGAGGATGTATATTATTGCTCCAAGAATAGGAACAACTATATACAGTGCGGAGAGACTATTCCCATATGGATACCAAAATTTAAAATCATAGTATGTTAGCATACCCCATAAGCCCTTTTCAAGTAAGATCTGAGTAGCCAAATACTGGATGAAGGGATCGTATGCACGGTGATTCACTCCGTAGCGTAGGACTGGCTGAAGTCTCAATAAAAGGCCCACGGCGAGTACTATCACCAGGACAGATAGTCGGAGTAGGCTCTCTCTCGGAACCCTGAATACACTGAAGAATCTTGCTAACCTGTCGTAGAGCCCCATCTTTCGACCACCAAAAGCTTTAACTAGTCATTTCACGCATTATATAGAAACTAACTTTGTTAAAATCCATAAAATACTTATAATTGAAAAATGGAGAGTCGATGATGGTAGATTCAGAAGGAGGATTTGACTAAGCCTCCACTGTTAATGCAAAAAGACCTCTCTTATTCTTCTTAATGCTTTTTGCTATGTTAGACTCCTTAGGATCTATTATTAGGATGATATTACTAAAACTTGTCGTGAACTTATCGTTACCGCAGAAGGGGCATATATTCCTATTGTCCCGAAATATCAGCTCTCGTCGACTGAGGACTCTCTTGCATTTAGTACAAACAACATAAGTTTTCCTTGGCATTTTTACTCCTCGACGACAATTCTATAATAGATTTCCTCGCCACTTGGAATAAGTCTCTTAAGTAGTTGATATATCTCCTTGCCTGTCTCCTTACCGTACTTTTTTACAAGTTCTTCCAGAGGTGGAACCGTCCTCCTGATCTCTATTATCTGTCCAGGCTTAGCTTTCAGTATTCTGACGGCAGGATCACTGGTGAGAATCTTAGGAAAAATCCGATATGCTAGTTGGTGGTCGCCTCCCGCATATTTCCTAATGACCTCTTTAGCTTCCTCTGGACTCAAAACTCTATGTTTTGGGACTAACCAGTGATCGAAAATGTATATGAGTGGTTGTCTGATGTCGATTATCTCGATGTCTAGCGCTTCGGCCTCTTTTCTTGCTTGGGGCGTTGCTTCACGTATGGTTGCTATGAGCCCCTCGTTGCAGTTACTCTCCTCCATGGCTCTTTTAACACGGCGTACATGCTGAACACTCAATTTTTTATTTGTTATGTAGACAAAGATCCTAGAGCTACTTTTCTGGAATATTGCTTCGACAATGTCTTTCTTCTCGGTGAGTTTGGATGCTAGCTTATAGCCCCTTCCTTTCTCCAAGATTTTCCTTATTTCAGCCCATAATTTTTTCACGGACATAGCATTATTCCTCCAGGTTACCGTAGTCTTACGATTTCAGCGTTCTCCAGTATCTTCGCTATATCTCCTTCCACCTTGGTTGGTACTTCGGTAGCGGGTATTAAGCTTGTCTCGTTAAACGATTTGTAGACAATGAAATCTCTGATAGGATAAATCTTATGAGCCGATGAAAGTATCTCACGGTGAAAAGCCTTCCTTATAACGAGATTCCAGAGGAAATGCTGCGAGTCAAATTCCTTTGCCTTCTCCTGTATATACTCCTCCATGAGTTTCCTTATGGCTCGCCTCTGACGATAATGTGCCCTCTTAAAAGTCATAGCAAGCATAGAAACCTTAACCCTCTGATTATCCTTCGTAGTTACACGAGTAATAACCTCACATCGGCTTCTCCTCCTGCGGACAATAGTAGAGATGACTTCACGTGGATACTGATGTCCAATGAAAATTGTATAGGCTCCCGAAGGAGTCACCCTAACAATCCTGAACAAGAGATCCATAAGCTGATCCTCGTACTGTGAAACATAGTTCGTGGCCTTGATCCGCACAATCCTATTAATGAGATCCTTAGGCTCAACCGTCAAAACCTTGACAAACGGCTCCTTTCCCAAGAACTCTGGGGGATAGACGGGAATCCAATAAAAAGCCTTTTTTCTCACTACACGCACTCTAGTACTCAAAATATCTCACCCATCCCACGGCAGTTTCCGAGACAATCCTTATCTTCAAGACCATTAATGAATTAAAAACAATCAAAAATTCAACCAAATAATATAGCTAAGAGGTAATAGTCACCGGGCCCGTGGTGTAGTCAGGATAGCACGTGGGCTTGCGGAGCCCAAAGTCGCGGGTTCGAGTCCCGCCGGGCCCACTAATCGAGGTCTACATCCCCCGCGAATCGATCCAGCCACAACAAGCAAAATTGCTAGCAGTAACACAAATATCAAAAAATTTTTGGGGCTCAGAACCACGCAAATATAGTATCCACGAATTGTGGTTTCTAGCCTACCGAAATATCGACGACTCTTTTAGCCTAGTAACACTAAGAAATCCGTGACAAACCATAGCTACGTATCAATTAGCAGAATAACATAATTCAGAAAGATAGAAGCAATATCTAAAAAGAACTGATGGGCCAAGCGGGATTCGAACCCACTGCACAACCATTTTCCCCGAGGTTCTTGTCCCCAGTTATGATTACTCTGTCATCATCTATGGTCCGATACTCATTATTGCTCCAAACCCAGTTTCTTTCTCATCCAAAATAATCAGCCATTCCCCAAACCACGATTTCTTTCTCCGAAAAACATTTTGGGTACTCCTCCTAAGCCGATCGGTATGGCTATTTATATCAGAAGCCCCTCGAAACAAGAACTTGAAAAAAGGCAGAAAACTTTGACTATAGTAATCAACAAGTGTGTTCTGAGAAGAAGGATCGGGCCCACGGCGTAGCCAAGATTTGTTGGATGATGTGGTGAGTCTGCGAGTCCTGAAAGCACTTGGCCCTAAGCCTGTGCAGTGGGTTCGGATCCCGCCCCCTCCACCATTCCTGCGGTTGATTTTTGTCGTGTAATATGGTTACCATATTTGTGATAAATTATGACTGCTTCGCCAAATACAGTTGCTTTTGTCGCTGTCTGTGTGTCGTCTTGCAATATTTTTGTGAGGCTTTTTAAAATATCAAACAATCAGTAGAGATAGATTAATGACTAGAATAGAAATCTCAATTGATTGCACCCTAGGGCCGGTAGCTCAGCTGGAAGAGCGTCAGGCTTTTAACCTGAAACCCTCCACTGAGGGCAGGATGGTCGCGGGTTCGAATCCCGCCCGGCCCATCATGGCTTCTCTCTTTTGTTAATAATCGACATGTTTAATGTCTCCAAACGGCAGGCTGTTTTCATGGATTCTAGTTGATGATTTTTTGGTTGGATTGTTTCTGCGACGGCTACGTTCTTGTGGAATAGAAATTCTCATCGAGAACATCGTTTTCGAAGGATACATCACAAAAACAGCACAGGTTAGATTTATGGAAAAAGCCAAACAGCACTCTAAATTTTGTGGAATTTTATTTGTCTTTTCTCTAAGTTATACGAGACCTAGGGCTTTTCGCCTAGCATGCGTCCCAATTAATGCTTTTGATAATGCAGAGTTCGTCCACTGACTAAATCTGCACTAAAGTTTATGAGAGTTGGCTAGGAAAAATCTGACTTAGAGATAGACCAATCCATTTCAGTGGACGGTCTCGATAATGCACATGATCAGTGATGCTAAATATCTCTTCTATTTGCTAACATTATCTGTTCGGTTCAATGAGAAAACTTCAGTTCCTTCAGAAACTTCAAAATTTTTCTATCTCCATGTTTGGAAACTTCGGTTCAAACAGTCTTAACCCGTATTCTTCTAGCATTTTAAAGTGCCTCTTATTGAACGTCCATAATGGCAGATTATTTTCTATGCATAAAGCTCCTATGAACAGATCTCTCTCATCTAATGCTCTCCCCTTATTCCTTAAGTCACACCATATGTTGACTAGAGTTCTTATAGTTCTATTAGATGGCCATAAAATTATGTACAATTTCTCTAGCAGTTCCTTCATTCTCGCGACTTCATTTTCGCTTTTACCTATATAGCGTAAACCTCTTAGAAATTCATAAAGCGTAACCCATGTTATTGATACATCGTAGAACAATGTGATTCTTCTCAGCATTTTTTCCTTCCTGAGGAATATTAGAACATCCGTATCAATAACTATTCTCTCAACCCCTACTTCAATTTCACCTGATCGATGATCTTCATAAGTTTTTCAGCATCATCAATAGTCAATATCCTCTCGAGCTCCCTTAACGCCAATAATTTGTCAGCTAATTTTGCTTTCCTAGCCAGTTCTAATAGGAAATCCTCCCAAGACTTGTTTCCTCTCATGCTATCTAGGAACTCCTTAACTTCAACGGAAATTGTGATTGTCGTTTTTCCCAACATAGACACCAACGAAAATTCCTTCACCAATAAATTATCCAATTATAGAATCATAAAATTAAGGCCAAATCCTTTTTGCGCCTAAAAGTAGCATTGATAAGTACCTTTCGGATCCTAAGCACATTAGAAAAATAGTCTAAAGTTCCCATATTTCCTAACGACATAGAGCAATTATTCTGCACTATCAAACAACATTAAGTAACAAAACAGTATACGTGGAACAGAATATAAAGCAAAATGCGTTGTGGACCAATTCCTTGGCTTTGATGTTCGGGTTGTTATCCCATATTTCCGAATCATCTGTTATGTACGGTATTCCTCACAAAAAAAGTGTTTCCTAGCCACCGATCAATGCGAAGGGATCCGAGGATAGGACCAAGCAATAAAACTCGCCACCCAACGGAATAGAGTTAGTCCACAACACAAAACCAGAATAAACAAAGTATCGATGCACCCACCACAACACCCTAAACAACACTGACCCCCCATCACAAATAATCATTCGTCCCTTTCGGGACGGCTCATACACGAATGTTTGATATTCTGGTGACCACCCATATCAGGCGATCTAGAGGCACCACATATAAAGCAAGACTACCCTCTATGTGCATAAGATAACCCAACGATTACTTGTCGTAAGAATATGCCAAATACTAACGGCGATCTTCCTAGCCACAGCGATAAGAGCCTGCTTCTTTTTCTTCCCCCTAGCGATAAGCCTCTCGTAGAACGACCTCAACCAAGGACAAACCTTAACAGCATTGAGACTCACCTCATATAAGACCCATCTAAGCCTCCTATTACATTCACTCCTAAGTTTGCCATAGATAATTCCATCCTCAGACCGATAAACCATGGGGACAAGACCAGCGTAACTAGCGAGCTTCTTAGCAGAGGCAAAACGCTTGATATTGCCTATCTCAGCCAGGATGACAGCAGCACTCTTAAGACCAACCCCTGGGACTGTTAGCAGTAATCTGACTTCATCGCTAAACCCAACCAGCAAGCTCTCGATACGAGCATCTAGTTTCTCGATTTCCTTCATTATCGTCTTCGCGATTATTAGGTATGAACTTAGAGAAGCCAGACTTGCCTCGCTGAGTCTCGTCTTCATGATCATCTCTAACATCTCCCGCTTCTTGCCCAATCTAGGCCGCCTCTCGATAGTCTTATCCAAGGAATCACCTTTCAGGTAGCCCTCAAGAAACACTAGAAAGCCCTTACCAAGGCTACTAAAGACACTCTTTATGTCGATGCACGCCTCATCAAAAGTCTTGACGATCATATTCTTGGGGGTCACCAACTGGTCAACGAGCTTCTTCCTAGCCCTAACATAAGTTCTCAGTGCCCTAACCTTAGGATCTGAGGGAAGCTTATAGGCTCTAATCGAGCCAGCAACAAAGTCCGAGCCAATCTCTTAGCATCTTCGATGTCAGTCTTTTTGCCGCCTCTAGACTTGTTATCTTGGGCCAGAACCATCCATACATCGAATCCCTCAGACTCTAGGAAGTAATAGACCATTAGGCCGTACGGGCCGGAAGACTCCATAATGACGGTATGGACGTTGAACTCTCTCAGAAAGACCACTAGGTCTCCTAAATCAGTAAGAGTGCGCGGAACTCGCCTGACAGCACGGTTTTCGGCGGTGAACTTATTTTCATTTTTATCAAAAAAGACATTCAAGACATTGCTAACGACAGACTTCTTATGAATATCCAAACTGCTAACGACTGTGACCTTGTCCACATCTGCCATAGGAGACACCAACCTGTAGCAGAGCGAAAACCCCCGCTATACAGCGATTTGGAGATCATTTTCCCCTACAGGTTTTGCCTAGTTATCCTCTTCGAAGCGGGGTGTCAGCAAGTTTGCTCCCCGGCCTCTAGGGGCCAAGTGAGACCTCGCGTCATCCAGTAAGAAGTAGGAAATTCTGCATAGTTTTGGTTGGTACCGTTTCCACGCTGATCCGGGCTCGAGGCCCAAGCGTGGGTGTGTGGCGGTACCAACCGGAATACAGACTAAAATTCTGTTTTTAAAGCTTGATCCGCCTCCTCATATTTTTTACGGGGTGTATCCATATCGCGAAGCGATACAGGGCAGTTTGTTTTTCGAAAGCGAGCCAATGGGTTAGGGCTGAGGGGGCTGTGGTGGCATTAAAAACTAATAAAAGTTCGATTCACTCTCGCTTAGAGGAGTATCCTGTGAGTTTTTGGTTGGAAGGCTTCGCATCTTTGTTATGGGTTTTATTACTTATATTGGATGGGGGGCGATCTGATGTTTGAGCAGAGAATTGTGATTCTAATGCAGTAATTTGAGGGGAAAAATGCAGGTGTTGCATCGCAGTATATCCATTCTATTGTTTTTGAGATTTCCACGACAGGTATTCGCATTTTTTCCTCCGCATTTTTTCTGGCGACAATCTCTATTGTTGTGTATTCAGTAAGCGTAACTCTTTCATCGTCGATACCATAGGGATTCCTTTCAGGTTTTTCTTTGTAGGTCTGCTTCTCTATATGGAGTGTTATTTGGGGGTCTAGTTTTCTTATGTTTCTTTCCAATATTTTTGTCGCCTCACCTAGTAGTTCTTTTATTATGTCTAAAGTTGCTTTTAAGTAATTGTCTGCGAGTTCCCGTATCATTTCCTCTCTTTCCCTCTCTGCCCTATCTACCCACGTAATGGAGTCTGCTATTCTTCCTACATGTGTTCTACTAATTGTTCTCTCATATAATTTCTCTGTAGAGCTACAGATATGTATACTTGTGTCTACCTGAAAATCTATTTCTTCCCACTCTTCTTCATAATCGTACCTCATATCAGCTTCGAGGGACACAATAACTCTGTCGTTTTGCTCTATAGCCTGTTTCAACATGTACTTATAGATGTTCATGTCTGTTAACATTTCTTTTAGTTCTTCTATGGGTGGGGCTCGTCCTTTTGATATTTCTTCTATTATTCGCCTTGTCGCCATTTTAATAAAATGAATTTTCTCGAGAATACTTGTACATGTGAGAGAAGAACCTTCGCCATGTACCTGTGTCGTTTTTTTGGGGACTTTCGTGCTTCTTTTGAAAGACCGTTCGTATTTTTCAAATATTGCTTCTATGGTTTTTTCAAGTTGTTTTATCTGTGTTGGACTCGGAATTGATTTTAGAAGCTTTCCTAGGAGCTCAAGAGTCCGATGAAAAACGCTGTCTCTAAGTTGTTCTACTTCAAGCCCAAATTTTTTTTCAATCTTTAGTGCTTCTTGGATACAACCCTTAAGGAGCTTATCGATCATCATCGTCATTATTTGTGGGCTAAGTACGCCATTTTTTAGTCCCACGGATATTATGTCTATGATTCTATCGTAGAGGCTTCTATAGACATTTTCGTATTCTACAATTTTTTCGACCGTTAATGGTACGTCGAGGAGTTCGATCAATATTTCTACCCTAGGAACAATTTTAGGCTCCATTACCTTCTGTAAAAACGTAGAATAATTGATATTTTTCTCTTTATTTTCTGCTAACTGCTTTAGTAGGTCTAAGACACTAACGTGAATTTCCTCTAGGAAGTTTGTTGGTATTGTTTTTACCATAATTATATTCCAGTTTTTTTCTCTCTTAATTATTTGCCCGACCCATTCCAGTGTATGTATTTTCTCTAATAGTTCTCCTATGCTTTTTACACCTATCATCCTACGCTCATATAACTTCCCTGCTAATCGTATAAGTTCGGCTAATGCGGAAACCCAACCTCTCTGTTTTTTATTATAGTTCGCGTGAGATAAGATGAACTCAAGTTCACTTAGAAGCCATTTTTTAGCGCTATATTTTTCTGCTACATAGCTAAGTAGCCTATATTTTGTCTTTAGAAATACCCAGTTTGTAGAATTTGGGAATTTTTGATTGATATTTTCCACGATCTCTAATATCTGCCTAAGTTTTATTTTTCTTTTTGATTCCACCACATAACAGAGGATTTCTAGGATCTTTGTGGCAAGTGTTACTGAACTTGTATCTTGTGAAGCTATTCTTAATATGTTTAGCTCAAAGTCACTTAGCTCAACGTTGTATTTCTTGCAGCTTCTCAATAGTTCTAATGTTAACCATATATACGCTTTATAGAAGCTTTTGTTATGTATTTCGTCGTAAGATAGATATGTTGCTAATGCACTTCTCAACACATTGATGTTCGTTATGAACTTCTTTGTCTCAAATTTTATGTTCTTACTTGATAATGCATGGACCACCATAGCCAACACATATATTCCACTTACGATAATCCTGAAGGTTAACGGTCTGTTTTGATAATAACTATGAACGCAGTCTAACAACGTTTTACAGAGAACTACAGGTGCCTTTGAGAGAGTCTGAAAGTCGTATTTAAGATCATCAAGTATTGTTGCGATCTTCTGGTATGCACGATATGCCCCCAACACATTTAGAATTTCTACTAAGTATTCTTTACATATATTGCTTCTAAGTAGAAGCGCTATGCCATCCCAAAAGCTTCTATTTTTATACCACTCTATATTTCTTAGGATTATCTTCCTTTTTGTGTATTGTTGTTCTATCTGTTTTATGGATCTTAGGAATCGAGGTATCATTGGGAATAAATCATATCTCTTTGAAAATATTGAATAAAACGTATCTATTATGATGTTCTTCTTCCTTGCATTTTTTCGTACGGATTTCCTATAAGTCATGGCTATTAGTGAATATAGCATAGTGCTATAGTTCTTAAATTTAAGGATTTTTTGCACAATAATATCTGCCAATTCTTTAAAAGCTTCTTCTTTTTCGGTGTACATTGAAAGAATAGATGCAAGTGTGGGTATATCCCCTTTTCTTAGGAATATCTCTATGGAATTCTGGAAGCCCTTTCGATTGAATATATTCCTCGCATATATCCGATAAATATGCTCAAACATTCTTTTCAGGATCGTTGTTGGGATTTTCTCGTCGAAGTTTTCGAGACTACGATCTATAGCATCTATAAGCAGAGGAAAAACTTCTAATCGAAGTGCCCTTATTATTTTGAGAAGTATATCTGGTGGTGCCATTACAATACGATATTCTAGCACATCCCTCAAAATATCGACAATTTTCTCTCCCATGCATTTTGGCCAATTAATAATGTTGAGCAGTTGAAGCAACTGGTTAAATTGAGCACCTATGATAGATTTATATGTCGACTCTGGGGATATATGTGTTACGATAAGAATCAACCAGTACGGGTAATTACCATCTAACCCCCACACATATTCGATTAATCCTATGAGTTCTTCTGGCGAAATACTACAGAGCTTAAAGATGACTTTTTCACGAACCCTCGAACTTAGTAATGAAAATGCTATTATAGGGTGGATATAATTACATCGCCGATCCAAGAACAATAAAAGAAATCGTATAAAAGTTTGGGTCGACATTTCTTCAATAAGTTTGCCGAGAACACTACTAAGCGCATTTCTTATGTCTTTTGGTAATATTTGTTTATAGTGCAGAATTCTATAGGCTACACGCCCCAAAGTTTCTGTAAATAATTCCAGAAGATTATCAGCACATACCCCCTGGGAATCTTTGTGAGGTGCTAGTATTAATTCGGGCGTTATACTAGTAAGAACCTTGAGGAGCATTATCAGAAGTGACTCCATATATTCTTGGTTTGAACAAATACTATTGTCTTCTAACAACTCGTCTATTAATCTGAAGGTTTTAGCCAGAAGACACTTATTGCGGACAATATTTTCGATAAGTACTCTAAATTCTTCACCTTGTCTCATGAGAAGAGATATAACCAGAAGAGAATAACCCTCGATATGCCCCGCAAGTTTTGATTCTACAATACTCAGCTTATGCTTGAGCTTCAAAACCACTTCAGGAAAATATTCTAGGAAGCTTCTAAATAAATCAAAATTGCCCCCACCGTCTTTAAATGGCCTATCAAGGATCCCTATGAACCTCATCGCATCTAGGTCATTCTTGATGAAGCTGATGAGAAAGTTCCTAAGAATGCTGTAGAACTCATTGTGTTTTTTAGCCAGTTCAATGGCACACCAGAATGCTTCGCAGTTATATTCTCGGATTTTTTGGAGGAGCATATTTTCCACATCCAATTGATAATTCCTGTAGAGTATCTCAAGGAGCCTACATTTATAAAGAACTCTCTGAGCAAAGTTACTAGTAATGCTAGGAACTTCGAAATCCTTAGAGAAAATCTTATGCAAGTCTATGAGATAGTCTTTTATCACAACGCCAATATTAGCGACGATTTCGCTGTCCAAAATAATCTCATCGAAAAGCTCAGTTGGTATCCTTAAGAGAAATCGGAGAAGCCCCTCTACCGCTTCCCTATCAAGCCCTCTGTGTAGACTCTTAAGCATCTTTATTATGTATGGCCATAAAGTTTCTTTAATAACTCTAACATCACACCATTTTAGGTAATAGAAACTGAGTTTGAAAAAGTTCTCTGGCTTAAGAATGACACTCGTTAGGGAACTATCGATCTCGAAGAGTAATTTAAGTACCCAAGGAACGTTCTCCGCTTCGATATCCCACAGAAAAATTCTTTCGAAACATTCTAGCGGGAAAGTACCCTTGGTCTCAATAACTCCGGCGTATCCACGACAGAGGGTACGATCATTTATATATATGCTCAGGGTCTCGAAGGGCTTCTTAATAGCTTCTAAGATAAAATTCTTTAGTATCTTCTTAGTATAGTCTGCATATTCCACAAAGAGAATACGTGCATCCTCAAAAGTAAGGCCAATCTTCATTAAGATCTTTTTAAGAAACTCTTCGTGAGTTGTCTTCCTAAATACACTCACGATGTGGCTGTTTGGAAATATTCCAAGAAATTGCCTCTTAAGACCTACTGGACATAACCGTAAAAAGCTGATGATAGTTTCTAATTCCCCGAGGCAGCTACCTATGAAGGTTTTAAGAGAAGCATAATTTCTCCTAAGAACATCAATAAACAGAGACCATGTTAACTCCCAAAATTCAGACGGTTCTAAAACAAAGCGGAATAGGTTGAGGGCATCTTGACAACTTTTAATATATCCATCCATTATACTCCTAACTATCATGTTTAAGTATGCCATTAGTATCCGCTTAAGATGTTCAACAAATCTCTCGTAGGCTCCCTTATTAGGCCTTAGTATATTAATGACAACGCTAGCAAGTTCACGGAAAATTATTGTTGATTTCTCGTATATTACACCATTTTTAGGCCTTAGAAGTTGCCTTAGCGTCTTTAATAGCGCCGAAAAATTTTCCATAATGAATTCAAACGCAATACTACGTGGGACTTTTTTCAATGTCTGAATAAATTCTTTAAGATTGGAGCTCAATAAGTAGTATAAGGAAGTCCGAACGCATTGGGCCTTCGCATCCAAAATATCGAAAATAAGCCCCTCAGAATCTATTATAAGATCAGCGATCCCACTACATATATGCTCTCGATTCCCATCAGATCTTCCATTTACATATCTATTAAACACTTCATCTATATGGCTACTAAACTCGGCTTTGCTATTCCATGGGCCTAGTAGAAACCAAAGAAAAAGAAACTGAAGATACTTATCCTCAAGCGATAACCTCAAAAAGTGCTCCTCAGATTTTCTCCTAAGCGCATCCAATATTTTCTCCATCGAACCTCGTTGCATAATCATACGGGAACACACCCTAAGGCGTTTCACTTTGGGTAGGTATTCCCAAATTCAGTTATATTTGACAAGGAATACCTACCCTTCATCGCACATATCATCCCCTCCCACGGGCACCCATCGGCGGAGACACTCCGCCTCGGCACCCAGCTCATCGGGGCTTCGGCCCGCACGCCACGGGCCGCATCCTGCAGACGACTTCCCTCTGGGACAACCCCGTCATCGGTGCTCGCTCATCAACATAATTACTCAAGTTCTACTTAAAATTACTAGGATGCTAGACCCATGTAGACCAGTGAGGAACAATAGCTGAGCGGTCAACCCGAGACCGCTCCCAGCACCCAACCTCCCTAACACGGCCCCCAGACCAATCACTTATGAATGCGTAGAGCCACTCCTCCTTAGAGCGAAGATCCTCAACAGTCACGGGGACAAAAATGCGGCCACCATCAGGAGAAACAGCAGCACTTTTCCAATCAGCATAAACATAGTAGGACTCCCTACCCACAAAGCCATACTCACCCCTAAACCACTCCTCGAAGCGGATCG
>Ga0190312_1000224_pt1 | contig 20319 bp, 18 predicted proteins | sample 487007910_MG_FD_165046 | JGI IMG/M metagenome (GOLD analysis project Ga0190312, IMG submission 165046) | Hydrothermal vent sediment bacterial communities from Southern Trench, Guaymas Basin, Mexico - 4870-07-9-10_MG | ecosystem: Environmental > Aquatic > Marine > Hydrothermal vents > Sediment ... | reverse complement strand
ACACATACTATTAAATGGGTGGCCATGAGCCCTGCTAGCGCCCTTCACACGGGATCATATTTGATCCCGTGTTGCATCGGGCTAGCAGGTAAGCTAGTGATAAAAAGGGGCTAGTGCCAGCACCTCCTCCCAATCACTAGGGAGGATATCTAGGCCCATATAGAGGATTAGCACCCCATAGACCGCCCCGTCCCTGCAGGCCATTACTGGCGGGAGGTGATCCAGCCGCAGGTTCCCCTACGGCTACCTTGTTACGACTTCTCCCCCCTTGGGAGGGAGGGGTTCGACCCAGCCCCACCGGGATAACCCGGCAGGACCAGGCCTCACCCCTCCCTCCCTCGGGTGGAGCGACGGGCGGTGTGTGCAAGGAGCAGGGACGTATTCACCGCGCGATGATGACGCGCGGTTACTAGGGATTCCACGTTCACGAGGGCGAGTTGCAGCCCTCGATCCCAACTGCGGCGGGGTTTGAGGGATTGCCTCCCCCTTTCGGGATCGGCACCCGCTGTCCCCGCCATTGTAGCCCGCGTGTAGCCCGGGGGATTCGGGGCTTCAGCGGGGTTGTCCCTAGAGAAGGGATTAACCCCTATGCTGACCTGCCGTGGCCCCCTCCTTCCTCCGCCTTAAACGGCGGCAGTCCCCCTAGTGTAGCCCCGGAGCCTGAGCCCCGGGTAGCAACTAGGGGCGGGGGTCTCGCTCGTTGCCGGACTTAACCGGACACCTCACGGCACGAGCTGGCGACGGCCATGCACCTCCTCTCAGCGTGTCGGGCAAGGCCTTCAACCTGGCCGTCATCCTGCTGTCGCCCCCGGTGAGGTTCCCGGCGTTGACTCCAATTAAACCGCAGGCTCCACCCCTTGTTGTGCTCCCCCGCCAATTCCTTTAAGTGTGCTGGGCTGGGGACTGGGTGTTTTGAGTAAGTGTGATATTTTTGCTTTCTTGTGTGGGTGTCTGAAGCCTATTATTTTAATGAATAGTTGGATTGAGTTGTAGGAGGCTATTCTAAGCCTCCATACACTATCTTTACCCTTGTATATTCCTGTTGTTTTTATGCCTTGTTTACTTAGTGTTTTACTTATGAATTTGAGTGGTTCAATGTATTTTTGGGATATATCTATTTGTGTTCCTTTTGTTGATTCTATAATGCTTCCTTCAGCATCTACAAATCCCTTGATGTACTCATTCTGTAGTGTGATGTCTGAATCCACTACTATTCTTGGTGTATTCCAGCACACCCTTTTCCCTCCAGTAGCTACTGGGTGTTCAAATTCCTCCACAATTACTGTGAAGAGTTTCTTTGAACTTATCCTGACTCTGTAGTGGTTTCTCTTATACTGGTAGGGTCTACATACACTATACCCTAACTTCTTGAGTTTCTCACAAATAACCTCTTGCAGATAAACCTTACTACTTGAATACCATATCACGTAATAGTTTCTATTATACTTATAAACTGAGCCATCACGTAAGGCTCCAACCAAGTAGTAGAGCCCAGGCGGATACACAGCTCCTCAATTAAATACTAAAGGCTTTTAAATTAACACCCAGTCCACCAGCCATTCAGCCCTCCGCCCCGGGGTCGGGCTCCGCTTATAAGCTTGATTATTTCGTGATAACGCTGTAGCTTTGTAGGGTATGAGAACCCGATATAGTGCATGTAGATTTGTACATCTTTTTTTACGATATATTTGCAACCTATAGGCTTTAGATGAGAACCTTACATAAACTCTAATACCTAAATGTTCTAGTATATTGAATACGAAATCTATTATGTTCTTATTTTTGTTAGAGAAGTTTATTCTTATAGTTCTACGTGGCTTCCAATACTCTATATATGCTTCAGCATCAAATAGTCCACGTATAAACATTACCTTGTCATATAGACTACCCATAACTATGGATGAGGATATGGATACACTATTATATCCTTGTTTCCTAATATACTCAACAAATCCTTTACTATTTACCCAAAGCCTATATCTATTCTCCCGGGCATCCTTCGTTATCACTGCTTTATAGCCTATACTATTAATGCATTGCATAACCACTACCAAGTTCTCGTAATACTGGTCACTAATTTCTACAAAATATTTAGAGACATAACCATCACCAACTATTATACCAAGCAACCATGGGAGACATAACCCCAATACATAGCCCCTACAACTAAGCTCCCTATATAAAGCGGAGCCCGATTCCCAGGTTTGCGGCCGTACTCCCCAGGCGGCGGGCTTAACGGCTTCCCTGCGGCACTGGACGGGCTCTAAGCCCGCCCAACACCTAGCCCGCATCGTTTACAGCCGGGACTTTCCGGGACCGGGTCTGGGGTGTGGGAGGTAGGTGTGATTCAACATAGTTGAAGTATTTGAGTAGTGTGTAAACGTGTTTTCCAGTTACATCTATTCTATAAGCGCCATCGTTACACTTACTTAAATAAGCCTTTATACCTAATGAGTTAAATGTGTTAAGTATGTATCTAGAGATACTCTCATTATATATCTCAATAGATACTCTCATTCTACCTCTCCACATGTAAGTCCACGACTCTGCATCATATAGTCCCTTAACAAAACATATCATGAAATCTCTACTCATAATGTCTAGAGGAACTGCAGTTAGAGATTTTTTCCTACCCGTCTTTAATAGTGTCTGATACTTTCTCATAAGCTCTATATTCCAAACCCTCACAACATATAGTTCATGACCATCTCTATATCTCCTTAAACAAACTTTAGGCTTTACCCTATAAACCGTTTTCACTAGTACTACAATTCTCTCCATTAAGACATAGCTCTTAGTACTAAACGCAATACCTCTCTTATCAAACCATCCATCACCAACAAACAATCCTAACAAGTAAGCCTCTATACAATCCAACAATATCCCCATTATACCTAGTACAGTTTATAAAGTGCCCAGACCACGGTCTACCCGGGTATCTAATCCGGTTTGCTCCCCCGGCTTTCGCCCCTCACCGTCGGGCGCGTTCCAGCCGAGCGCCTTCGCCACTGGTGGTCCTCCCGGGATTATAGGATTTCGCCCCGTGGGGTGGGGGGTCTCGGTTAACCATATATAAAACGCCTCCGAGAGTCCCCCAATACCCCGGGAGTACCCTCGGCCTCTCCCGCCCCCTAGCCTGGCCGTATCCCCGCCACTCCCCGGGTTGAGCCCGGGGCTTTAGGCAGGGACGTACCAGGCCGGCTACGGGCGCTTTAGGCCCAATAATCGTCCCGACCATCCGCGCCAAGGGTCCCGGCTAGTATCAATTAATATAATGATAAGTGTGAATACATTTTCTTCCATTTGGGGTGACGGAGATCGAGTTTGTTAATTATTTTCAAAATATGAGATCCATAGATTTCGATATTGTACCATATATGTTCTTCTCTTTCTCTGGTATAGATATGATAACTTACATTGTTCTTTTCCAAAAACTCCTCTACAATTTTTATTATGCTGAGATCCCTGTTAGTGAATCTTAATCGTTGTTTAGATACTGTGTAATCATCTTCTGCATCAAATAGTCCACCGACAAGATGTTTATCAGGGTTTCTAATGGCCTCTTCTAATTTTTGTTTAATAAGCTCGTAAAGGTCTTTGCGGTAAATCCTTATCCGCCACGTTCTCCGAAACTTATCTTTTACTAATACTGGTTTTACTCTATATAGTTGTGTTATAAGAGATGCTAAATATTCTGCATGTTCACGACTCTTCTCAGTTATTTTTACCTCGTATCCATGTCTAGGATAATGCCTTACCATCCCATCTCCTAGGATATAGCCTATAAGGTATTTCTCATCTCTATTCATATCCAATACCCAGACTTAATTAAGTAGGTTTATAAAGTGGCCGGGATCCCCTTGGTCTCGCGGGGCTGGTATTACCGCGGCGGCTGACACCAGACTTGCCCCCCGCTTATTCCCCCGCCTACTTACAGCGGGGAAAAGCCCCCGTACAGGGGGCACTCGGGGTGACCCCGTCACGGTTTCCCGCATTCCGCTGGAGGGTGCTGGAGAGTATTGTTGTTTAGAGTGTTTAATGGATTAAGGGTGTGTAGTGTATGTGTCTAGTCTAGATAAGTGTTTTTTATTTGCAGGTTTAATTGTTGAAATGAAGTCTAGAACATTTTGTTTTCCAAGAAGTATGATCGCATGCATTGGCCTACCCTTTTCACTCCATGTGTAAATGCGTGGTCTAAGTCCAAGCAATCTTACTCCTTTACTAAAGTACTCAATACACTTACTACACCGCATTTTTATTGCTAAACCTATTGTTCCTCCAAATTTTTTAATCGATCCCTCAGTATCAAAGAGACCTCTTAAATAACCTATAATATACCTATCTCGCTCCATAACCCATTCTAAAAGGATCCTCGAAGCCGTCTCTTCTACCTAAAGGCATGTTTAAAACCCTGTGTTTAAACATACCTATTGCTAAAGACATTATCTCAATCCTATACCCATTAGTCCTCGGTATATAACCATAAACCCTCCCTACAAGATTAGCTACATAATTTAAATAATCCTTCTCACTACCTCTATGCAATCCAATACCATACCTATAACTATGGTCGCTATAGTCATAGAACATATACCCATCCCCAAGATGCACTGCAGTCTCCTCAGCAAGCTCTCCACTAGCTATTAAAGGTACCCTAATACCTCTAGCCTTATCCCATCGGGAGAACTTTATAAAACTAATATCAAACCTCACAACTATATCCCACCAATAATTATACTCCAGCAACCCCCCATTTGCGGAGGTTTCGCGCCTGGTGCACCCCGTAGGGCCTGGGCCCTTGTCTCAGTGCCCATCTGGGGGCTCCCGCTCTCACGGCCCCTACCCGTTATCGGCTTGGCGGGCCGTTACCCCGCCAACTACCTGATGGGCCGCAGCCCCATCCTCGGGCGATGCGGCAGCGATAACCCCCGCCGCACCCTTTCGGCGAGGAACCCTTCCAGGCCTCCTCGCCTATCGGGGATTAGCTCCAGTTTCCCGGAGTTATCCCCGTCCCGAGGGTAGGTTAGCCACGTGTTACTCAGCCGTCTGCCACGCCCCTCAGCGGAGGGGCGTACGACTCCCATGGCTTAGCCCCACCCCGATAGCGGTCGGGTCCGGCAGGATCAACCGGAGTTCGGCCGCAAGGGGGTGGGGGTAGTGTATTCTAGGGTTTGTATAGTCCTCTATGGTTAGACACCCTCCCCTTCTAGAATTGATTCCTAAGTGTGGGAGGGGTGTGGGTACTAGCCCTCTCGTCAGACCCAAGCATCCTAGAGGTAAGCCTAGGTCCTCTAGGGGGCTTGGGTCTCCATAGGCGTGAGTGTAAACCATATTACCAATGTAGTTGAGGGGGTATATATTCTTCTTGGTCTTATCCCCGCGGCTGGAGACATGCTATTCATCCCTAAGCTCGGGCTATGCCCGGTGTCTTAGCTATGCCGCCGCCGGGAAAGCCGCGGGGTTCTACTATAGTGTTACTAGCTCTATCCTCTTAATATTTGCTTCCCAATATATTATTTATGCTATAGAGTTTTTAAGTAACCCATATATTCTCTAAAACACCTAGTTATCTATAAAATACAGTAACTGTAGAGTTATCAAAATGTCTTAGAGAAAAGGCTGCACAGTTAAGTATAGTGTATTGAAGACATATAGTCTACTAGCAGTAATACTGTTTACAGTAGTAGCATCATCTACAACATTCTACCTACCAGCATCACTACCCAGCCCACCATCCAACCCCATAGACTCAGATAAACACTCTATAGAAACAAGAGACAGCAATAGAGACAGACTAGACGGCTACACTGAGATAAAGAAGAGACTAAACCCACTAGAAGATAGAGACCACGACAAGACACTAGACTCAAAAGACCTAGACCCAATACATGATCCATACCTAGTAGTAAATATAACATACTGAGAAGAACTAGTAAAAAAGTAAAGACTATAGAGACACAGTTATAGAGATAAGAGCCATAGACCAAGACAGCATAATAGAAGAGACAGACACATACCTAATAGATGGAGCAGAGAAAACACTAACAATAAAACACACTATAGGAGAAACAAGAAACATAGAATCTAAAGGAGTAACTAGAGAAAACCCCCCTCATGCAACAATATTCTTAGAGCTAAAGACAAGCCCCTAAGAAAAACCTAGTACAATGCTTCTAAACAACCTACACTAAGAATAGAGGATGTATAAAATGCATGATACACTATATAATACAATACCAAAATAGATGCAACACTAGACATTCCTAAACAATAAGCCTATTCACTCTAACATATTCTTAACCAGATCAATCAAGTGATCTATCTGGAAGCCTATAAAACGGCTATAAAACCTAGTACCTATTTTAACTTTAAACGTTCTCTCCTTGATACAGATACTATCCTATCTACAAAGTGTTTTAGTGAAGAAGAGAACACGTCTAGAACTACTGGTGATAGCGTAGCCCTATACCCTCCTTTCTTAACACTAGCCCACCTAGTCTTGGAAAACTCTATGGCCATCTCTAGAAAAACTGTAAGAACGCTTGCGACACCAGGATACTTCTCATCAAGCAACTCCTCTAGAAAAACAAACCACTTCTCATAATTCCTAGCTCTACGGAGTAACAACATATAAGCACCAATAACTGGTCCTAAATCCTCTCTTATACTATAAACTCTCTCCCTATCCGTTATCCTAACAGGAACTACAGCACCCTGCTTTGAAAGAAGACCTATAAGCTTCTTAAAGACAGAGACTGCATTGACTCCATTAACTCTAATAAATGTAGTTGACTCCCCCTCTCCACCAATATTAAACAGGATCTCTCCAACACCCTTATTCCTAACTCTTAACACAATATAATAAGCTCTCCTCTCCACAATACAACACCACTCACTAAGATATAGAAGAAACTTCTATAAAAAATGAAAACCTACTTAAAGGAAGAATAGACTTTCTAGTAAAACCGCTTATTGGCAACTCATGCCCATGTACTATATAGAGATACCAGTTCTCCTCATCCACTACCACATCATACCCGTGATCAGAAGTTACAAGAACCCTTCCCTTTAAAGCATTTTCAAAAACTTCGCTAGCTATACGCTTAATATCAAGCTTACCTATAAACTCACTAACACCTAGAAACCCATACTCATGCACTCTCAAATCAATATAAGCACTCTTTGAATAACCCCTTCCACCCAACTGTTCTGCAAGCATATGAGCAAACTCTCTCAACACTGCTCTATACTCCATAACAGGTAGTTGCTGTGTAACATACTTCGTCAACCCTAGTGGATTAATGAATACTATATCTAGAAAAGCTGTATCTAAACCACACTTCTTCAAATAAGCTGATAAAACTATAAACTCTATTAACGACATACAATCATAAACTACTACATAGTCTACTTTATGAATAGACTCCTTCAACCTAGATACTACTTGTCTAACACTCCCTTCATCAACTATTACAGGTCTCAACCCACACAACATTCTATCCAACAACCTAACTAGGTAAGAAAACCTACCAACCATCCTCCTCTTCACAAGAGCAGAGAGTGGAGAAGGAATACTCTGTTCAAGAGGTTTAGTAAGACTGTAATCCAACCCTCTAGCCTTTATTGAAGCCCTTAATGCTGAATAAAGAGTAGCTTTATAGGTGTTTTCTAGACTAAACCCTTCTAAAAGCTCTTCAACCATACTCTGTAGCTGAGATACAGTTTCATAAATACTTGTCATTCAACCATGCACCCTTACCTCTAAAACCTTTCTAGGAAACTCATGTGGAGCCATATCTGAAAGCATATCAGCTATATACTGTCTCAACTCTACAGCTAATCTAGCAATCCTCTCAAGCTCACTCCTATCAAACTCTCCGTGAGGATAAAGGAGCTTCATAAAACCAGAAAGCAGCTTACGAACAGCCTTCTCATCCCTTATAGTATAGTCACCAATAAACTCAAATATCTCACTAACAAGTGCTTCAAAACTATGGCTTCTCAACCTATGGAGAATCTCTGATAAGTAGTCAGCTGCAAACCCGTATCCCTTTGCTAAGTGAAGCTCACTCCTCTGTATCTTAGGCAGCTCCCACCCTGGTAGAAGACCGTGAACTCTATCAACTAGAGCTGTATCTCTCATAAAACTAGGTAGATAATCTAGAATACTCCCTAGTACACCACCCATCTCTAACTCTACATTACCTACAAACACTAGGCTACAGTCACTATGAGCTCTCTTAAGCAACCCTCTCTCAAAATGCCCATCCACCATATAGTCTTTTAGTTTAGCAACCATTTCATCAGGATTTGTAAACCTAACCTTAGCTATTTCATCAAACACTACAACATCCTTAGTACCTATGTCTCCAAGTACTCTAAGTCTAGCATGATAGAATAGAGTAGCAGCACTTATTGTCCCTCCAGCATAGATCCTAGTATAGTATGATATGTTTCTATAAAGATAAGTCTTCCCTGTAGCACGTGGACCAAGCTCCATAAGGTTTACATTAGCTTCTACTAAAGGAACGAGACGGAATAAGAGTAATAGCTTCTGTCTAACACTATACACTTGCGGGTTTAACCCAATACTCTTTATAAGAAGGTCTATCCACTCATCTGTTGTAAAACAACTCCTCCCATCTATAAAAGAGCCTAAGTCAATATTATAGACTTGGAATGGCTCAAAATCAACTAGTATAAGAGGTGTAAACGGGATCTTATCCTTACCTCTAGATGAGAATGCCCTTACTATCTCTGGCCTATACTCTAGAACCCCTATTCCCCATAGTCCAGACAGTATTCTCTCATACCTTTCAACAACAGCATCGCTTACAAGAGCATCATAGATTTGTAGATTAGGTATATGGAGATAATACCTATTCCTCTTAAGATCTACTACAACTTTATACTCATCTATAAGAGTAATCCTCCCATCCCTCTTAGCTCTACTAAGAACTCTATCCTTCTCCCTAGGATCAGGGTAGTATTCTCTCACTATTTTAGCAACAGTATCAACCCATCCAACAGGGTCTCTTCTATAATATTTAGAGATAAGATACTCAGCAATAAAACGTGGAAGTCTAGAGACAACATCTAGCCGTGCAAGACTTTTCTCAACAACTACTTCTTCAAAAACCCTTAAGACCTTCTCATCTAATAGATCCATTAAATCCACCAACTCCACTATGGTAAGAACTTGTCAAAACTCCTCTTCACACCACTATAGTATTCTCCAAAAACTTCCTTAACCCTCTCCTCTAGAACTGGTTCAGACAGAGAAAGCACTACTTCAACAACTCTATTCTCCTTTAAGGATAACCTACTAAGCATGTTTAAAATAATCCTTGAATCCCTTATAGTATCAAGGCTCACCTCTCTCAAAGTATAGTTTAACATAGCTTTTCCAAGATCTAGATGGAAAGATAGCTCTGATATAGATGCCTGCACATGCTCCAAGAATACAGTAAACATCTGCTGTAAATCATCAACATTAAATCCTACTGGTAACACTAAATAAACACTTGTTAAAGAAACTTCTTTAGCAATAGAGGGAGCTCTAGGTCTCGTTACAACAACTGGTCTCGGCTTAGGACCAGAAGGGGTTACTGGAAACTGGGGAGGCTTCTCCTCCACCTTCTTAAGTGTTACAACAAAGTTTATGACACGCTTATCAGTATCTACTCTTATCTCAACACTCTTATCATCATACTCTAGAACCTGTTTATCAAGGTATTTTACAGCCTCAAGTGCAACATTTAGGCTTAAAGGCTTAACACCGTACGTACCCAGCATCAAGTTTTCAAGAACTTCATCTAAAACATCCTTCTCTCTAACAATAGCTTCTTCAAACTCCTTCCTATAAGCTTGGAGAACAACTTTCATTATCTCCAATGGCTTATGCTGATAGTTTAATCTAAACACTATACTTCTAAGAAAACCATTAAGTATGGATGCATACTGGTTTAGACTCATAGGAGCCTTATATTTTAGAACACCTTCTGTTGTACTAGGAGTCTCTACCATAGCTATGTTTTTAGATACAAACCTGCCAGAGTCTAAGCTATAGTATATCGCCTTAGCATATAGTGACAGTATCTCTGATACAATCTCTCTAGACAAACGTAGTAGCTGTCTTTGTGCCAGCACTTTAGCATCCATTATCTCCCTCTCCAGCTTACTTCTAAGCTTAGCCAAATGCTTCTCTCTAACCTCTCTATTAATTATCTCTAGTAAGTCCTTCCTCTTCACTAGAGTATCCTCATACTCCCTAAGCCTCTCCATTAAAACATCACTAGTTCTAGACAAGTAGTCAATAAACCTCTTTGTACCCTCATAAACAGCTAGTCTATCTAAGACTCTATCAAATCTATTCTTAGACAAATTGGGTAATAGTATGATAATATGTAGAGGTCTTTTAACACTCCCTCTATCTACTGATTTTTGAAGCCTATTTGCCAAGCCTTCAACAATGTTATCATAAGTTAAATCACCCATGTAGAGCTTGCTATAGAGGCTCATATCCCATGGAGGAACTAGTATCATTAATAGCTTACCCTTATTCTGTGCTTCCTGAAAAGCTGGATCAGATACGAGAGTGTCTACACTCCACACTTTACTGAAGTCAAGTAGAGCTACTGAAACATCATCCTGTCTCCCATCCACTACTACCCTAACATCTGTAAAGAGAGATGGAGTAGTTCCACGCTCCTTAATATATATTGGTATATAGGCTTTATTCTCAATACTCTTCCTCTCCTCTACAATATAAGCTGTAAGCCTACTATAGATTGTACGGAAGAATGAAGGTAGATAATACCTATTCCCATCAACCTCCTTCTCATCAATCCTAGCACTCTCTGCTCTAAGCCTCTCTAGAGCATCACCAAGTTTTTCAAGAAGTCTAAAAGAGTCTGACTCCCTAAACGCTTGTATAATCTCAACCTGAACCTCCTCTATAAGAGAACCGTATCTCTCTAACTCCTTAGCATCTTCCGACTCTAAAATAGCTAGTATATTAGCAGTAACGCCTTTAGCAAAAACGTATTTAGCAAACATTTCTGCAGAAGCCTTTAACTCTCCACTAAGTTTAGAAAAAGCTATTTCCACATCTGATACAGCTTGAATCCAGTCAGCTGCTAGCTCTCCCATAAGCTTAGCTTGAACAATCTCAGGTAGAGAAAGGTGTTTTACACTAATAGTATAGGTGTTAAGAGCATCTCTTATAAGAGCATCTCTAGCAGCTTCAGCAGCTACATAGATAACTGTTCTAACATACTCTGTACCAGGTACATCTCTAGAGTTCATAAGCTTTCTTAACAAACGTATCATTCCAAGAGAGAATGGATAATACTTCCTTAACTCCTCCTTATACTTCTCAATCCACTCTCCAAGGTTTAGTTGACCAGCATTATATCTTAATATAGAAATATAGGCTTCTCTAACATCCCCCAAACGTCTCTGAGACTTCAATATCCTATGCATAGCTATTTCTAGTGCGTGTTCAGGACTATAGGATAGCTCAGCTATACCAGTACCTCCAAGCCCTCGACTATAACGTTCACCTATGCTATCAAGATCTTCTAACAACCCCTTAATCCTTGAATAAATAAACTGTCTATCCTGATACTTAAGAAGTAGAGCATTTATCCCTCTCCTATCTTGTTCAGCAACAACCCATATGATAACAGAGGAGTAGGGTTTACCCTGCAGTCTTTCATAGAGATAGCTTAGGAAGTTTACTATAGAGTTAGCTTCTGCATAAACTTCTTCTGCTTCACCCCTCCTACCCTTCTCCATGTAGTCAGCATATCTCCTCATCCTCTGCTCTAGCCCATAGCCTAGTTCATCAATAAGAATGAGAAGTCTTGGACAACCCCCAAACTCACTATACTTCTCAAGTATCTCTACTATTAAATCAGCTAGTTCATCACTAGATAAGCTATAGAGTCTACTCCTACCACAACTCTCTAAAACTCTAGAAACAGCTTGGACTAACCTTGGATCCTTTAACTTAGTAATAGGGTGTTCCATATTCCTATAAGTCTCTAGTTCTGCAATAATACGTGTAAACGGCTTCTCTTTAGAGAAATCTATACCTAAGACAAGTGTCTCTTTAACAACTCTACTCTTAATCCCTATACCAAGTTCTTTATAAACATTGGTTGTAAATAAATGCCATAACAAGATTAGTGAATGAGTCTTACCAAAGCCAAAGCCTCTCTCTAGTAAACCTCCAAAAACACCAGTACTCTCTAAATTCGAGACTATCTTCTCTACAAAAATCTTGAGAGGCTCAGTGAGATAGGTTACTTCTAGAAAGTACGTTGGATCAGCATAACTAGTTATCCTCACTTGTTTAACCCAAGACTCTAATACAGAGTCAAAACTTGGAATAAGCTCGCTACGTAGTTTCTCCGGCTTTGTCTTAAGCTGGAACACTTCACCTAACTTTATCCTCAATATAGAGCTCGCCTCCCATATATTAGGTTAAGAAGACTCATAACTGCAAGCTCTCTAACACTACTAGAATCCTCTACACCAACACTATCATACCACTTCTCTAAACCTCTTGTAGAAGCCTTTTCCAAGCCTAAGTCTATGTCTCTTGAAGTCTCAATTAACACTATAGCTAGTGCAGCAGCTTCAGACAAGGCTTCCCAAGACCATTCTCTCACCTTCAACCTAATATTTCTAGCTCTAACACTAGGTGCTCCACTCTCATTCAAAGCTAGATAAGCAAGGTATATAGCCTTACCAGGAACTAGTGCTGAAAACTTGCTCCAAGTAGTTCTAGCACCAGTAGCTGTTAATGCTTCAAACAATAAGGGATAGAATGCCTTACCCCTTCCACCAGTCTCTTCTCCTACACCCCTACCAGACACATGCCCACCTATGAGACCTAGTTCTCTAAGTCTATCAATATCATATCCCAGTAGCTTTGAAACAGTTTGAGCAAAATCATAGCTTAAGGGTAGAGGCTCATCTCTATACCTACCAGACTCAAGATCAACTCTAGAGATAAACCATAACGTTACATAACTCCTTGTAGCAGCATCACGTAACATAGCCTTACTAATAAGCTCAGCCACCTTTACAGCATCACCCTCCCGCAACCTAACAATCCCCGTCTCTACAAGCACCCTACCTATAATAGGTGATACAAACAATTCATCAACCTTAGTAGCAGCAGCATCAAACAAAGGATCGAACCTATCTAAACCTGGAACCTCAAACCTTGTAGCAACACTAAGAGCAGTACCAAGCATTAAAGCCATCATATCAGCAGGACTAGCACCAGCCTCTCTAGCAACACGTCTAGCCTCTTCAACAGCTACACGTACAGCTTCAATAAAACTAGGGTTCTCCAACAAACCCCTCTTAACATCAGCACCAATCTCAACAAGCCTCTGTCTCCCATACTTCCGTGCAACAATAACCAGGCTTGTCTCCTGTGCTACAACATTCACTTGCCTCTTATACCTAGTCTTCATCTCAGTCTGTAGAGGCCAAACTCTAGAAACAACATAGCCAGCACTATACAGTGATTCACCAACAGTTCTCCAAGCAATATCAGTAGGATGGGTAAACCATAATACTAAGACACCATCATCTCTCAATACCTTATAAGTCTCCTTTACAAAATCCTTGAAAAACCTCTTAAACCTACCACTACTATCCCTCTTATCATATGTGACAACCTCCCTCTCTCTAGGAACAACAGAACTAGTCCAACTCCATCCAGAAAGCCTAAGCCCAGGCTTAAACAAGTACTCTAAAACAGGTCTCAAACTCCTACGTAGAATAACCCAGAAGAACTCACTCCTATCACTATAGATAACCTGCTCAAAATAAGGAGGATCAACATTAACAACATCAACACATCCAACACCAACAATCTCTGAAAGCCTAGTAGCATCACCAAGATAAACAGAAACTCTGTCACCCAAACTAGAACCACGAAACTCCTCCACCAAGAATCTCAACACAGGAAGAATGCCGCCTGTAGTTCTTGACAAAGATGATGACTCTGCTACGTTTATCTCTAACGCCCATGTAAGGCTTTTCTTATGAGGTATAGCATCACAATATTCGAGCCTGAAATCAATAGTGCTTTCTCCTCTAAAGGTATTGCCTATACCTGTTTTAAACATTGAACCTTGCCATTTTGTTGCTATTGTGTTATAGTCTGCTACTTTATCTACTGCAAATGCTAGGTAGAGTGCTATTGCTGCTCCAAACTCTCCGTTTCTTAATGCTAGTTTTTCAGCTATTTCTGCTACTATTTTTGATAGTTTTGCTATAGCTAGTAGTTGTCTTGGGTTGTAGAGCATGTACCAGTGTGTTAGTCCTTTGTTTCTTGCTGTACTTGCCCATCTATTCTCCTTGGGTATGGGGTCTATTGGTATATAGTCTTGTAGTTCTAGGATTTCTCTTGATAGGTCTCTATAGGCTTGAATGAACCTCTCTCTTTCATCACTGTCTTCCCATACTGGTGTGAATGTGTTTTTAACTTGTTTTATTAATGGTATATGGGTTTGTAAGAGCTTTTCCTCCATTTCAGGGGTTACTTCCTCATACTCCTCTACCACTCTTCTCATAAGTTCAGCATGTTCTTTAAACCATCTATCAAAAGCTGTTTCTCCACTCTTAGCTCTACCTCTTAACTGAAACCATCTTCCACAATAGGGGCATCTTATATTATAGCCTCTCTTATCAAAAGGTTTAGGAGCTTCCTTATCAGTTGTTTCTATATGAAACGTCTTCTCCTCTCTATCATAGATTATCCTAAGGTATCTATTCTTAAACCTTGGTGCTTTAGTAACCTGGGGAGCAACACCCTGTACTGGTATAAGACCTTTACAGAAAGGACACCTAACACCTCTAGCAAAAATATAGTTTTCAGCATCCCATCCATAATACCTACTAAGCTCCTCTCTAGCTCTAACAATAAACTCCTTAGCAGCCCTCAAAGTCTCCTCAAACAAGCCAGAATCAGCATACTTAGCTGGAAACTCAACAGTAGCCTTAGTAACAAGATAAGCAACAGGATTATACTCAATAGCAACAGTCCTAAAACCAAGCCTCAAAGACTCAAGAGGAATACTACCCCCACCAGCCATAGGATCAACTACAACTATGTCTCTAGGAAACTTACCAAGAACCTCTACAACTGCTTTTTGAACTCTATTTCTTCTTGGCGATACAGAGTAAATCACCTTATTATTCTTAAATGCTTCTAGTAATCCAGTAAATCTTTCAAATATAGTTTCCTCTATACCTACTGGGAGAATGGATGCGAGTGTGAGGACTCTAGAAGCTCCTGCTGGTCTACGTGCAAACCATATATGTATATTATGAATTTTAGGAATTCTTATGAAACTAGCTTCTTTTGATGATAGAATATTTAACTTATTAACTGGTAGACTTTTCTCTATAAGCTTAACCTGTTTATTCATAGCAGATCACTTGAATAGCCATTGTTTTAATGCTCTTGCTTTTGGACCTAGTCCCTTAAATTCTGCTAATATGTTTCTTGTGTAAGGTGATAGGTTTGGTAATAGTGCTTTATAATATCTGTTTAGAGCAATAAATATCTCATCATATTTCTTGTTCTCAACGATCTCTAGTATTTGTTTCTGTAACTCCCTGATCTTCTCTGTATCCTTGGTTACTGGTGGTAGTGTTCTCCATTTGTCTCCTACTGGTGGTTTATATGGTAGTTTAGTCTCTGGAGTTGCTATATTGAGATCTTCAGTTATTATTATAATATCTATGTTTTTCTCCTTGACCTTACCCATATTACTCCTAACTATCCTATAGAATACTCCATCATAACGCTCTATAGCTGGTAGAGGCTCTGAAGCTGTATTACGTCTATAGGAGGGGCCTAGAATCAATAATTTAGCCATATCACCACCTACCTCTCCTCTATATAGATTCATGTATCTCCATAGAGATCTGCTCAATAACGTCACTATTACATATTTTGAGAACCTTTCTAGGTAGTATTATTCGATTATTCATATTAATCCTAGTGTGTACTAGAATAGACACTAATTCAGCACCTCTAGCATCTTAATATAATTATACTATAGCGTATCATAAATACTTTTGTTTAATAACCATAATATCTCTAATAAAGTGTATCTAATAACATATTGACTAAGAATAGACTTAGTATATATTTATTAGTCAATAATTCTACAAATGTTTGAACTCCAAGAAAATATGGATAAACATCTTCAAGGAAGAACTCCATCAAAAACGATTTGAAGTGCTGATAAACCATTATCTCCAACTAGTATTGTAAAACAAGGAATATGGAAACAAGCACTAATAGAGATATATGGGAAATTCTACAAGCTATATGCTTAGCATTACTGTCTCTCAGGTAGGGGCTGTTAATAAGAATACATGTCTTCCATTAACTTATATATTACAATTATAATTAACACCACAAAGCCGACTACTACACCTATTGACACTAAGTTTATCTCAGAGGTTGCATCAACAATGTTAGTAACACACTCGGGCAAACTTACATTTACACTACTACTAACCGCTTGTGCCACAATATAAACAAAAGGAGTTAGTAAAGCAAGGCCTATCAAATACCCTATTCCCCACCAAGGACTATTTACTGCTTTAAGGAAAACCGCTAACACATCTAGAGCACCTATTAATGCAACTATGGCTAATATAGAGGTAACAAACTGTTTGAGACATGTGAAATCAACATTTATTATGGTATTTTTTACTCTCAAAAACCCCCTAATATGACTATAAATACAACTATTATAATGAAGAACATAAATACAGTGGCAGTAGTTCCTCCTGCATTACTGATGCCTTCATTCCAAGACATAGGGATAAAACACCATGATTAGATACTAGATATTCCTATGAACTCATTATGCAACTAGGTTGCATAAAACTTTCGACAAAAGTTGCAGACCACTATTGGTTGCTGGGTAATGCATCAAATGTTTTCCTAGAAAATTAACAGGAATATAGATACAGGTATGTAGACTATGTTATTTTTGATTTTTAGTACGTCTTTTGTTAGTACTATTTTGCCTTCTTCTGGGATGACGTGTGAAGGAGTTTTCCTATATTTCGTCTCTATAATGAACCTGTAATTCCGACCTCTCTTCTTGACACATAACACAAAGTCTGTCTCCTTTTCTAAGCTATTGTGAGGTGTTATCCTATACATTAATACCTTTGTATAGTCTATAGAGGAAACTCTTTCAAAGAGCTGTTGTGAGAGAAGCAGGTGGGAGGCTACTACACTCTCTATTAAGTGTCCTTTAAAGTCTGTATGGTCTACAAGTTCCTTAGATGTATTAAAGGGGTCTGGTATGTTACGTAGGTAGCTATAGAGTGCATGGTATATGAAGGGGTCTAGCACATAGTTTTTCACATTCTCCTGGAGATTGGGAGTACAGCTTTCACTCTTCCCTTGCTCACGATATGAGAAGAAAAACGTCCAAGTTGTTTTTAAGTACTCTATGTAAGCCCTGAGACCAAACTTCTTCTTAGGTCTAGCATCTTCGTCTACACCGATTACCTCCAACTTTTTGAAGTTTAGTGTGGATGAGAGCCTCTTGGGCTCTGTTAGCACCTCTAATAACCTTTTGAGGTTCTCTGGATGAAGACCAGCCTTCTCAGAGTCCTTGACCAGCAGTTCAGCTAAGTCACTATAGAAATCCTCCGATATCTTGTTTGTTCGATGATACTCGTTTATCGCCCGTGGATAACCTCCATGAATAAGGTAGTCTTCCAGTATTGTCTGGAGTAACTGGAAATAATTATCATATATCTCTTGTATAATTAGAGGTATTCTTCCAGATGAGAGTTTGACTAGTAAGTTGAAGCGAGCCTTAGACCTCCTTAGCTTGTAGTAAGAGAATAGGCGGTCTATCTCACCTCTAATTGCCTCAACAACTTCAGGGAAGCGAAGAGGAACATGGATGAGATTCCCACTGACATTAAAGAGCTGTGCCAGAGCTCCTTGTCTACCTCGAAGCTTACTAGTAGCCTCAGCTAAGTCCATTGAATGGCTTCCAGCAGCAACTATCTTCATTCTACCAGCATCTATTAGACCAGTATCATACATGTTTTTAAGGGCTTGAGCCCATCCAGAATACATTGATGCCTCGTCAAGAAAAACATACTTCTCATAGAAGGAGGATCTAGCTATAGCTATTAGTAGGTCAGAGAGTTTGATATCTCTTAATCCTTCATAGTCTAGAGATACGTAGAATATTGACTTTGGGATAATACCCTTCTCCTTTATGAGATACCTTATCAAAAGTTTTATCAGAGTAGTCTTACCAACTCTTCGAGGACCCCTTATAGTTATGATGCCGTAAGCATTAAGCTTAGTTATATAGCGGCGGATATGGTAATAGAGGCGTGGTTCTCTCTCTAGTATTGAATTCTCAAAAGCTTTTATAAGAGGATCTCTTCTATCCCAGCCTTTATCCACCCACCAAGGATTGTAGGGCTCTAGGAGTGAGTATATGTCCTTAGCTTTGTTCACTTCTACAGCACCTCTTTATTATCATTGCAAGATCCCTTTCTACTCTCCCAAGCTCCTTTGCTAACTGCTCATACTTCACCTCAAGCTCACTCACCCTACTGGCTAGATTTCCATCCCTAGCATCTCCCAAGAAATCCAGTACAAGACTTCTAACAAGGGCAGGAACACTAACACCCTGCTCCTTTGCAATCCTCACAAGCTTCTCATAAAGCTCTGGCTCTATGTAAAACTTTACCTGCTTCTTACCCACCTCAGTCCCCAGTACTAATAAGTACCAATACAGTACTAAAAACTTATCTATAGTACTAGTCTAGTACTAATATAGTACTAGGGTATGTTCTACACAATCCCTCAATAATTATATACAATACCATACATCTCACAAATTAGTACTATCTAGTACTCCCAACTAAATAGTAGGTTAATCAGCATATAATCCACAGGTGCAACAGAGACATTTATTAGATACTGGATAGGGGTGTATGATTCTACCCTCCTCTGGGACATATGCTTGTTAATTCTGCTAATTCCTCTGCAGCCAAATACTCTAGAATCCCCTTTAGTGCTATGTCTAATACTGATACTTCCCTATTCTTTATCCTATTAGCATAAGTGGAGTGAATACCTAGCTCATGACTCTCTATACGCTTCTTTCACAAACATATGAATATCTTGTACTTGGTCTACTGATTTGATCTGTCTTCAACAACCTCAAATAGGATGCTTACTTTGGATGTAATACACAATATATAGCAGATAACGATAACATGCATGGTAAATCACGTATATGTATAAGACACTCTTACCTATACGTATAAGTTGAATTTAAGTTGAATTAATGATCTATAAGCTTGGTGGGCCCACGGTAATTTGATCCCTCGGGCTTTCGCCGTGTGAAAACACACTGATATACATGGTTCATATCAATGATATGCATGTAATCCAAAATGATGTCTATAACTAATATCAATTTGAATATTACCTATCATAAGATGTACTTGTTTTAGTTAGAATAGCATATAAAGACCTTTGTTATAATAGTGTTTAGGGGGAGATTATTGACTGAAGCCACGAATAGAATAGTAGTGGACTCCAGGATTATGGGAGGTAAGCCAGTAATAAAAGGGACAAGGATTCCTGTGTACTTTATCCTAGAGTTACTATCTAATGGATGGACTATAGATGATATCCTAAAAGAATATCCCCATCTCTCAAGGGAAGACGTGTTAGCAGCTATTAAGTATGCAGCCAGCGTTTTGAGGGAAGAAGTTATTGTTAAAGCCTAGACTTCTAGCTGATGAAAATATACCTCGAACCGTTATCATTATACTTAGAAAAAGGGGATATGACGTAGCCTCGATGGGAGCTTAGACCTGGTATGAGCGATAAAGAAGTAGTAGAGCTAGCCATAAAGGAGTCAAGAATTATAATAACGTTTGATAAAGACTTTGGGAGAATAGCACTATTAAAGCCTAGTGTTCCAGGAGTAATTATACTAAGAATACCGCCATTAAACCCCCTATACATAGCCGAGAGAATACTCTCAACATTAGAAAGAATAGAAAATCTATATGGCAAGTTAATCATAGTCAGAAAGAGAACAATAAAGATAATTACACTACGCCAATAGTTATCCTAGACGCTGTTGAAACCATGCCATAAAGTGCTAGACATAGTGAAAACTATTATGATGACCCCATTACAATATAAACCTGGTATAAGTACTTTAAGTTAGCTATGTCCATGCTTTTCTATACTTATAAGTATTAATT
>Ga0190312_1000222_pt1 | contig 20352 bp, 18 predicted proteins | sample 487007910_MG_FD_165046 | JGI IMG/M metagenome (GOLD analysis project Ga0190312, IMG submission 165046) | Hydrothermal vent sediment bacterial communities from Southern Trench, Guaymas Basin, Mexico - 4870-07-9-10_MG | ecosystem: Environmental > Aquatic > Marine > Hydrothermal vents > Sediment ... | reverse complement strand
TGTTTATTATCCTGTACTGGTGGGAAGGGGAGAACGCTTTCACCATCCGTCATGCACTGAATCGTGTACTCTGGTCCCTCAACTTTCTCCTCAATCAATATCTTATCCTCTATGTCTCTATATCTAGCCATTATCTGAGAATAAATCCTCTCAGCGTGCTTCTTTTTTACCTCTTCCTTCACCTTCTTAAGATATGCCTGAATATCCGCTATCACTTTAACTCCTTTCCCTCCCGCCTGTCTAGCGGGTTTAATAGCTACGCTCTCAGCATATTCTTCAATATAAGCTAGAGCATCCTCAATGGACTTAAACGCTTTAAATCTGAGCCTTCCAGGGATCTTGTATTTCCACATAAGCCTTCTCATAAACGCCTTCGATTTCTCTATCTCGCTAGCTTTACTATTTAACCCTATAACTGGTACACCACGGTGCTCGAGCTCATCGGGAACTCCATGGAATAATGGTTCTTCGGGACCAATGAAAACTAAGTCAATAGATAATTTCTCTGCCATATCCGCAACGAACATTGGGTCATTAATATTACCCTTTATTAGTTCGCCCCCAGTCTTCTTACAAATTCTCAATATCCCTGGATTAGCGTTACTTGAAATAGCATATATTACGGGCTCGTGAACGCTTCTATAAAACGCATCTGTTATGGCATGTTCTCTTGATCCACCACCAACAATTAAAACTCTCATAACTATTCACCTCCAAAACACTTCAAACAAACATTCTCCTTCTTCAAACCAAGAGCCTTAACCAAATCATCATTCGATATCCAATGGAAGGAATCAGCACCAACAACAATCGCTACCTCCTCCTCGCTTAGATGAGCGGCTATTAACTCATCCTTTGGAGGGATCTCTACCCCATATGGACAGCCAGCCACTATCCTTGGACTACCAACTAATATGTGAACCTCCTTAGCTCCAATCCTATTCCTTAGAAGAGATACGGTATTCTTCGTTGTGGTACCGCGGACGACACTATCATCTATAATAATCACTTTTTTCCCACGAAATACTGGCTTTATAGGGTTAAGCTTCAGCTGGACGCCTATCAATCTTTCAAATTGATTTGGCTTTATGGCGGTTCTTATCTTTCTTCCAGTGGATATGAAGCCGAGTTCTACAGGTATTTTAGTCTTATTAGCATATGCCATCGAGAAGGGGATCGCAGTATCAGGTATTCCAACCACAAGATCAGCTTCTATCTTGTATTTCTCAGCTAGAATTTCTCCTATCCTTCTTCTCACATCATATATCCATATTCCATTTATCCTTGAATCGGGCCTTGCTAAGTAAACATACTCATACGCGCAGTATTTGGGCTTAGGCTCTTTAATTTGTTCTCTCTCAACAGTGTATTGATTTAAGTAATAGAATTCCCCAGGTTGAACATCAGCTTTAAGATCAGCGCCTATTACATCAATAGCACAACTTTCAGAAGCAAAAACACCATAGTCAAAACCGAAACTCCCAACCACTAGAGGCTTTAAACCAATTTCATCCCTATAAACGATCATTTCGCCAGTATTATTAATCGCGATAATATTACTCACACCCTTGATTTTCTTAACAACATTTAGGCCCACTTCTTTGAAATCGTCCACCTCACCGAATTCTTTAAGAAGACATTGAGCGATGATTTCGCAATCCCTAAGAGTATTTTCTAAATTATACTCCGTGATGAGCTCTTCTCGGTTGAAAATTTTCCCAGAAAATACAAGGGCAATTTGCTTGGAATTATCACCGATTAGAATAGGTTGCTCATCATTCGGATCTGCACTTACTACGCCTATTCCATACCATCCGCGAAGCTCTGATAAAATTTTTTCATTAAAGATGTTTTCTACTAAGCCATTCTTACTGAATACTCGGATCTCCTTACCATTACCTGTAGCTATACCTGCTCTTTCCTGCCCCCTATGTTGTAGACCTAATAACCCATAATAAAGTATGCGGGAAACGTTCCATAATTCATCAAACGCGAAAATACCTATCAAACCACTCATTTCCTCACACCACCAAAAATTTTCTCAAGGACGGGAATCTGAGCTCTTTTAATCGGGTACTCACCAGTTAGACAAGCAAGACATAACTCGTTCTTGCCCAAACCAATAGCCTTAATAAGTCCCTCAACGGTCATATAACCAAGTGAATCAGCACCAATAATTCTTCTTATCTCCTCAACACAGTGGTTAGAAGCTATCAGCTCTCTTCTCATCGGGAAATCAATACCCATGTAACAGGGATACCTAATCGGTGGACAAGTTATACGAACATGAATTTCCGCAGCACCAGCTCGTCTTAATAGCTTAATTATCCACTTAATAGTCGTGCCCCTAACAATACTATCATCAATAAGCACAATTCTCTTACCGCTAATAACCCTTCTCACAACACCCATTTTTAATTGCACAGATAGTTCTCTGAGAGTTTGGCTTGGTTTAATAAAAGTTCTACCCACATAAGGATTTCTTATAAGACCCATTGCAACGGGTATACCAGAGACACGTGAATAGCCTAGAGCTGCTATAACCCCCGTATCTGGAACGGGAACAACGATATCAGCCTCAATAGGATAAAGCTCGGCAAGAATTTCCCCAAGCCTAAATCTCACATCATATACAGAAATGCCATTAATCACCGAATCTGGACGGGAGAAATAGATATATTCAAACATACAGTGAGCACGCCTATTACTCCTAATAACAATCTTACTAAAGACATCATCATCAAAGATACTAACTATTTCACCAGGAGCAATATCCCGTAATAATTCTCCACCTAAGGCATTTATAGCAGCGCTCTCAGAAGCAATAATGAATATCTCATCTCTTTTACCTAATACCAGAGGTTTAAAGCCCAGCGGATCTCTCATAGCGTGGATCTCTCCATTCTCTGTGAGAATTACTACAGAGTAAGCACCATCAAGATCTTTCATGGATTCTTTCAAGGCTTCAAAAATATCTCCAGTGGATTCCCAGTGATAAGAAATTAGAGCTGCAAGAACCTCAGTATCGGTATCAGTATAAAATCTATAACCCCGCTTATTAAGGAGCATCTTTAATTCGTGGTAATTAGATATTGTTCCGTTAAATGCTATTCCAAAGTATATCTCCTTATTATTAATATTAGTATGATAAATCATTGGCTGAGCTTCATCAATAGTGCTATGGCCAGTTGTACTATACCTCACATGACCAATTCCAGCAGAGCCCTTAAGTCTTTTAAGATCTGAGAATTTAATGGCCTCTATAACTAAGCCCAAATTCTTTAATAAGGTGATCCTATTTCCACTAGAAACCGCTATTCCAGCGCTTTCCTGTCCTCTATGTTGAAGAGCGATTAGCCCCTCATATATCCTCTGGGCTACATCCCTGCCATCGATATCTTTAATAGCAATAATGCCGCAGTGTTCCTTTAGCATCTTTTAAACACCTCCAAGATACTTTCTTAGCCCATTCTCGAAAGCGTCTCTAGCATCTCTTAAATCTATGACAATCTCTCTGTCTTTATGGAGTATCCTTATGCTTTTATCTTCGGTGACTTCGCCAATAATTCCGAGAAATGCTCCAGTTTCCCTAGCCAACCTGGTGATCTCATTAATGGTGGTTCTTCGAATCTCTATTACATATCTAGCATAGCTCTCCGAGAACATGATCTCATCAATTCGCAGGTTCTTCTCTCGAGGAACCTTATCTAAATCAATGATGACTCCTTTATTCCCCTTAATAGCCATTTCTGCTATCGATACTGCTAAACCACCGTGGGAAACATCATGAGCAGATACAATATACCCCCTCCTAATTCCCTCTAAAACAATCCTCATAGAGCTCTTTTCTAGCTCAGGATCAGCAGTAGGTGGTCTACCACCAATTATTTTATGAATCCAGTAATAATACTCTGAACCACCTAACTCATTCCTAGTTATCCCAACGACTGCAATAAGATTTCCTTCCTGCTTCAAATCCATCGTTCTTATCCACTCGTAACTCTCTATCAATCCCACAGCAGCTATTACCATCGTTGGTTTCACAGCAGTTCCAGTTGCCTCATCTTCGTTATAAAAACTTACTTTCCCACCAACACAGGGGATGCCTAAACTCCTAGCCATCATTGATAATCCGTGGAAAGCTTGGGAAAACTGCCAAAATACCTCAGGTTTTTCTGGGTTTCCGAAGTTTGCCTCATCAACGAAAGCTAATGGTTTAGCTCCCACAGAAACCAGATTTCTACAAGCTTCAGCGAGTGATCCAGCTGCGCCATTATAAGGATCCAAGTAAGTATGCTTGGAATTACCATCTATCGTAATCGCAACAGCCTTGTTTATCTCAGGTATTCTTAAAACAGCAGCGTCTCCTTGACCGGGTTTAATAACTGTTCTTATACCCACCTCGTGATCATATTGCTCATAAACCCATGACTTAGAAGCAATGTTAGGGGAAGATAGCAATTTTAACAGCGTATCTGATAAATCTTCTGGAATATCTGGCTTCTTAATATTCCTCAACTCATCGATATAATTAGGTTTCTTAGTTCTTCTCCTTATAACTGGAGCTTTAGCAAGTAGTTTAGCTGGGAGATCAACGACTATTTCCCCATTAAACTTTACAACAACCCTTTTAGTGTCAGTAACCTTACCTATAACAGCGTATGGGAGATCGTATTTCTTAAAGATTTTTTCAACATTTTTTAAGTGGCGAGGATCAATTGAGAGGAGCATTCTCTCCTGAGACTCACTAAGCATTATTTCATAAGGAGTCATACCCTCCTCTCTTAGATGAAGCTTCGAGATCTCTATCTCAACACCTTTATCTCCATCAGCCGCCATTTCTGAAATAGCACAAGTTAATCCTCCTCCTCCAAGATCCTTCGCGGCCTTAACATACCCTGCCTCTATTGCTTCAAGCACAGCATCCATCAGAAGTTTCTCTGTGAATGGATCGCCTACTTGAACAGCTGGCCTATCACTTTCCGATTCAGGTCCAAGAGTTTTTGATGCGAAACTAGCTCCTCTTATTCCATCTCTGCCTGTTGATCCTCCCACAACGATGATTAAATCTCCGACATCAATGAATTTACTCGGGATTATCCTATCTTTCCTAGCCAATCCTACACAACCAACATTTACTAAGCAGTTGATTCTAAAACTTTCATCAAATTCTACTTCACCAGCGACCGTTGGTACACCAATGCAGTTTCCATAATCAGCTATTCCACGGACAACATTTTTCAATAACCATACACAGTGGGGATCGCTCGGAGGACCAAATCTAAGTGAATCAAGAAGAGCTATCGGTTTTCCACCCATTGCGAGGATATCCCTTATAATACCGCCAACACCCGTAGCCGCGCCATTGTATGGATCTATTGCTGAGGGATGATTATGAGATTCGATTTTGAGAACTATTGCGTATCCATCACCAATATCTATGACGCCAGCATCTTGGCCTGGACCGACTATTACGTACTTAGATTCTGTTGGGAGTAACTTTATTAATGGCTTTGAAGACTTATATGAGATGTGCTCGCTCCACATAACATCAAACATTCCCCATTCAACAAAGTTAGGTTCCCTACCAAGCTTCTCTCTAATGTACTTTACTTCCTCCTCAGTAAGACTAACATGCTCTGGAATCATAACGCTCCCCTTTTAATTGTCTCAACCATGGATAAGAACAAAAGCTTACCATCATCAGTCCCGAATGGGCTTAGAATTCTTTCAGAAGCTCTTTCTGGGTGCGGCATCAAACCAACCACATTCCCTTCAAGATTTGTTATTCCAGCTATATTCGATATTGAGCCATTAGGATTGGCCTCATCACTTATTTCCCCATTCTCTGTGGAGTAGCGGAAAACGACTTGATCATTTTCCTCAAGCTCTCGTAAATCTTTAGGATCTATATAATAACGGCCTTCCTTATGAGCTATTGGCATCCTTAGAACGCTTCCCTTCTTAATAATTCTAGTAAATATTGTTCTATTCGTCTCAACTCGCACATTAACCCATCTGCAAATGAATAAGAGATTATCATTAGGTAGGAGGGCTCCTGGCAATAATCCTGCCTCAACAAGTATTTGGAAACCATTACATATCCCTAAAACGGGTTTCCCTTCCCGAGCCATTTCCTTAACATATTTCATGGCTGGACTATGAGCCGCGATAATCCCTGCTCTTAAATAATCACCATAGGAGAAACCACCGGGTAGAATTACAGCATCCCAATCACTTGAATTGAATTCCTTATGCCATACGAGACGAGCGTCTACTCCTATAACGTTTCTAAGGACATATACAACATCTAAGTCACAATTAGAACCAGGGAATTTCAGTACAGCCACACGAATATTCATTCTTTAATCCCTCGTATCTCCACCCTATAAGTATGAGCCACTGGGTTGTATATTCTAAGATCATTGCACGCTTTGAAAGCAATTTCTTTAGCCTCCTCCTCATTTTTGGCCTCAATTTCCATCATCAGAAGCTTGCCCACTCGCACCTTTTTAACGCAAGAAAAATTGCTCCTCAGCAATAAATCTCTGTGAATAGTTTCTCCCTCAGGATCCTTGGCGAGAGGTTTGTTAGTTATTAAAATTTCCACAAGATACACAGGCATTTTACGGAACCTCCTCAAGTACTATTCTCCTATAACACTCTTTGTAAGCCTTGAGAACCTCGCTCAATGGCTCTCCTTTTCTATAAAGATCCTTATCCAGTATCCTGCCAGTTTTAGAGTCCCATAACCTCATAGTGTCCCCTGTTAGCTCGTCTCCAAGAATAAGATCTCCATTTAAATCCCAACCATACTCAAGCTTAAAATCAACTAAGGTAATCCCTACTCGTGCTAAAAAATCCTTGAGAACATCATTCACCCTACGAGTAATCCTCTTTATTTCATTGAGCTCATCTTCTCTCACGATTTCGAGAGAAATTATATGCTCCTCTGATAAGAATGGATCCCCAAGCTCATCATTCTTAAGGAAGAATTCAATTATTGGCCTATTAAGCTTCTGTCCCGGCTTAAAGAGCGGAACTCTCTTAATAAGACTCCCATAAGCAATATTTCTGCAAACAACTTCAAGTGGAATCATTTTAAGTCTCTTAGCTAGGATTGTTCTCTCATCCACTTGTTCTATGAAGTGAGTAGCGATGCCGTTCTTTTCTAGAATGGTGAAGAGCTTAGCAGATATAGCGGCATTAAGAATACCCTTAGATGCGATAACATCGTGTTTCTTACCATTAAATGCTGTTAAATCATCCTTAAACTCAATCAAGACTTTATCAACCTGATTAGTTTCATATAAACGCTTTGCTTTCCCCTCATAAATAAGCTTGAGCTTTTCTGGGACGGTCAGCATGGTCATAAATGAACCCACAAATATTTCCTTAAATTCATGTAAAGATGGTAATACTATATAATCATAATTTTACAAGACATTGTTAAAGCATGAGTGAACTTTAACAAGAATCTGTTAAAGATAAAATTTAATATGAGTATTTCAACAAAAAATGTGTTTAAAAGAAAACATTCCCTTACTTATTCATGAGTGATTTTGATGAATATTCACGAGCGTTTACTCGTTATTGATTTCGGTTCCCAGTACACTCATTTGATTTGTAGGCGGGTTAGAGAGCTTAAAGTGAGAAGCGAGCTTATTCCTTGGGATAGGTTTAGTATTGATCTTATCGAAGAAGATGTTAAGGGAATCATTCTATCTGGTGGCCCTAAGAGCATTTACGAGGACGATGCACCTACAATTGATCCCTATATATTCACTTATGCAAGGAAAAGAAAGATTCCTATCCTCGGGATATGTTATGGACATCAGTTGATGGCTCATCTACTCGGTGGTGATGTATCTAGAGGTAAGAAGAGAGAATATGGGCCAGCCATACTAGAAATTGTGGGAGAGAGTAAGCTCCTTACTGGATTGCCTAAGAAGTCTAGGGTATGGATGAGCCATGGTGACTTGGTCATTAAGCTTCCAAGTAATATGAAGATTAGTGGAAGAACGGAGAACTGTCCAATTGCTGCCTATGAATCGATTGATGGCCTATTTTTTGGTGTTCAATTTCACCCAGAGGTTAAGCATACCGAGTACGGTATGAAAATACTTGATAATTTCCTTAAATTATGCGGATTCAGAAGAGATTGGGTCATCTCAGATATCATTAATCAAAAGATTAAGGAGATAAGACAGAGAGTGGGTGGATCTAGAGTTTTACTAGCAGCTAGTGGTGGGGTTGATTCTACTGTTACCGCTAAACTTATTCATGAGGCTATTGGGGATAATCTACATTTAGTCTTTATTAATACTGGTTTTCTCCGCGAGGGGGAAGTGGAGTGGGTTCTTAACATGCTGAGGAACCTAGGGTTTAAAAATATTCATTACGTTGATGCTTCAGATAGGTTTCTTAAGGCGTTATTAGGAGTTGAGCACCCAGAAGAGAAGAGGAAAATATTTGCTCGTATTTATGCAGAGGTTCTAGAGGAGGCTGCTAAAAAGCTCGAAAGAGAGTATGGAAGATTCCGTTTCCTAGCCCAAGGTACGATTTATCCAGATAGAGTAGAAAGTGGGGCTACAAGCTCTACTACTGATAAAATAAAAAGCCACCATAATGTAGTAATGCCTACTCTTTCCTCCCTAGAAAAACTTGAGCCTCTTGCAGATTTCTACAAAGATGAAGTAAGGAAAATAGCTAGATTACTGGGTATTCCAAAAGAGGTTTGGGGGCGACATCCATTTCCTGGGCCAGGACTACTTGTTAGGATACTCGGCTCTATTACTGAGGAAAAAATAAGAATAGCTAGGAGGGCTCATAAGATTGTTGAAGAGGAAGCTAAGAAATGGGGAATCTATGATGAATTATGGCAAATCTTCCCAGTAGTCCTTGATTCTAAAGCGGTTGGTGTTAAAGGGGACGCTAGATCATACGAATACATTGTTGCTATAAGAGCTGTTAAGAGCGAGGACGCCATGACAGCAGAATTCGCTAGGTTACCATGGGAATTCCTAGAACACGTAGCAAAGAGGATAGTTAATGAAGTGGAGGGCGTTAATAGAGTAGTCTATGACGTAACTCATAAACCTCCAGCAACCATAGAATATGAATAAATTCTCAGAACCGCCTGAGCTCATCACTCCAGTCGGCTCCCAAGGGGGCTCATCATCGTCTAATGAATGTCTTAACATACTAGTTAAGGATGCATCATAATCAGGAATAGTACTAAGGGAAGCTTTTAAAATTATAACTAAACTAGATCAAGTAAGAGTGGATATACCATGGAAAGACTAGCATAAACTTCTAAGATAAATTCATCATTCCTAGTAAGCATCATTCCTGCCCCTCCTTACATGCGTCGCACACGTCTTTACCTCCTTTCTTCGCCTCTGACACATAGACAAACTCGCCATCTAAGTGAAAGTACACCTTAACCATGTAGAAGGCTACTGCAACATCATCGTACAATTCTTTGAAGCAAACTTCTGCATAGGGCATTTCGAATCTTTCATCACCGACTTCTTCTACTTCGAGATAAAAGTTCGCTCCTATCGGTTTAAGCTTTCCTCTAACTCCTTCTTTATACCGGAGATACTTTTCCGCATCTCTAAAGATCTTTCTCTTAATCTGATGTTCTACCCATGGATTAGCAATCCATAACCTATACCTCTTCCTCCTAAACCTCAAAATGAAACACCAAGTATAGCAGTCTAAAGAATAAATCTCGTGAGTATGCCTTAATAAACATGTTCAGGAAATTCTATTCCTTCTCGAATTTATAAAAAGAAGTAGTTAAGCATTTCTTAGGAGCTTCCAGCCTTTTTTTCCAAGGATGATCCCTCTCTTAATGTAATTATGAATCATCCATGCTATTTTTTCCTGCTTTACCCAGTTACCATATAGTTTTCCACGACCAGTCATTCTTGACAACTCTTTCTTAAGCCACTCTGGTATTTTGCCAGGTGGAGCATTTTCAAGAGGAGTTCCTGGCAATGGCATAAATGTGTGAGCATGGATTCTAGCCCCCATTTCAATCAATCTCTTTGCCAGTCTTAAACTATCCATTAAGTCCTCCCTATCCTCACCTGGCAGGCCAAAAATGAAGTCCACATGAGGAATGAAACCGTATTTTCTACAAAGTTCTACTGCTCTTAGTACACAATTTGTATCATGACCTCTTCTAATCAGTTTTAACACTTTCTCGCTTCCACTCTGAGCACCAATTATTAGGACCTTGTTAGCTACTTTGCCTCGTAAAATTCTCAACGCATCTTCTGTCACAAAATCTGGTCTAACTTCGCTCGGGAAACTTCCCATAAATATTCTCCCGTTATAATGTTTGGCTAGGATATAGAGTCTTGACAAAAGAGTTTCAAGAGCGTTTAAATTAATTTCCTCACCGAGTCCACCATAGCTAAGAGAGTTCGGGGATATGAATCTGAGGTCTCTACCACCCTGTTTGAAGAATTTCTCCGCATAATATAGGATTTTATCAACACTTCTATGCCTTAAGAAAGCACCATGCATATATGGAACTTGGCAATAAGTACAGAGCCATGAGCATCCACGGGTTATCTCTATAGGACCTAGCAAATTTCTCCAGTAAGGAAATGGCGGGTAATCATTCAGATCAATACGCTTAGGAGTCCCAGTATAGATCAATTCTCCATAATAATTATAGGCTATTCCCCTAACCCCAAGAAAATCTTCACTATTCCTCATCCTCTCGAAGAACTCACGAAAACTTTGTTCAGCCTCGCCAATAAAGACAATATCAAATCTAAGATTAAGGAGAGTACCAGCAGGATCTCCAGACGCATGAGGGCCTCCTGCGACTAATAAAGCATTTGGGCAGATCTTCTTAATTGTTCCCGAAAGCTCCATTACATCAGGTAATTGAGGAGTCATAAAGCTCAAGCATACAACGGGGATATAAGCGCTCTGAGAAAACTGAGCGACTCTCTCCAATAGCTCTTCACGATTCCTAACAATAACGATTTCTTCGAGAATCCTACCAGATTCTACGGATGCTATAACGGCATTGAGTGCAAATTTGTTAAAACGCGAGTAGTAAAAAATAAAGCGATACTTGCTTCCCCCTGTTCTCATATTATATACCGCTTAATAAATATATGTGACATTAGATATCCTTCAATACTCGTTCAATTGATTATAATTCATTATCCCCCTGAATTTAACACTTTCAGAGTTGCTCCTTATTACACATGAAACTATTTATCCTCTTTCTCTACTCATCCTTGTTCCGGTTAATCTTTAATACTCTTCCTCTTGAATCTTCCTTTATATGTACATTTAGTAAGCTTTAGTGATAATTCCGAAATCGAGTTATGATTAAGTCTCCCCTGAAGACTTATTATATCTGTTTTTAAAAAGCTTTAGCACTGATGAGTTACTCATAGGTTTCATAATTTTGCAAAAACATGTTTTGATCAGTTAAATCATGTTTAATCACATAACTAATGAAGTATCTTGATCAAAAATATTGGTTAAATAAGCTATGTAGATGGATATCGTAATGGTAAGTTTTTTATTTGAGAATATCCTACTCACATAAACCTCACTCATGAATTATTTATTGGTGCATGATGAACCCTGATAACAAATATTTGGTTAGTTTTTGGAACTATTTTGGTGAAGAATTTGGATGAAGAATTTGATAAAAAGATAGAAGAAGAGGCCTTATTTTTATTAAAAGCGTCGAAAGGCTATCTCCAAGCATTAAAAGTAGCGGCAAAAGAGCTGAAATTAGATGCTTTTCTTCAAGCACTACAGCAACTTCACAGGAGTATTGGAGAAGTGATGGGGCTAACAAAATACATGCAAGCTAAGAAGGAGAGGTTCGAGGAAACTTTTAATAAAGTAATGACAGAGACTCAACAAATCCTTATGGAAGCATTCACGGTGATAGAGGAGTTTAGAAGAAAATTCGTAGAGAAATGCAACAGGAAAGATTAGTAGGAATGGGAAAATTTTATATAGTAGGGAAGGACTGATTAATGAAAAATTCTGTTTTCCCACTTTGGGATTTTTAGCAGCTTTCTTCTACTTGGTGGAGAGTATCATTTCGTACTGGAATTGTGCTAGCTTTAATACTTTTGCCCACGCCAGACACTTATTGGGTACGCTATGAGTAGAGCAGAGATACTAAATAGGGAATTAATCAAGTACCGTTATCTAATTGAAGAAACAGGCACATTTTTGATAAGTGGAAATGATGCTGTTGCCCGCGGAGCTATTGAAGCGGGGATAAGAATAGCGGTCTCATACCCCGGAACACCAGCCTCCGATATATTAGCTGCTATATCAAAGGTAGCTAAGTATCATGGAATACATGCTGAGTGGGCAACTAATGAAAAGGTAGCTTATGAGATAGCATATGCAGCGGCTTTAACAGGGTTAAGAGCTCTCTTCTCATCAAAGCATCTAGGAATCAATGTTGCGTCCGATACTATACTTGTTTCTGCCTACACAGGAGTTAATGGTGGATTAGTAATTGTATCAGTAGACGATATCCATCCATGGAGTTCTCAGAATGCTGAAGATACTAGGTATTACGCCAGATTAGCAAAGATTCCTTGCCTCGAACCAACCTCTCCAAGCGAGGCAAGAAAAGTCGTAAAATATGCCTTCAAGATAAGTGAGGAGTTACAATTACCGGTGATGGTCAGGTACACTGAGAAGCTAGCGGATACGTATGAATTAGTTGAGGTTGAGCCAATAGATAAGCATGCGAAGCTAAGAGAGGCTGAGTTTAGACCAGATCCAGAGAGGTATGTGATGATAGCCCCACACACTAGGAAGAATCATCCAATATTGAATAGCAAGAATAAAAAAGCGGAGGAACTTTTTAATGATTGCATATTCAATGAAGTCATAGGTCCAGAAGAGGCGGAGATTGGAATAGTTGCCTGCGGGGTTGCTTTTCAGTATGTAATGGAGGCTATAGAGAAACTAAATATTGGGAGTAAAGTAAGGATTCTGAAGCTTGTAACAACGCATCCCATCCCCAAAAAGTTAGTAAAAGAATTCCTTAAGAGTGTTAAGAAAGTTCTAGTTGTGGAGGAGATAGAGCCCATTATTGAGACTGAAATCAAAGCAATTGCTCAAGAAGAAAATTATACTCATCCGATCTATGGGAGGCGATCTGGGCATATACCTCGGGAATACGAATTAACTCCAGATACGATCATGAAAGCATTAGCAGATATATTAACAATAAATGGCAAGAATTTTGACATCAAGATAAATATTCCTCCAAGAATTCCTCATTTATGCGCCGGTTGTCCTCATAGAATAAGCTACCTAGCTATCAAGCAGGCGCTTAAAGAGTTGGGCGTTAGAGGGATCATTGTTGGGGATCGAGGGTGCTATAATCAGGGAGTTCATCCTCCTCTAAGAGCAATAGATACCTGCATAGCTATGGGAGCGAGCATTGGTATGGCGTGTGGGTTTTACCACGCTGGGGTTAAGGAGCCCATAATAGCAGTGATTGGGGATTCAACTTTCTTCCATGCTGGGATTCCTCCATTAATAGATGCTGTGATGCATAAAGCAAACATAACCATTGTTGTCCTTGACAACTCCATAACTGCGATGACTGGACATCAGCCTTGTCCAACTACTGGTAGAACAGCTGTTGGAGATCAAGCACCAGTTATGAGACCTGAAAGAATAGCCGAGGCCATTGGAGTATCCTACATAAGGGTTGTGGGCACATCAGATTTTCATGAATTGGTAAGGATATTAAAGGAGGCTATTAGAACTAAAGGGGTTTCCTTAGTAGTTATTAGATCTCCATGCGCACTAGAACTTGTGAGGGGAGGAAAAATCTCGAGAAAGTACGTTATTGATTACTCTAGATGTATTAATTGCGGAACTTGTATGAGAGTTACGGGTTGTCCAGCTATTGTTCAAGAGGACGATAAAATTGTCATTAACGCGTATGAGTGCACTGGATGTGGTTTGTGCAAAGCTATTTGTCCAGTAAATGCTATTGAGGAGGCAAAGGTGATTTCGTAATGGATATCGTATTAACTGGTGTGGGAGGTCAAGGAATCGTTTTTGCATCAAATCTCATAGCGACAGCGGCCATTATTAGTGGTTATAAGGTAAAGCTTACGGAGAGAAAGGGTCTCGCTCAGAGAGGAGGCTCTGTTCTTAGTTTTCTCAGGATATACAAAGATACAAATGTTTCTCCCATAATACCTATTTCCAGCGCTGATTTATTGCTTGGTTTTGAGATGATGGAAACTATCCGTAATATTAGATACATCAAGCCTGGTGGAGTAGTTGTAATGAACTCACGGAAAATATATCCCGTAAATGTTAAGATTGGAATGCATAAGTATCCAAGCGAAAAGGAGGTGAGAGAAATACTAGAAAGTCGATCCCTTAAGTATCACATAATTGATGCCCAGAAAATCGCTTTATCGGTAAATAATCCACGCGGAGAAAATGTCGCTCTGATAGGTTTTGCTTCCGGCTTAGGCTTATTACCCATAGACAAGGATATTCTTATAGAAGCTATTAGAATTAGATCTCCACCGAAGTACGCGGAAGCCAACATTAGAGCATTAGAGAAGGCTTATTTATTAGCACGGGAGGTGAGGTAAAGCTTGCCAGTAATGGTGGCTGGAGTAGGGATGACTAAGGTTGGTTCTCATTGGGACAAGAACATTATTGATTTGATGCTTGAAGCATCATTAAAAGCTCTAGAAGATGGCAATATAAGAGAATTAGATGCTATAGTGGTCTCCAATATGGTTGCTGATTGGTTGATAACTCAGTCCAATTTAGCCAGCTACTTAATGGATTACTTAGGAATACGCTCCTATGGTGTTCGTGTGGAATCAGCCTGTGGCTCTGGAGGGATGGGGATCCATTTGGGTTATAAGCTAGTAAAGAGTGGGGCAAGGAACGTTTTAGTAGTAGGTGTTGAAAAGCTAACTGATACTCTGACTCCAGATAATACCTCTGCCATGATGCTTGCTGATGATTGGATAGTAGGCTTTAATATGGGATCGACCTTCGTTTCACTAAACGCCCTCGCATTAAGACTATACTTGGATACTTATAAGGTTAATCACGAATACGTAATGATGTTTCCTGTAATCTGCCATGATCACGCAATATTCAATCCATACGCTCAATTTAGACGAAAAATAACCATTGAGGATGTGAAGAGGTCCCCCCTTATAGCTGACCCCCTCCATTTACTTGAATCCTCAGCATACGGAGATGGAGCAGCTGCGATACTATTATCAAGGAATAAAGGAGACGTTGAAATTATAGCCTCTGAGATCTCGCATGATAAAATATCTTTAAGTAGTAGAGAGAACCCCCTAATACTCAAGGCTGTAAAAGAAGCAAGCTATAAGGCATATAGATCCGCGAACATAGCACCAAGTGATATAGATGTGCTTGAAGTTCATGATGCCTTCAGCATAACAGGGATATTGAGTCTGGAGAATCTAGGCTTTGCTAAACTTGGAGAAGGATGGAAACTTGTCAAGAATGAGGAAATTAGATTAAACGGCGCATTACCAACGAATACCTTTGGAGGATTAAAAGCACGTGGGCATCCAGTAGGGGCTACGGGAGTATACCAAGTAGCGGAGATAACTCTTCAATTGAGGGGAGAGGCGGGGGATAATCAAGTAGATGGAGCTAAAGTTGGCTTAGCGGAGAATATCGGTGGAATCGGGACTTCAGCTATAATTCACATTTTGCGGAAAATCTAATGCCCGCTTTTAGCTTTCTATTTACTTTTTCTTTAACTATATTTTCTGCGCATTGTTAAATCATATATGGAATATGCTTAAAAATTTTACTAATACTACTCGTTTTATTGTAGCTGTTATTATGCTATCAACATATTATAGAGGATCTAAAATGGATGCTGTTATAGTTGAAGACCTACACAAATATTTCGGGAAGATAAAAGCGGTTGACGGAATAAGTTTCAGGGTTAGGGAAAGAGAGATATTTGGTTTAATAGGGCCAAATGGTGCTGGAAAAACTACCACCCTAAGAATACTAGCAACCCTCCTCAAACCTACGAGTGGTAAAGTAATTATTTTTGATCATGATGTGGTTAAAGAGCCTATGGAGGTTCGGAGAATTATTTCATACTTACCAGAGGAAGCAGGGGCATACGGGCAATTAACTGGTTACGAATACCTAAGATTTATGGCTGGCTTCGTGGCAAAGAGTTCAGAAGAGGTTGATAAGATGGTTAAGTTAGGCGCAGAGATTTCTGGTCTGGGGGAAAGGTTAAAGGACAAAATAAAGACCTATAGCAAGGGAATGAAGCGCAGACTTGCTTTAGCTAGGGCTCTTATGTCTATTCCTAAATTAGCTATCTTGGACGAGCCAACGAGTGGTCTTGATGTAATTCATGCTTATCATATCCGGGAAATGTTAAAGGATTTTGTAAAGAAATATGGAGTTACGATTGTCTTATCTAGTCATAATATGCTAGAAATCGAGTACTTATGTGATAGAGTTGTCATTATGCACAAGGGCAAAATAATAGCTGAGGGAGAGCCTAGAAAGTTATGCGAAGAGCATAATGCTGAAAATCTAGAAGAGGTCTTCGTGAAGGAGGTGATGGTCCATGCCTAGTGCTCTAGTAAACATCATCAAGAAAGAGCTAAGGGAGATATTTAGGGATCCAAGATTATTCCTCGGAATGATTCTTATCCCCCTTATAATGTTCCCTATTATGGGCATTGCGATGAAGGGAATAATGAGTAGTGCCATGGAAAAATCCTATGAAGAAGCCACTCTTGGTATTCTTAACCTTGATGAAGGGTCTATGGCTGACCAGATAATTGGATCCGTGGAATTCAAGGTAGCTCTTCAACAATACAATATTACCATAGTCTTCGTTAATGAGTCAGGAGTTACTAAAAGAGAGGATATACCAAGGTTCTTATCAGAGAATAGAACTGTTCAAGCAGTCATAGTCATCCCGGAGAACTTTACAGAGTGCATAAATAATCAGACTCCTACTGTTGTTGAGGTTTATATTGGTATGAGAGATATCTCCTTCGCCGCTAGTAGCGTTGAGGGTAAGGTACAGATATTCATTGATGTATTAAGAAAAACAATCTCTTACATAGTAATGCTAAGCTCTAATCCTAATATTAACCCAGTATTTATAGAGAATCCCATTTTGCCAATTCAAAATACCATTTACAAGGGCAAGATCTTAAGAAATATCTCCCCCAGCGCAATCGCTTCCATTCTTAGTTTTCAAGCATTCATGATTCCCATAGCTATGATGGTTCTACTAACGATGGCTATCCAGTTCGCTGCCATATCTGTTGCCTCAGAAAAAGAGCAAAAAACCCTAGAAACCTTATTATCATTACCAGTTAATAGATCAACGATCCTGTTAGGGAAATTAACGGGCTCCCTCATAGTATCTCTCGTAGGTACTATAGGTTATATGCTTGGCTTCCAATATTACATGTCCTCAATAACCGAGTCAATGCCTATAGAGCAAGTACCCTTAGAGGCTATAGGCCTTGGAATAGATGCTATTGGCTATATCCTCCTAGCGATCTCCTTATTTCTTTCCCTATTATCCACATTATCCATGGTAACGATACTCGCCGCATTTGCTGAGGATGTTAGATCCGCGCAATCATTAACGGGAATTCTCATCTTACCAATTACCCTCATTGCTTTCTTCTCAACGTTCGCCATATCCTTCGGAATCATCGGCCCTTGGATTTATATCCTCTTAGTAATACCATTCAGTAACCCAATGGTGACTCCATACTTCATAATGAACAAGACTTACCTGCCAGTTATTCTAAGTATGGTCGCGCTAATAATAGAGACTCTAGTATCATTTCAAATAGCAGCTAGATTCTATAGCTCTGAAAAAATCCTGACAGCTAGGATAAGATTCGGCAAAAGACGAGAAAAAACTTAAATTATCCAAAATTATTCCCCTTCCCGCATTTTTGCTTTAGACCTGTTGAACTCCTCCTAATATACACTCTTCCTCATAATAGATAGAGTTGGTATGGTTTGTCAAAAAATTTCTTTGGTTCCTTTCCTAGTTTGTGTCTCATCTCTTCTTCGCAGATGTATGGGCTCGCGTAGCTTTCTCCTCTATATCAAAATCTTCTGGCCGCGTCAAGAGACCATGCCAAGATGAGGCAAAACAGAAAAACAGCACCCCAGAAAAACCCGATAAATTTTTGACAAACTAAGTTGGTAGCCTTATTTATTTCAGGAAATATGAGAAAGCTCTTATAGGACTAAAAAGAAGTTTCATATTAGCTATTACTATGGAGCTGGTTTGTCAAAAATTTATTTCCTCACCTCCTTCAGCCGTTATCCAGTCAAGCTCCGCCATAGGGTGCCCAACAAGATTAGGACATTCCACGTCAAGGCCTTGAAGAGAAGCTCTAGACACCTAGAGAGCCAAGAACGACCACGAACATAACATCCAAAAAGCCTCTTAAAAACCTTAAACATCGCCTCCAAAACCCACCTAGCATTAGAATACCGACGAAACCACGGCAGACCACGCATCCTCTAATAAACAGCCATAAGGCTCCGCCTCGGAGCACCCCTCCGCTTACAAGGCTTAATACCAGGTATAGCATTGAGCCTCTCCTTAACCTCTTTATAGGCCCTATTAGAGGCATACGCCGAATCAGCTGATACGTAGCGAATCCTGAAACCGAAGACCTTGGAGAGCCTCTTCAGTTCTGGGAGGAAGTAGTCCCAGAAAGGTTCACTATCGTGGCAATACCTATCACTCGGCGTCGCCAAGATTATGACCCTCATCTCCTCGTCCATAACGACGTGGAGCTTGAAGAAGTCCGCCGCTTTCTGAGCCCTGTAGTTATAATAACTGGTGACGTCCATTATCTGGAAGTCCGTTGAGTCTATCAGAACGCCTATTTCCCTCGTCCTATTCTTCAGGACTATAATGGCTACGGCCTCAATAATGTCTTGTATCTCTCCCGGCTTGATCTTCTTTGCGAATGCGTGGAGGTTCTGGAATGTCATTACCCTCTTTATGCCTAGGACTTCTCTCAGCTCTCTCGCCAGCGTCTCCATTTCTCTGTAGGTGTAGCCTAGGGCTTTGGCTATGGTTATTATTGTCATTTTCTGTGGTATTGTCATTTTTCTCTGGCCGTGCTTGCTGTATTTCGGATATATTTGCCCATATATGGCGTGGAGAACGAGAGCCAAGAGTTTTAAAGCTTCCCATCCTATATATTTTCTCGTGGGGCGGGCCTCGCTGTTCTTCCTGTTGTCTCCGTAATACCTAATACCGCCCGCCCCACCATAAAAATGACGCCTAGACGTCGAGTCAGGAATTTTTTGACAAACCATATGGAGCTAAAATATTTAGAAATAGTCCGTGATGCCATGCGTGTAAAGAAGTGGGCAAATGAACTTGTCGAGAGATTCGGAGGGAGGGCTGTTTATCCCATTACTCTGTGATTGGTGGGTTGAGCAAATTACCTACTCGTGAAGACGTTCTTAAGGCGCTTAAAAGCTAAAAGATGTTAGAAATATTGCTAATAGGCTCGTTGAATGCTTGTTAGAGAGGAGTTTTCTCGATTTTCCAGTCGAGAAAAACTTTGTATCTCTTAGAGAAAGCAACGATGTGCCATTACTTCGTGGCTTTGTAAGCATTTGTGGTGAGGATGTGGTTTCTGAGAATTATCTTAGTTATGTAAAATGCGTCGTTGAGGAATACTCTACAGCACCACATTTCGTTCTACGGAACGATGAATCATTTATGGTGGGGCTCTAGTGAGACTGAATTATAATCATAAAAACTTGACGGAGTTGGCGAAAGAGCTGTGCGCGAGATACAATATTAGATTCCCGAACCAAGCTGTTTTCGCAAATAACCAGGCACAAGCTTTAGAAATTATGCACTTTATCAAGAAGGCAGAAGAAATCCTGACAAAATTTGCGGAGAAGAATAGTATTGGGGAATATTCTAGAAGTGTAGAGAGAAAACAAATCGGTATCTGTCACTGAGGCGCCTATAGGATTACTAATCCATCAATACGGTGTCAACGAAAATAGAAAAGCAGCTCTAGCTAATATAATTGCCCGACAGCTCAGAATCTCAAAAGCATTGAAAGAAGGACTGAAGATCTTGTTAAAGAATTCCTAGCCGAGGGAATAGATATAGAAAATCTAAGAAAAGAAATTGAAAAACTTGTCAGATCCTACGATCCATGCATATCATGCGCTGCACGATTTAAGAAAATACAGCAATAAGCACGAAAAATTTAAATAATTTTTTTATATATTTCCTCTACGAGATGG
>Ga0190312_1000219_pt1 | contig 20779 bp, 21 predicted proteins | sample 487007910_MG_FD_165046 | JGI IMG/M metagenome (GOLD analysis project Ga0190312, IMG submission 165046) | Hydrothermal vent sediment bacterial communities from Southern Trench, Guaymas Basin, Mexico - 4870-07-9-10_MG | ecosystem: Environmental > Aquatic > Marine > Hydrothermal vents > Sediment ... | reverse complement strand
AGGGCTATCGGGTAAAGCCGTATACATAGATACGGAAGGTACTTTCAGGCCGGAGAGGATAATCCAAATAGCGCAATATAGGGGGATCGAGCCTAGGGAAGCCTTAAAGAACATCATATACGCTAGGATTTACGACCCCGCTACATTACTAGCGTCCATAAAGGAGATTGATAGAAGGATCAAAGAAGTTAAGTTAATAATCATAGACAACTTAGCTTCGCCATTTAGAGGGACTTATTACGAGGTTAGTAAGGACAAGGGTATCTTATTATACTCTAGGGAGTTGGCTAGCTTATTATTCGAGTTAAACATAATGTCCTTTAGAGCCAATTTGGCCACAGTAATTACTAATCAATTAATAGCCGTACCTGAAGCAGGCGAGGAACCTTACGGCTCAATATATTTAAGCAGCTTCATAACTCATAGGATAATGTTAAGAAAGTTAAGATCTAACAAAAGGATAGCTAAGGTTATCTTTAGTAAGAGTAGTTATAGCGGTGAGGGAGTTTTCTCCATAACTGATAGAGGAATAGCATAGTATGGTAGTTAAGGAGCTAGATTCCTTGGATTGCGCAGCATTAGCTATAGAACTAAATGAGGAGCTTAAGGGAGCTATACTTAAAAACGTTTACCAATTGATACCTGGTTGTTACTTACTTAGATTTTACATACCTTCAAAGGGTACCAGAAATTTGATAGTAGAGGTAGGGAGAAGGATAAACCTTACCGATTACGAATTCCTTCAGAGAAGCGAGGTAGATCATTTTACCTTGATGTTAAGGAGACATCTTAGGGGATTGAAAGTAAGGGAAGTAAAGCAGTATGATTTCGATAGGGTAATCGAAATAGCGTTCAAAAGAGGGAATAAGACGGCTAAGTTAATTGTGGAACTCATAGGGAGAGGAAACTTGATATTACTCGATAAGGAGGATAAGATATTAGTGGCTTATGATTACTTTAAAGGTAGGATAAGACAGGTAATACAAGGCCATAAGTACTCCTATCCGCCTCCTCGAGGACTTGACCCTACTTCTGTACCTGGGGATTACTTGAAGCATAAAGCTAAGTATTTTAAGGGTAATATCGAGGATTTCTTATTAAAGGAGTTAAACGTTAGTAGGTCCCTAGTAAGGGAGGCTATAGTTAGAGCTAGGGTGAAAGTAGGTGAGAGAACTAATGAATGCGCTGATTACTTACCTCTAGTAGTGAATGTCATGAAGGAAATCATAGAAAAAGTAAGGAGTGGCAATCTCAATCCTAAAGTAGTTATTACCGATGGCATTATCTCGCCATATCCTCTGGACTACTTAAGCGTTAAGGGTGACGTTAGGTCATATAGAAGCTTTAACAAAGCAATAGATGAAAGCTTTAGGGAGGAATTAATTAAGAGGATCATTAAGTACAAAAGTAAGCCATTAGAAGAGGAGAGGAGGAAATTATACGATATCCTCGAAAGGCAAAAGAGGACTAAGGAAGATTACCTGAATAAAGCTAAAATTCTAAAGGAGCTAGCTGATACTCTATTCTCACGCTTAGACCTACTTAAGGAGGCTCTTAAAAACCTACCAAAGGACCTCGATAAAGTAAGAGAGTCCTTAAATAAAATTGGCCTAAAGGTAGTAGACGTTAAGCTAAATGAGGATAATGTTACGCTATCGTTAGGGAAAGGAATTACCGTAAACGTACCTAGGGGAGGCAAGGTAACTGAAGCCCTTTCTAAACTTTACGAGGAGTATAAAAAATACTCGACTAAAGCTAAAAGGATAGAGGAGGAAATAAGGAAAACGGAAAGTAAAATAACTAAGTTGAATTCTAGCGCCTTAAGTCCTAATGACGTAGTAAGGAAGTACGTGAAGAGACGCTGGTACGAGAACTTCCTATGGTTCCTAAGTTCGGAGGGGTTCTTAGTGATAGGGGGGAAGGATGCTAGCCAGAATGAGACCTTAGTTAAGAAGTATATGATGGAGAACGATATATTTCTACATGCCGATATACATGGGGGGCCTGTGGTAATCGTAAAGGCCGAGGGCAAAGAAATAGGGAAAATTACACTAAAGGAGGCGGCCACTTTAGCTGCAGCTTTCTCTAGGGCATGGCAATACGGCTTCTCTTCGATCGACGTATTCTGGGTTTATGGGAGACAGGTTTCCAAATCGCCCCCTAGCGGCGAATATTTAAGGAAAGGCTCCTTCATGGTTTATGGTAGGAGAAATTACCTGAAAGGCATCCCTTTAAGAATTTGTATAGGCATAGATGATGAATGTAAGTTAATGGTAGGGCCGGAAAGCTTAGCGGGAAGGTTAAGGGATTACCTAATATTATCGCCAGGCAACTTACCTAGAGAAGCCATAGTAGAGCGCTTAAGTAAAGCCTTAAGGATGAAAGGATGTAAGGGGATCGATAAGGGAAATATAGCTACTTTAGTACCTAAGGGGGGTCATTACATAATTAAATCCGCAGGCATTCTAGCTAAGCTCCAGTAAGCGCTTAACTTAAATAAATACGTTAAGCGTTCCTTGCTAAACTTTATCAAAGTATAGTGCTAATACTTTTAGTAATTAAACTCACTTGAACTTTATCCTTTGAGAACCGGTGATAAGGCTGAGGAGAGATAGGGAAAGAATTAAATTAACTGAGCTAATAGATCAGGAATGCGTAAGTTATGTGAATGAAGCTAGCGAAGTGGCTGACGCCTTAAGAAAGTTGGTAAAGGGGAATTTAATTGCCTTACTAATAAGGAAAGTTAACAATTATAAAATAAGTGGTTTGATAACTCAGATAAGTCCTTTGAATACTTTATCGAAGTTTACTTTACCCTTAAAACGCTTCTTAACTTCCCCCATAAGTATAATTAAAGTGAAGAGTTATAGGACTAAAGTATATACTACCGATACTTTGATAAAATTATTAACTTACATTAGGAGACATAAGCTAGCTACCGTAGTACCGCTTTACGCTACAGCTAATGAAATAATGGGAGTCGTAACTTATAGGAAAATCTATGAATATTTAAGGAAGTTAACCGATTTAACGCCTATTATAACTTCGCTAAGCTCTAAAAAGTATCCAGAGCTCATGGTTTCCCCTAACACCATGGCTAAGACCGTGATAAGGAAACTAGCGAGGTATGGATCCTATCCCGTAATAGTACATAGGAAGGGTAAGGTATTAGGCGTAGTAAGGCCCCTCGACCTCTTAAGACAATTCTTGGAGGAGGACGTATTAAATATGATCGATAAGGGAATAGATGAATACTTCCTTAACGCTCCGATTACCGTTTTCGCTTCAAGGGATTACCCTTCGTCTACTTTAGAGGGCTTTAGAGTAGATGAAGTGCATAGGGCGTTACTTTCTCATGGATATATTTTAACTCTTTCATCTAATAGGTTAGCGGGATTAATTACCATAAGGAATGTTATAGTGGAATATTTCAAGGGATTAAGCATATGACGAAATTCATTTTAGATGCCATGCTAGGTAACTTAGCTAAATGGTTAAGGATGCTAGGGTACTACGTAATTTATTCGCCAGAAAGTAGAGACGAGGAACTCTTAGATAGAGCGTTAAAAGAGGGATTTATGGTGATAACTAAGGATAGAGGACTTTTTAAGAGAGCGTTAAAGAGGGGTGCTAAAGCTTATTTACTTACTAGCAAGACTAACTGGGAAGCTTTAGCGGAGCTATCAGTAAGCTTAGGTATCGAACTCGAACTAAATCCCTTTAGGACTAGGTGCCCTAAATGTAACGGTGAACTTAAACTAGTACCTAGCGATGAGTTTAAGGAAGTATTGCCGCCGGGCGTAATAATCAACAATAAACTAGTATGGATGTGTGAAGATTGTGGTTCATTCTATTGGATGGGATCTCATTATAAATCCATAAGTAGAATATTAAGTAAAGCTAAAGCCGTTAGGCCCGTAATCCTCAATAAGTTGTACAGTAGGGTTATCCCTTAGATCAGCTCCTACCTAAGCTTCTAATTTAAGTTAGTTGGTGGAGTGAATTTAAAAAATCCCAACCCGTACTAAACTATTAAGGTGAAAACAACTATGAAATTAAGCATAGAGGAGGGTCGGTACTTAGTTAGGCTAGCTAGGGAGGCGGTTAAGGAATACCTAATTAGCGGTAGGCAAATAAACCCTCCCCCAGATACTCCACCTAAGCTAAGAGAGAAAAAAGGGGTTTTCGTAACCATAGAGAAAATAGAGATAAATTCTAGCGGCGTCTGGAGGAGGACCCTTAGAGGCTGTATAGGGATTCCTGAACCTATATACCCTATAGTGGAGGCAACCATATATTCTGCTATCTCAGCCGCTACTAGGGATCCGAGGTTCCCCCCTATGTCGTATCCGGAGCTAAAGGACGTAGTATTCGAAGTAAGCGTCTTAACTAAGCCTCAGTTAGTTAAGGTAGAGGATCCCAAGGATTATCCTAAGGAAATAAGGGTCGGATACGATGGGTTAATAATAGAGAGAGGACTTTATAAAGGACTACTATTACCTCAAGTAGCCGTAGAGTACGGTTGGGATGAGAGGAAGTTCTTAGAGCAGGTTTGCTTGAAAGCAGGGTTACCCCCGGATTCCTGGCTCTTACCAGATACTAAGATCTATAAATTCCAAGCTCAGATATTCTACGAATTAAAACCGGAGGGAGAAGTTATAGAGAGGTTAATACATTTAGGTAGGGGAAAGGAGGAGGAATGAGGGCTTATTTCGCGCCCTGTGGTATAGGATTAGGTCATGCATCTAGGTGTTTAGCCGTAGCTAGGAAGTTAACGGATTTAGGCTACGAAATTATCTTCTCTACATACGGCGAGGCCTCTAGGTACGTAGAATTGAACGGATTTAAGGTATTACCTACTAGCTCTATAGAATATGAATTAAAACCTGACGGTAGCATAGATATAGGGGGCACCATAGCTAAGGGACCTAGAATATTTTACAATTTCTCTAGACAACTAGGCGCCGACCTCTATTACCAAACGCTGCTAACGCCAGACGTAGTTATATCGGATAGCAGGATAACTTCCTCCTTAGCGGCTCTAATTAAGAGGGTTCCACATGTACTGATAACTAATCAATTATTAATTCTACTTCCGGCCGAGAGGAAAGGAAAGGGGATCTTCGAGAATTTCATCTTAGATTTTATCATGACAGTATGGAAGAAAGCAGATGCTATACTCATACCTGACTTCCCTCCCCCCTATACTATTTCTAAAGGAAACTTAGCCTTTGATGATGACTTTGAGGAGAAGGTATTCTTAATAGGCCCTATAATTATGAAGTTACCGCATGAATTGCCACCTAGGGAGGTAATCAGGGAGGAGTTAAATATAGGGGAGGACTTAAAGTTAGTACTGGTACTACTTAGCGGTACAAAGAGAGAGAAAGAGGTAACGCTTACCTATTTACGATCATTACTTATGGAAATGAGGGATTTAGAGGATTATCTCTTTGTAATATCGGAAGGCAAGGTAGGTGAGGAAGTAAAGGAGGTAAGGATAACCGATAACATAATTTCGTATACTTGGTTACCTAATAAATTCGAATTACTTAAGGCATCTGATATAGTAATAGGGCATGGGGGGCATACTACCATAGCGGAAGCTATGTATTATGGGGTACCCATGGTATTGTTACCTAATAAAGGCCATACCGAGAGGTTAAGTAATGCTCGTTCTATGGAGGAATTAGGTCTAGCTAAGGTCATAAGGGGAGATATGCTCAATGAACGAAGGTTAAGAAGAGCTTTACTAGAAGTAAGTAACGAGGAATACAGGAGAAGGGCAGAGAGGATAAGTAGAGAAATAGCAATTTTCAACGGAGCTAAGAAGGCGGCTCAGATTATAGACCGCGTGGTTAAGGGGATGTCGATAGATGCTCGTAGAAGCTGAAGTTAAAGTTAGGATCTTAGAGGAAGATCCCATATTAACGAGGTTAAGTAAGCTGCAAGAAAAGGGAACTTACGAGGAGGAGGATACGTATTTTGACGACCCATTAGGGATCCTAAGGAAGATGGGAGGAACACTTAAGTTAAGGAGAAGAGGCAATGAATATTCCATAATATTTAAGGGAGGGGATAAGGGAGGAGAATACAAGATAAAGGAGGAAGTAGAAGTAAGGATTAGTGATGTGAATGCTATGGAGAGAATATTGATAAAGCTAGGTTTTAAACCACGTTTAAAAATTCACAAAGTTAGGACCGAGTATTTGCTCCCTAAGGGTAAGGTATTTATGGATAGGATAAGGGGATTAGGCACCTTCGTAGAAGTAGAAGCTTTAGGGAGGAGTAGGGAGGAAGCAGAGTGCCGTTTAAAGGAACTCGTAAAGGAATTGAAGTTAAACCATAAGAATCTAATTAAGGAATCCTATCCACGAATGCTATTAGGGGGTAAGTAGGGAAATAACGTAAACCATTTTCAAGGATAATATTATTTAACTAGAGCAGAGCATAGGAAAGTGGAAGTAGTTTAGAGGGTAAAGAGGTTATGTATTACGAGGAGTTAGCTAAAGCTTATGCTAAGATAGAGAAGACCACTAAGAGATTAGAGATGACAGCCCTTCTAGTGGAATTACTAAAGAACACACCCCCAGATATAGTAGATAAGGTAATTTATTTAACGCAGGGTAAGTTAGCTCCTGATTACGTAGGAGTAGAATTAGGGGTAGCGGAGAAATTAGCCATGAGAGCCCTTTCGCTTGCTACTTCCGTAAGCTTAAGCGAAATCGAAAAACTATATAAAGAGAAAGGGGACTTAGGGCTAGTAGCGGAGCATATATTATCCACTAGGAAGGCCGTATCTTTACTGGATTTCTTTGGGACTTCAGAAACTAAGCAGAAATTAACGGTTAAAAGGGTATACGATAACTTCATGAAGATTGCTAGGGCTAGCGGAGAGGGGTCTCAGGACGTAAAAATATCAGCGTTAGCTTCATTACTTAAAGACGCTTCACCTTTAGAGGCTAAGTACATCTTAAGGACGATTACCGGTAGGTTAAGGCTGGGAATAGCCGATATGACCATATTAGATGCTTTAGCTATAGCATTCGGAGGCTTAAAAAGGTACAGGGAGGTAATAGAGAGAGCATATAACGTACATCCGGACCTAGGTTTCATAGCCAAAATAGTAGCTACTAAAGGCATAGAGGGCTTAGAGGAAGTTAAAATAACTGTAGGTATCCCCATACTACCTATGCTAGCAGAACGGCTAAGTAGCCCGAGGGAAATACTCGAGAAGCTAGGGGGGAAGTGCCTAGCGGAGTATAAATATGATGGGGAGAGGATGCAGATACACAAGAGGGATAAGGAAGTAATAATCTATAGCAGGAGGCTTGAAAATATAACATACCATTACCCGGACGTTCAGGATTACATAAGGGAATACATTAAGGTTAAAGAAGCTATCTTAGAGGGCGAGTGCGTAGCTATAGATCCTGATACAGGCGAGATGAGGCCCTTCCAGGAATTAATGCATAGGAGGAGGAAGTACGGGATTAAGGAAGCAATAGAGAAGTACCCAGTGGTACTTTACCTATTTGATTGCCTTTACGTAGAGGGGGAGGATTTAACTACCAAACCCTTATACCTTAGGAGGGAGAAGTTAAGGGAAATAGTAAGGGAGAGCGAGAAAGTACGCTTATCCACGGCTAAGGTAATAGGGGATCCTAAAGAGTTAGAAGTATTCTTCGAGGAGGCAATAAGTGAGGGATGTGAAGGAATTATGTGCAAATCCCTAGAAAGAGATTCCATATATCAAATGGGGGCTAGAGGATGGCTATGGATAAAGTACAAGAGGGACTATAGGTACGAAATGACAGATACGGTCGACTTGGTAGCTGTAGGGGCTTTCTACGGTAAGGGTAAGAGGGCAGGTACTTACGGGGCCCTTTTGATGGCAGCGTATGATCCGGAAAGCGATACCTTTAAAACGGTATGTAAAGTAGGTAGCGGCTTTACTGACGAGGACTTAGCTAAGTTACCGGAATTATTTAAGCCTTATATAATACCTCATAAACATCCTAGAGTGGATTCTAAAATGGTCGCCGACGTATGGTTTGTACCGGCTATAGTACTGGAGATTATAGGAGCTGAAATTACTTTAAGCCCACTTCATACATGCGGGTTGAATAAGGTAAGGGAGGGGGTAGGATTAGCAATAAGGTTCCCCAGGTTTACTGGTAGGTATAGATTCGATAAGAGCCCCGAGCAGGCCACTACTGTAAAGGAACTAATAGAGATGTATAAGGGGCAGAAGAAGGTAAGCGTAACTACATAGAACTTAAATTCTTTCCTTCATGTACATCTTCTCGAAGGTCCATCTACAGGCCCCCCTAATTTCGCTTAACCTCCTATTAGAATAATTCCTTATAATGATCTCCTTTATTATCCCCTCCTCGTCCTCTATTACCTCATAATTAAAAGCTTCCTCCGGCGAAATTAGCCCTCTCTCTACTTTCCTCTTGTCTTCCCTCTTCATCCCCTCAAGTACTCTATCTATGAAGAAACTCCTGAAAGGAGAGGTTGAACTCCTAAAGTTCCTTAAAGGGACTATTCTTAGGTAACTTCTATGTACTATAAACTTAGCTAATGGTATCTTATCGCTAGATGAGGTAAGTACGTACTCGCTAATAGGTTTCTCCTCCTTAAGTAGTTCCATAGCGGTCTTGAAGCTTTTAGAACTTAAAGCTTCATCTAATAACCTAACGAGTACCTTTAGCGTAGCCAACTCCTCCTCTAATTCCTTAATCCTACGCTCTAAGAACGATTTCGCTTCGGCCAACTTTTTAACTACATCCCCTTCGATCTTAAACCCCCGCTAATTATATTAGCGGCCTAATTAATTATTCTTACCTCGTGAGGGCCAGGAAACTCAACGGATTTAAAGCTTTTATCTTCGATTTGGATCAGACATTAATCGATAGTTTAGGTAGGTTCTACGTAGCCTTCATAGAGGCGCTAAAGAAATTTAAAAAGAAGCCGATAGATTATAGAACATTTCTTAAGCTTTACGAAGACGATAAGTTAAATACCTTATTGAAGGGACTATCCTTAGAGGATTTCTGGAATTACTTCCTTAAGATATACGATGAGGTAAACGCGCCTCCTTCTAGACCCATAGAGGGATCCTTGGAGCTCTTAAAGAAGCTTAAAGTTAAAGGAATTAAAGTAGCAGTAGTTACCGGCAGGAGAACGCCTAAGGAGAAGTTAATTCGCGTACTTTCCGATATGAACTTTATGAAATACATAGATTTAGTAATAACGGCTGAGGAAGATGATGAAATAAGCAGGGGATTCCTTAAAGTAAACTTACTTAAAGAGGTGATGAAACGCTTAAATGTAAAGGCTGAGGAGTGCGTTTACGTGGGAGATTATAAACCAGATATAATTTCCGGGAAAACGTTAGGCTTCTTTACAATAGGGGTTCTAACGGGTAAGGAAAAGCCAGAAGTACTTAAAGAATTAGGAGCTGATTTAGTAATAGGTAAAGTAGGTGATTTAATTGATTTAATTTAACGAGGTTCCTACATTATGAGGGACTCTTTTATAACTTCGATAGGGAATGTAAGTGTAGATATAAGCTTAAGGATAGTTAATCCCATTGAGAGGGGCAAGGAAGTATTAGCTTCAGAGTTCTATTTAGGGGGAGGGGGGGCTGCTTCCAATTTAGCTTTAGCGGTAGCTAGGTTAGGAGTTAAATCTAGGTTTTTAGGGTATGTAGGCAACGATTACTACTCCTCCTTAGTCTTGAAGGAGCTAAAGGGCGAAGGCGTAGATACTTCGTTCGTCAAAGTAATAGAAGGGAGGACGGGAGTAGTAGTAATATTAGTAGAGGAGGGGGGAGAAAGGACTATGATAGCTTATAGAGGAGTTAATGAATACGTTTCCGAGGAGCTTATCACTGAAGAAAGCTTAAGGAATACATCTATCCTTCACGTAAGTAGCTTACCTGGCAATAAGGCCTTAAGGATCCTTAAGAAAACTAAATCCATAAGTAAGAACATATTATGCTCCTATGATCCGGGAAGCGCCATTACCACGGAGGGGGTAATGGATTGCCTTAAGTATATTGACATATTCTTACCCAATCTACGCGAATTAATGGAGCTAACTAAAAAAGCTTCCAAGGAGGAATGTATTGAAAACTTATTGTCGATAGCGCCCCATCTAAGGATAGGAGTTAAGGAGGGGGCCTCCGGTTCCTCCTTTTACTCCCTAGATTCTCGATGTACCTCTAGGGCGTTCAAAGTACATGCGCTCGATACTACAGGCGCTGGAGACGCTTTCGACGCAGCTTTTTTAGTAGGGCTAAGTATAGGCCTAAACCCAGAAGAAGTACTTACCTTCGCTAACGCAACAGCCGCTCTTAAGGTAGTTAGAAGGGGGGCTAGGGGATCCCCTAAATTAAGAGAAGTACTAAACTTCCTAAGAGGGAAGGGCTATGAGGAACTCTCTGAGGAAATATCCCTTAGGATACTCGGTAGATCGTACTAGATAAAATTTTATATAATTCCTTAAAGATCTGTAAGTGTCGATGGAGATAAGGGGGCACTACCGTGGCTAAGAAATGTACCCCCCTTTGTCCCCATTTTAAATGTACCAAACAAGCCTTAGTATATAGGGTTGAAGGGGGAAGGAAAATAGCTTTCTGTAGGTGGGCTGGGGATCTCTGTAAGGGGTACAAATGTAACTTTGCTATATGCGAGAGACATTCCCTATTACCTGACGGTACGTGCGGATTAACCATAAGAGTTAAGAGAAGTAGGAGTATAGAGGAGGAAGCTAAAATATTAGAGGAGGAGTATAGTGCCATAAGGGATAAGTTAAAGAAGTTGGGATTGGAGAAGATCGAGTAGGTGAATCAAATTTGAGAATACTTTTCCTACATGCTAAGAATTTTTATTACGAAGTAAGGAGCAAAGCCCTAAATAATCCGGAACCTCTTAATGAGGACAATAGGTCGGCTAAGGTAAATAACGCCCTAGTAGCTTTCACGTGCGTGGAAAGGGAGGATAAGGCCACGGATAGTTTAGTAAGGAGAGCGGTAGAGGAAATAATGGACGTCTATGAAAAGGTTAAAGCGAAAAGAATAGTAATTTATCCTTATGCGCACTTATCTAATGAATTGGCACCACCAGAGGTAGCTATAAAAATCTTGAACATGCTATATACTGAATTAAATAACAGGGGTTTAGAGGTAGTTAAAGCGCCCTTCGGTTGGTATAAGCGCTTTTTAATAGAAATTTACGGACATCCCCTTTCTGAACTCTCTAGAAGCGTTCAGCCAGAGGAGGTAACTAGGGTGGTAAAGAGGAGGAAGGAGGAATATGCGATATTAACGCCTGATGGTAGGCTATATAATCCGGATGAATATGAGTTCAAAAGGGGGGAAGAGGCCTTCAGAGCCTTAGTGGAAAAGGAGGCCTTAGGTAAGGAATTACCCGGTGGTAAGCCTAAGTACTTAGAGTATTGTAAGAAGTTCGGAATAGAGTGGGAAAAGTTATCCGATGTAGGACATATGAGGTACGGCCCTTTAGCCTCGATGATTATAGACCTAATTAGCCTCTATTCGTGGGAATGCGCTAAGGAGCTAGGCATACCGGTCTTAATGGTGAAGGGAACTAACATGTTCGACCTCTCTGATAAGGCGGTAAGGGAACATGCTGAATTATATGGAGACCGGCTTTATTCGCTTAAAGTAGGTAGAAAGTGGTACGTACTAAGGTACGCTGCTTGCCATCAACAATTTTCGATGTTAAAAGATTGGACTATAAGTTACAAACACTTGCCCCTAGGGGTATTCGAATTAGCGGATAGCTATAGGTTGGAGCAACCGGGTGAATTACTACTTTGTTTTAGGCTCAGGAAGTTCTATATGCCCGACCTACATATACTATGTAAGGATCTAAAGGAGGCTATGAAAATTTCCATTAAGGTTCATAGGAAGATATACGAGGAAATAAGGAAAATAGGTAGGGATTACGTATCTATATATAATTTAACTAGAAGTTTCTTTAATGAGAATAAGGAGTACGTAATGAGGTTAGTAGAGGAAGAAGGTAAGCCAGCGCTCCTACGGTTCGTGGAGGAGGGTAAATATTATTGGGTCATAAATGTGGAGTATAATATAATAGATTCCTTAGGTAGGCCCAGGGAGATAGGTACCTTTCAAATAGACGTAGGTAATAGTAGGAGGTTCGGGATTACTTATGTAGATGAAAGTGGCAGGAGAAAATACCCCATAATCATACATACCGCCTTAATAGGCTCCGTTGAAAGGTACCTTTACGCCTTGCTCGATACGGCAGTTAGGGAGGAGACCAACGGCAAGGTTCCTTCCTTACCTTTCTGGCTATCCCCCATTCAAGTTAGAGTAATACCGATCTCAGAGAATTACTTAGACCATGCATTAAAGATAGCTAGCGAAATAGAATCCAAAGGGTTTAGGGTAGATATAGATGATAGGGATGAAAGCCTATCTAAAAAGGTAAGGGATGCCGAAACCCTGTGGATACCTTACATAGTTGTAATAGGCGAGGAGGAAGCTAAGAGCGGGAGATTAAGCGTGAGGATTAGGAAGGAGGGTAAGATAGTTAAGATGAAGGTAGGGGAATTAATAAAGGATTTAGAATCGAAAAGCGAAGGTTTCCCTAAGTTAAGGCTTTACTTACCTAAAATGCTAAGCCGGAGACCCTTATTTAAGTAAAGGGGGAAGGTGTAAGTACTTGATAGAAATAAAAAGACCTGATGGATTAAAAGTAATAATATATAACGTAGATGAACGAGAGATAAGGGATTTAGCGTATTGCGCTTACTTATCCAGAAAGAACCCTATATGGCATGATGGATTAATAATATGTGCTTGTTCCGATATACTAGATAGCAGATCCATAGCGAGGGAGTTCATTAAGAATAAGACGATCTTAATAGAGCAGTTATGCTACTCCCATATGCCGGAGTATAAGAGAACTTTAAAGATAACGGAGAGCGACGTCTTGGTAACTACTCCTATAATTAAGTCCTACGGTTTTTTTAAGTACATAGCCGAATACTTAACTAAAATGCTTAAAGATAATGAGAGAAATAAGCCTTAAGGATATTATATACGAGAAAATTAAATTAAAATATGAGATAGGCGGGAAGCTTAGCTATGAGGATAGAATTAAGGCCGAAAGGGACTGGCATGCCAAAAGGCCCCCTTGACCTTGCGGTTTAACCTTACATAGCGCTGTAGGATGCCCCTTCCGATGCGCCTACTGCTACATACAGGATATGGGCTTTAATTTCTCGTCTATTAAGCCTTACGGTCTAAGGGGGCTGGAATTAGCTTACTCTCTTCTCGTAAACCCTTACTTCATACCTGGTCTTCACGGTACCTATATAGCTATAGGGAGCATAAGCGAGCCCTTTCATAAAGTAGCAGTCGATAGGACCCTAGAGTACATACATACTATTTCAAAGTACTTAGGTAACCCCTTGCAATTTTCCTCGAAAGCTTACATAAGTGAGGAGTTAATTAAGAGATTGGTTTCCATTACCAAGGTTATAAGCCCTTTAATAACGATAGTAACTTTTAAATTAAGCGATAAATTGGAGCCATTAGCTCCATCTCCTCAACGACGGTTGGATAGTTTAAGGAACTTAAGGAAGGGCGGTTTAAAACCGGCGTTATTCTATAGGCCTATCATACCCGGTGTAAATGATGAATTAGAGGAGGCGGAAAGGATCTTTAGATCGGCTAAGGAGGCAGGAGCCGTAGCTGTAGTATTAGGAGGATTAAGGTTAACCGCTACAATAGTTAGGAGGTTAAGTAACTTAAACTTAGATTTAAGCAAGGTCTTAAGTAGGGTTAAAGGAGAAATCAAGGGTAGTAAACAAGTATCCGTGAATCTCTCCGACTTAAAGGAGAACTTAATTAACGTAGCTAGGGAGGTAGGCTTAATCCCCCTTAAGGCAGCTTGTTGTGCTACTACTCTTTCCCTTTACCTAACTGAAGGTATAAAAATCCCCTGCTTCGGCCTTTGTTACTCTAAGGATAATTTATGTACAAAGTGTCCAGTCAATTGCTGGAAGTACTTACCTAAAGTGGATTTAAATGAGGTTAAGGAGTACTTCAGAAGGTATTTATCGAACGGCTTACGCGAGGTGAATGTAAAGGACTTTACAATAGAAATAGAGGTAAATAATAAGAAGTCTAAGAATAGAATATTGAGGAAAAGAAGTTATTTAAAGATTATAGAAACTATTTACAGGAGGGAAGTAAAGGTAAAGGTTCATTAGGTAGGTGTAAACAGTTTCGTTACTCTAAGTAATGAAACTTCACGCCAGATGACCTCTTTACCTTAACCTTTTCTCTTAGATTTTTACCTATTACATAAACTTCATCTACGTCGTTTAATTCTACACTATCCAGCTCCTCTATTTCATGTACTTCCACACCCGCACTAATATTATTTAAAAGCACCGGCCTAAGCTCCTTAATATAACTTAATCCCCCATCTTTACCTATTACATAGAAAACTAATCTCCTTAACTTTTTACTTAATAACCTCTTATAGACTATCTCTAACTCCTTACTGAGGCCTTTAGGAGTTACCTTAGGTACGAGTATTACTACCTTCACCTAAGCCCCCGCTCTATAGATCAGAAGGGGGTTTTAAATAAATTTAACTTTAATCTAAGGCATAAGATGTAATGAGCGTAAGCATTGTGTAAGGCATATCTACATACTGTTTCATAGATAAAATTAATATAGAGCGATAAATAAAGTATATAGACCGCTACGGGTAGTTAATATGAGTCCTAACAGGTATTTAGGGTTAAGGGCACATTTGCTATTGGCGTTAACGATATTACTGACAGTATTTTTAGTAGGATCAGCTACTGGCGTACAAAGAACGGTTATCTCCATTTATGCAAGTACCTTCGTTGCTTCAGCAGTTCTAGAATTCTTACCAGTTTCAATCTTCGGATTACTTAAGGGTAGCGTAGATATATTCGGAGGCCTTTTCTCTGATAAATTAGGTAGAAGGCCCACTGCGCTAATGGGATTATTAACATATATTAGCGGCGTTAGTTTACTAACCTTCATCCGCCATTATTATGCAATAATTTTAGGTAATGTACTAATTGGGGCTGGCCAAGGTATGCTCTTCGCATCCGCAATGATCGCCTTATCAGATATAGGAGGATCTAAGGAAACCGGTTCGTCTTTCGGGTTCATGGAATCTTTCGTTTATAGCGGTTACGGTATAGGAGCGGTAATAGCGGGTTGGATAACGGCAAGGTATGGAATAAGATTTTCCTTCGTGTATTCCTTTTTAGCTTCGATAGTTGCGTTAGCCCTAGCTCTTACCCTTTTTAAGGAAACTAAACCGTTCATAAAGTATGAAGATAGAATTAAGTTAACTAAGCCTTTACCTACCCTCCAGGCTTATAAGTTAAGCCTTACGAAACCCAGTTTGATATTAACGTACATTATAGGACATATAGCTAAATTCGTAGATGCATTAGCCTGGGCCGCCTTCCCGCTTCTATTTAAGCAACTGAAGTATAGCGCGATCGATATAGGGATTTTACAGGGCATCATTACGTTTAGTTGGGCCCTTTCCATGCCTTTATGGGGTAGGATTTCCGATAGGTACGGTAGAAAGAGGTTAGTAGTAGCAGGCCTCTTAATTAACGCAACTAGCTTAATGGCATTACTATACGGTAGAAGTCCGACTTTGAGTTCCTTAGCTGCACTAATGATAGGACTGAGCATGGGCATGTACTATCCTACTTTACCGGCTATAACGGTAGATGTATTACCGTTGGAGATTAAGGGTAGGGCTTTGGGGTTATATAGGAGTATAAGGGATTACGGTTACTTTACGGGAGCGTTAGTCTTAGGATTCATAGTTAAGGATTATGGTTTCATAATAGCCTTTTACTTTACGTGCCTATTGGTAATAATAGGTAGCGTATTAACCATGGCATTCGTCAGGGAGACAAGGCCTAGCTGGCCTATGTACGACTTAATAATCGAACACTTAAAACTTATAGGGGGATGCGTTGAAGAGGGAAAGCAGGTTGTAACATCACTTATAAAAGGAGATAAGGAAAATGCTTGGAATCACTTTAAAAGGGCTAAGGAATTAGAGGAAAGAGCCGATGACTTAAAACGCAAGATAATGGATAGGATTTGGTCTAGTTACATTCCCCTAAGCGATAAGATGGATTTCGAAAGGCTAATAGAGTTAGTAGATAAGGTAGCCGGTTGCATCTTGGAGTCCTCAATAAGGATAATTAGGGTTTCGAAAGTTAATAAGATTCCCGAACGATTCATAAAGGAGTTAGCTATCTTGATGGATATGACATTAGGAATAACGAACAAGTTCATGGAGTGCTTAAGGGCCTTACGTAATTCTCCTCATGACGTAATAGAATTATCTAAGGAAGTGGAAAGAATGGAGACTGACATAGATAAGATACATACGAATTTAATATTGATGATAAGGGAATTAAAAGGTATGGATTTCCTAACGATAATAGATCTAAAGGAGTCCATAGAGCTACTTGAGAATGTAGCCGACGATTTCGAAGATGCTAGTGATATTATTAGGATAATAGCAGTTAAGTACGGTGGGTGAAGTTAGAGCTATAACTATTTTACTTCGACTATAATTCTCATAGCTATTCCTCTACCTATAGCTATCCTGGATCCTTTAACTTCCACTAGTAGGGGGCCGGGGGGCATAGCTCTTAATACCTTCACTTCAGAGTTAGGAGTAAAACCTAGCTCAACTAATCTCCTCATTATACCATAACCTCCCTTAATCTCCCTTACTATCCCTTTAGAACCTTCCGGAAGAAATGCTAAAGGTACTAGCTTATTTGCCATAGCTTACACCGTTATAACTTCCTAAGCCTTAAAATTTACTCTCCTATAAGTACATTAATATTTAAAATAAATGTTACACTACCGTTATTAGTACCCTTAGGATTATCATAGAAACGTTTTTAAGGGTGAGGGGGACCGTGGGAGGAGGGGAAGTCATTAATGAATATGAGCTACTAATAAGATTATTACATCTAATGATAAGAGAATCAAAAGGTAATACTATAATGCTATCTTACAAGAAATTAGTTAACTTCTCCACTAAAAGAGGGCTTTCATATCCTAGTTCTGACGTATTTCACAGATTAATGAGGGCGTTTAAAGTAAAGGAGGGAAGTAAGTTTTATAGAGGGAAGAAGAAGAGGTATATATTAACAAAGGGTAGTAAATTGTGGAAAATAATACAAAACCCCTCTCCCTCCTCCCTAAATGAGCTGAAAAGGATGCTAGGCGAAGACTTGGGGGGTTAGGACGGGTAAAGTTTTATAGGTTTATCCAGCCTAGATAGCAGGACTATTCTTGAATGTAAGCTTTCGCCTATAAGCTTATAACTCGTTAAATTAGCTAATGCTCTACCGAAGGCCTTGATTTCTTCATGTCTAGGCATGTTATCCCTACTTAATCTCCTCCTATAGAAGCCCAGATCCATAGCAGCTTTAGGTTCTACATAAGTAGGTTCTGCCATTTCTATTAACTTAGCGTATTTCTCTATATCCTTTAAATTGTATCCCTTCACTAAAGTTATCCTAACTACCGTAGGACACTTAAAGGATTTGAGCAAGGAAAGGGTTTTCATTAACCTCTCCCAACCATTAGGTATTAGTGGCCTAGAGACCTCAAAATAAGTCCTCTTATCAGGAGCTGGCAATGTAACGTACAATTGACTGGGCTCCCTATCTAAGTTAGACAACACTTCAGGTAAAGTACCATTAGTTACTATGAAAACTGTTTTAAATCCGTACTTGAAGTACTCCTCTATTAATTCACTTAATCTCGGATAAAGCGTAGGCTCCCCTACTAAGCTAAAGGTTACGTGGACAGGTCTTAAAGCCTCCTCTAACATAAGGGGATCTACATTGGGGTTACCCCTATAACCGCTTAAGATATCCTTCCATTTTTTAACGCTATTGATAACTATGTCCCTAGGATCGTCGAAGGGGGCTTCGAATATATTGTTCGAGGATGGGGGAGTAAGCCCTATATCGGTACTTTGGACCCTCCAACAATATATGCATCTATGCGTACATAAAATAGTAGGCGACATCTGTAAACACCTATGGGATGGTATACCGTACCACGTTTGCTTATAACAATGCCTCTCGCCCTTGCTTAAAAGGGATCTTTTCATCCAATAGCAGGGCTTTACTACGGCTTGTTTACCTACGAAGTGGTAACCCTGTTTCCTATATACTTCCTTCATGAATTCTATTAATTCCTTTAAAGCCAATACCCTCAAGTATCGGCACCTTACCTAATAGTTCCCAATTACCGATAGGTTAGTGTCACTTACCTCCTATATAAGCCTATATAATCGCCGTAAGCTAATATGTGACCCTTAATAGCAACCTCTAGCTCCTCAATGGTAGCTCCCTGCCTTAATTTAAGTACTTTATCTAGCGCTAATAGCCTAAAGAAATACCTATGAGGGGGGCCAGGAGGGGGGCAAGGGCCATCGTAACCTATCCTTCCAAATCCATTAATCCCCTGGATCCCTACACCCGGTATTTCACCTACCTTAGGGATGCCTTCCGGTAAATTAGTTAAGTTAACCGGTATATCGTATAACAACCAATGGATGAAAGTCCCACGGGGGGCATCCGGATCGAAAGCTATTAATGCTAGGCTTCTGATCTCCCCCCTAACCTTACTTAAGTTCCACTTAAGAGGAGGAGATAAGCCCCCTCCTTCACAGGTGTACTTCCTAGGTATAAAGCTCCCCTTCTTGAAGGCGGGACTATAAATAATTATTAATTTAGGTATTCCTTTAAGGTTTAGGGAAGTTACTTTCACCCCTCCTTTATGGATTAGGATACCGGAGCTCATTAGGAAATAAGTTAATAGTAGGAACGCTAGTACTATTAAAGGAATGATGAAATTTCTCAATTTTCATCCCCTCATAGTTTCATACCTTAACCTTAAATAATCCCTATACTTCCGATCATTCGCTAAGGCCGCCATAACTACTTCGACTTGCTTAAGCCTTACTAAATATTCTTTAATATCCCTACCGGAAAGGCTCCCTCTAGTCCTATAATCTAAATCTACTAACCCCTCCTTTTGAAGTTCCTCAACAGCTTCCTTTACATTACCGCTTACCTCTACACCCATGGAATAATTCATAGCTTTAATTTCATCCTCTATCTCTGAAAGCCATAGGGAGCCGCCGAAAATACTTAGTACCCTCAATACATCTCCCTTTAATTCTCCTTCCCTTAATACCCTTTCAACTAATTCCATCCCCAAAATAGGCACCTATTTAAGATTTGTTACTAACCTATTTAAGCGTTCGTTAGAACGATTCCTAGGGGTCATTAAATGTAAGTTACGGGAAGTGATAGCATGAAAGACCTCCTAGGGGAAGTTATCATTACCGGCTTATGCTTAGGTTATTCGCTAATTAGATTAACCATGGGATTGATTATTTCGATACTATTGTCGCTAGCTATAGGAATTCTAGCTGCTAGGAATAAATCTGTTGAGAGGGTAATAATACCATTACTAGATGTACTTCAATCTGTACCGATCTTAGGCTTCTTTCCAGCGGTCGTTTACTTGTTCATATACCTTAACCCTTATTTAGGTGCAGAGTTAGCGGCTATAGTATTGATAGTAACCTCCCAGATGTGGAATTTAACCTTCGGAGTTTACGAAGCGATCAAGACCTTGCCTAAGGACTTGTTAGAAGTAAGTGAGGTACTTAAGTTGAACCTTAGGTATAAAATACTTAAATTATATTGCCCAGTGGCCATACCGAAGATAGCTTCCAATATCTTCCCATCTTGGGCTAACGGTTTCTTCTTCCTCGCGGCTAGTGAGATAATATCGTTGGGAAACGTCAAATATGAATTAAAGGGAATAGGCTCTAGGATAGTAAGGTTAATTGCTAATAACGATTACATGGGACTATATATAGCCTTAACCTTTTCTGCTTTATTAAGTGTACTCCTTACCGAGTTAATCTTTAGACCTCTACTCATTTGGTCTGAAAAGTACAAATTGGAAACTATAGCCAAGCCGATGCCGGTTACTGAAGTATGGCTAGGTAGATTAAGTTTAAGGAGGGTAAGGAGAATAGGAAGAAGGATCGCTTTAAAGGTACCAAGTTTTGACCTAAGGAGGAGGGTAAAAGTAGTTTATTATCCTAAGCTAGTTAAAGGCTTCTCGTCGGCTTTCAAAGTGCTTGTACCCGTTTCGTTAATTTCGTTCTTAATGCTTCTAATAATAGCCAGTAAGGACTTTAGGGATGCCCTAATGCTCCTAACAGAGTTAAATTACTTAAAGTATACTGCACTAGCCTTAATTTACTCAACGCTTAGAATTTTAGCCACCTCTCTCCTAACTATGTGCTGGATAATTCCCTTAGCCTTTTACTTATATTTTAGGCCTAAGTTAGAGCGCCTAACCTTGTTAATCTTTCAAGTATTAGCCTCTATACCGGCTCCGCTTTTTTATCCCGTGATTTTGAAAGTATTTAAGGGAAGTCTTATCGAGTTAGGCGTAATCTTAATGTTAATGCTGGCTTCTCAATGGTATCTTTTCTACAACATATATGATGGACTTAAGAGATTCCCCTATGAACTAGAGGAAGTACTAAACCTTTACAGAGTGAAGGGATTATATAAGTTAAAAGTAGCTTTAGTACCTGCTATTATGCCCTCTCTCTTTACCGGTTTGGTAACGTTC
>Ga0190312_1000217_pt1 | contig 20832 bp, 16 predicted proteins | sample 487007910_MG_FD_165046 | JGI IMG/M metagenome (GOLD analysis project Ga0190312, IMG submission 165046) | Hydrothermal vent sediment bacterial communities from Southern Trench, Guaymas Basin, Mexico - 4870-07-9-10_MG | ecosystem: Environmental > Aquatic > Marine > Hydrothermal vents > Sediment ... | reverse complement strand
GTACTTTCGGAACTTGCATTTGGTCCAGAGAACCTTATGCTTCCTCCAGAGGAGATAAGGCGTAGAATAGAATTTGCGGTGGAGGCCACAGGGATAAAACATCTTCTCCAGAAAAGCGTCTTTGACCTGAGTGGGGGGCAAAAGCAGAGGGTCGCTATTGCGTCGGCATTGACAATGATGCCTAAGATTCTTATTCTTGATGAGCCAACAGCGAATCTTGATCCCCAAGGAGCCAAGGAGGTTCTAAGAGTTATTGATCGGCTAGTGAGGGAATTAAACATAACTGTAATCCTAATAGAGCATAGATTGGAAGAAGTATCCAAGTATGCAGATAGGGTTATAGTTATGAATAAGGGAGAGTTCTTAGCGGAGGGCCCACCAAGAAAGGTCTTTGGAGATCCACAAATAGTAGATATTCTCTATGATATTGGGATTAGGCCCCCATGGCACATAGAGATACTTCATAAGATATCGAAGAAGTATAACCTAGAAGTTCCCGAGATCCCTCTGACTATAGAAGAAGCAGCCAGAATCCTAGCTAGGATTTTGCCTAACCGAAATGTAGCTGATGAGCCCCCAAGACTGAGGAAGTTGGAAGAGACCTACAACTCGCTTAGTAATCGAAGAAAAGTTATAGAGATAAGAAACCTGTGGTTTGTGTATCCAGATGGGACAGTTGCTCTGAAGGGAATAAACCTGGATATCTATGAGGGAGAATTTGTGGGAATTATAGGGCAGAATGGGTCTGGAAAGTCCACATTATGCTTAACCCTTCTAGGTCTATATAGACCTACTCACGGATATGTGAAGGTTTTGGGGAAAGATGTTTCCAAGATGAGTATTGCTGAAATGTCTAGGAGTGTGGGAATGATATTCCAAAACCCAGATCTCATGCTCTTTCAGAAAACAGTTTGGAGCGAAATTGCATTTGGGCCTAGAAACGTAGGTCTGTCGGAGGATGAGGTAGCTAGAAGAGTAGAAGAATCACTTAAGATGATGCGGCTGGAGGAGTATAGGGATCACTCTCCTCGAGCCCTCAGTAGGGGGCAGAGGCATAGAGTCGCTGTGGCTTCTATTCTCTCTATGCGCCCAAAGATTCTGATAGCTGATGAACCAACAACTGGTCAGGACTATGGGAGCTGTAAGGAGTACTTGGAGCTTTTAAGGAGGCTTAATGAGGAGCAGAATATGACAATTATTGTTGTGTCCCATAGCATGGATATAATTGGCAAGTATGCTAAGAGGGTAATAGTTATGAAGGATGGTAGGATTCTGGCGGATGGGCCAACCCATAAAATATATGAGAACATCAATATGCTCAGAGAAACAGACTTGGAACAACCGAGAGTAATGCAGATTGTGGAAGAACTTAAAAAATATGGATTTGATCTTCCACCCGTCCTAACAGCCGAGGAATTTCTTAATGTCGTAGACAAGATTATGTGGTGAGGGTGATGGGTGCGGGTACAGAATATATCAAATCGCTGTTCATAGGATTCGTTTTTGTGCCTGTATTCTTTGTAGTGATCAACGCAATAGCATATGAAATGCATGTCTTTCTTCTATTCAAGGGCATGCCGATAAGCATACATAATGTGGCGCTCTGGCTACTCTTAGTACCTGACGAATCAAGAAGTACCGTTGGGATGCTGGGGGTTACTCTCGCATGGATCGCCGGCTGGCTTTTGGCTTGGAGTAGGTCAAGAAACACAGCAGTGACTATTCTAGCCATAGTCACGAGCTATTTTCTATATATAGTGTACCTAGTATCATTTTGGCGCATTCCAATAGTGATATATGTGCCAGAGGGGTTCACTCAGCTCTTGGTGGCGATAATAGTTGTTTATCTATTCGCTTCGATCAATAAGTATAGACCTAAGAAGACCATATTTGATTTGCTTGAGCGTGTTGGTCTAAGATTTCCAGACAGCTGGAAGAGACCCTATGATTTACCTCTAAAATGCCCCAAGTGTGGAGCTACCCTCCACTCAAGTGCTAAGTACTGTTGGAATTGCCATGCAGATCTCGAGGCCCTACTCTCTAGTGAGGTGAGCTAATATGAGCATAAGCATAGATTTGAGCTGGTTGTTGAATATAATACCAGAAATTCCACCCAGCATAAAGGGTAGTCTAGGTGCTCTGCTGATCTTCGTTGTATTGGTCATGCTGATACCAGGAATCATAGCTTATCTCGTTTTTGTTATAATAGGTATTTCAGGTTTTAGAAGACTGTTTAGTTATGAGCGGAGGGAATCACCAGTACATAGGATGCACCCATTGCCAAAGGTAGTGTATGTCTTCTTCATAAGTATTGTCGTGGCCTTCGTGGAGAGACCAGAAACCCTTCTAGTTATATTTGTAGCAACTCTTATTCCTTGGTTCTTCGCAAATCCTAGTAAGGACAAGGTACGCCTCGTAGCAATAATGCTTTTACTCCAGTTTATAATGACTGCTTGGTCTCAGAGTTTCCTAAACCCATTCTACACAACACCTGCTTACACAAGGATATATATAATGCCTCGCTCACTTCACTGGATGAGTACGAGCATATCTCTCGAGGGAGCATATTATGGTATGGTTCAGAGCCTAAGGGTGATGGCTGCGATCTCAGCAGCACTACTACTAGTAACAACAACGCATCCAAGTGATATAGTCTATGGTTTGAGGCGCCTCAAATTCCCATATGAGCTTGTATTTATGATATCAATAACTATCAAGGCGATACCATCTCTCCTAGAAAAAATGTTTCTTGTTATCGCAGCGGAGAGAGCAAGAGCACTAACATTTATGCCAAGGCTATCCAAGAACCCCCTAAGTGTGTTTGCGGCCATGAAGAGAGCTCTTGGTGCTGTAATTCTAGCTTTTATACCAGCAATAATAGAGGCCATAAGAGAGGCGAGAAGAATGGCTTTGGCAGCAACCGTAAAGGCGTTTAGAGCATATCCAAAGAGAACAGAGTATATGCTTATTCCCCTAAGCCAGCTAGATAAGATAACAACAATAGTAATGATAGTGACTCTGGTGCTGGTAATCCTAAATCAGATCCTGCAGATAATGCCCCTATAAAGCCCATCTTTGTTGTTTCTAATCCTATATTGATATTTTCTTTTCCTTGTAATTTGGCTATTCTGACTTGCCTTTCGTGCATACCCATCCAAAATCAGTTCTTCTTAACCCATATTTCCTTATAGCTATCTCACAACATTTTCTGATGCATCTATATATTTCTTCTCCCATGAGTGGTATACCAGTCATAATAATATTGATCACAAATGTGTCTCCAGAATCTATCCTTGACATGACCTCATCTAATGTTAGAATGAATAGTTGTACCTCGGTATCAGCCATAATCCTGTTGTAGCGTCTATATCTCTCGGCCATTGGGATAGACTTCTCGATGACCAGCAGAACATCGGCATCACTCGAACCTGTGTATTTATCCTCAGCTAATGAGCCAAAAAGCACGGCACATAGGATTCCCCTTAATTGCATAATTTCTCTGACTATCTGCTTTATAATTTTCTCTTTATTCAATTTCCTCAATTTTATCTCTGCAGAACTGGATGATTCGCTCCGCAATCTCAATCGCCCTTCTAGCATCCTTTTCGGTGTAGTACTCATAGGGTGCTCCAGATGGATGCATATTTGGGTATCTAGTCGGCATATAGAATCGATCTAATTCCCTAGCTAAGTCTATCAAGTCAGAGCTTGGCCTATATCCTTCTGGAAGATTCGCAAGAAGACGCCAGGTGGAGTGCCCCCATACATCAACCCCCAAAGCTTGGTACAGAGCCTTAATTGCCTTCTCTGCTGCCTGCTGTGCAGAAAAACAAGCCCATTCGTAGAAACCGCTTCGTAGATCCTCCCGTGCGTGTTGTAGATCTCTAAGTGCTTGATTTAGCCAATCTTTGGTTCTTCTAACTATATTAAGCACCCTGATGAACATCATAATTGTTAAGCACTATTTAAAGCAATATCTTTTTGTGGATTTTTTACATAGTAGGTTTAGCGAAACTTGAAAATCTGTTTTTTCTATGTAGCTGTGGCTCATCATAATAAATTGGTATTTCCTTCTGTTATATCAGATAACTCATGTGGGTGCTAACTTTGAGAATGGCTATTCTAGCGCTAGTAATCCTAATGATCCTAGTACCTGTATCAGCGACCTCCATTAGCTCTTCGCCTAAGAGTAGTAACATTCTTGTCAAGGGAGACAATAATACAACATACGGTAGACTAGCTGTGCTAATAGTGCTTGACGCCGTGAACTATACAGTCTTCGGCGAATTGCTCAATGCTGGATACCTACCCAACTTTCAGAGGCTTATATCCAGCGGCAAACTTGTTGTTGGTAAAACCATAATTCCATCAGCAACAACCGCGGCTTGGACTGCATTGTTTACTGGCGCCCCACCAGAGATAAATGGTGTCGTAAACACATATGCAATCAACGCTACATACTACCATGAACTTCCTCCAGATATGGAACCAGAAACGGTGGGTTACTCCCAGATGATTCAGGCTGAGAGCTTGGTGGAAGTGCTTAATGAGAAGAACATCAAGATAGGCTTCGTGTATACGGAATCGAAAGTTGCGGTCGCCCTAGGCAAGGAAGGTAGGGCCTCAATATCGATGTATTATCCGGAGCCTTTCGATCCTTATGACCCCTCACTTCCGATCGCGTTTCGAGAATCATATCTTGATGATCTCACGAACGTATCCATTAGTATAATAAAGACGTTCTCTAGTGCTGTTAAGGAAGGGGAAAAAGCCCTTGTTGTAATTGACTATCCAGAACCAGACGCCTCGGGACACACACATGGCCCCATGAGTAGCTACTACAAGGATGTCTTGGAGATAATTGATTCAGAGATAGGAAGGATCATTGACTATCTGAATGAAAGTGGACTATGGGAAAAAACGCTTATGATAGTTACAACGGATCACTCAATGATACAGACGAACTCAGAATATAATGTACTTACCACAGATGAAAAGCACATCGTTGGTCTGCCGATAGAGCATAGGGTTGTTCCGATAGGGACACTAGCATGTATCTATCTTAAGCATGAAGAAGATCTCGAGGTCGCAGTGGACTATCTAAGCAAAATCGATTGGATTGAGGGAATATGGGCGAGGAAGGCTGTTCCAAATATCAATGGCACACTTGCGGATATAGGCCTAAACATAACATATGCTGGGGACATCGTAGTGAGCCTTAAAACCCCCTACTACGCCTATACATTTGAATCCAAGGGTGCTCATGGTGGAGTAAACACATTGACAGTACCCATAATCTTCAGTGGTGGAACGTTCAACAAAAGCGTAGTTATCCCAGATAACATCTCAATAACCGATATTGCTCCTACACTAGCAGGTTTTCTAGCTGTGAGAAAACCCAGTAATGCCGTTGGAAGGGATCTTGGGGTGTACACAAACTTTGCTGATGTGCTTGTTAGTGCTAATCCAGCAATAGCTAAGCCCTCCCAGAATATAACGATCAACATCACATATGCTATGAGGTTTGCCGAAACAGCAACACTATCTATGAAAGTTACAAATGCGAAAACAAATGAGACTATAATCACCAGAGATATACAGCTAAGCCTCAAGTCGGGTGTGGAATTGGTTAATATTTCCGTGTCTTATGAGGGAGAGTACATGGTTGAGGTTGTGATAACATCGGCCAGTGGGGTTCTTGGACGTGGCTTCACAAAAATACTGATAATCAAAGAGGTAAAACCTGGAACTCCTCCGGAAGTGTACTATGCATTTGCAATATCCATAGTCTTTGGCATAATAATAGTTGCAACACCATTCCTCGTCAAAAAATTCTTGATGGGTCCAAAACATGTCGAATAAGAGTATGTGTGTCCTACGTAGCCTCTGGAAAAACAAGCTGATACTACTATTCGTAGTATCTATAATAGCCGTGCTAATACTCCCATTGACATTCGTTTTTCCCTCCGATGTTGGAAGCGCTGAGGCTGCATTGGCAACTTCGGAGGAATTCAGAAACAGCGCTATATGGCTCTTCGACAACACACTTGTACCAGTATTGTTCCTAGTAGTGTTGCTCCTATTGATGGATTTGGCCTTAAAGAGAAGAATAACCGTGCTTAAAAGACGGGCAAGTCCGCTGATAATAATCCTCATGCTTATGATGTCTCCACTAATATTGGCTCCAAACTTTGTAGCGCAAGAGAATTATTCTCAGCAACCACCAATGGCCAATAAGGTAATAATAATAACCTTGGATGGTACGAGGGCAGATGTCTTCTGGAGTTTAGACCACTGGATAACGCAACATAAGAATGAAGGGGCTTGGGCAAAGAGATTTATCTGTACATACCCAACAATCACATATCCGAATCACATCTCCATAGTAACCGGAGCATGGTCTCAGATACATGGTTGTGAGTTAGGACCTGGCTATGTCAAGGAGCGTAGGCATCTATTGTTGCGCGACTTCAGGAAGCCCGTTGCTGAGGATATCTTCGAGATAGCCGATGATTATGGCATAGTTACGGTTACGTTCTTTGCTCCTCGCACACTAAGTAGCCTCATTGGTGATGAGAACACAACTAGGCTTGGTGGTGAGGAAGCGTTACCAACGATGGAAGAAGTTCTCAATTTCATCACTGAACATGCAAAGGAAATTGAGGAGAGAGGGCTCTTGATGTTTATTCATCTAGTTGATAGCGATGAGATGATACATGAGTACTCTACTGAAAGTCAGCAGTATAGAAGCGCTATAGCTATGGAAGCAAATTTAGTAGGTAGGCTTATAAGCAACATAACCGCTAAAGGATGGGCAAACGACACAGTAATATTTGTAACTGCTGACCACGGAGGGATAGGCTACGCCCACTTCAATAGGTTTCCTCCCCTAGTAGATGAGGTCCCCTTCTGGGCTTGGGGAGGTCCAATAAAACCAGGTGCTGTACTAGAGGGAGGAAGACTCATCGATATAGCACTGACCGTAGCATTTATCCTAGGTATAAGAAAACCTAGAAGCTCCATAGGAGTTGTTCTCTACAGATTATTCAAAGAAGATGTCTTGGAGAGCACTAGGGGCATAACGAATATAGATATAATAGCTCTCAAAGAGTACTCTGCGAGTCTATGGCGAGCATACTGGGATGTGGTGATATATCTTCTAGGATTCGTGGTTGTCATGTTCGCATTATTCTTTGTAGTTCGAGATCTAATCGCCAGGTATAAGGCTGTTAGGAGGCTCTCTTAGGTGTTTTTTATGAGATTTATGTCTTTCCCCACGCTAATTTTTTGGTTTATAGGTGATTCGGTATGCGGATAAGATTTCTGATGTTAGCCCTATTTGTAGCACTATTTTGCATATCTATAATAGCTCCCACAAGCGCAGGGGGTAGCATAAATGTTGTATGGCGACAAGACGAGGGACAATACTACACATATGATCAATACTCTACGCTTGTCGAGGATCTGAAGGATGCGGGTATCTCAACATCGTACTATAGTGTATCCGAGCTCTTCGGAGGAGGCACACCGCCAAACGTCGATTACTTTGGTGACCCCTCCAAAACAGTGATAATTATTCCTAACCCGCCTAATGATTTCTCTAGCACGGAGCTTGATTTCCTCAAGAGCTTCGTGGAAAGTGGGGGAAATCTGCTTATCATGGGAGACATACAGTACGATGATAGGCATTATGGTAAGCCAGAATTCCTAAATAATCTGCTTGACTATATAGGTGTGAGCGACAAAGTTAAGTTCTGGGGGACAAACGACAATGGTGACGAAATAAAAGACGAAACAAATAACTTCGGTTATCCATGGCAAGTCATAGTTACTAGCGAATACTTCAATCCACACATAATTTCCTATGGAATAGAGAAAGTTGTGATAAACTCGCCGTCCCTAGTTGTGTCTGACCCAACAATAATCGTTGCAACCTCACCACCGACATCCTATGCTGAGAGTGCACAAGGATTGGTTCATACATATGGGAATATACCATGGTTAGTAGCATTAGAATTAGGAGCCGGTAAGATCGTTGTGTGTGGTTCGAGCAAGATGTTCAGTAACACATATCTCTATGGGACATCAACGCCATATATCAGGGCCGAGGACAATGAAAAATTGTTCTTTAACATAATATGGTGGCTAACGGGTCAGCGGATGGAAGCTCCACAACCCATAGGGATGATAGGTGCCATGAGTATATTCCCTATAATCGCTGGGATCATAAGTGGTATTCTGATAAGGAAGGAGGGTAGAATCGAACATCGGACTCTGGGTTACGCAATGATGATAGTGGCTATTATCTATGCACTTGCAGCAAGTATACAAGTATTCCTATTCGGCCAAGTGATTGTGGGAACGGCTATTCCAGACTGGGGAGCCATTACGAAGATCAAAGGTGAGAAGGTTCCAGCAGAACTAAATGCATTTATAAGATATCTATTCGCTGGAGTCGTAGAGATGTTTGTTGGCGTGATGATAGTGATATTCGTTGAGTGGCTCGACAAATATTTGGATCTCGGGTTAATGAGGAGGTTAGGTATCTCAAGTAGGGAGGAGGTGATGAAAGAATGAAGCATTGGAGAAAAGTAGCGCTAATCCTAATAATGATAATGCTACTGCAGTTAATTGGCCCCACGGTAGCGCTATTTAACAAGTGTGGATCGAAGGCAGAAACTATTAGTTTTGGGGTGAAGGCTGAGAGAAACCCCATAATCCACTACTTACCAGAAGCGGAATATGAAATTCCCTCGGGCATACGCTTTGTTAGGGGTATACAGATAGGTAATCTAACTCTTGATATATCCCTTGAGAACACAACGTTTTACCCTGGAATAACAAGAAACCTTACAGTATCGATAAAGAATCTTGGAACTACTGAGGATGGGCCATTCGGCCTATACATAAAGACACCATATTTCCTCGTGGCATCAGAATATATGATCCTCTCGAATAGCACCGGTAACTACACAGCACCGTTTGAGTATGTAACGATAAATCCGATAGGGAATGTCTCACCAGGGGATACTTTGACTGTCTATCTATCATTAGAAGGAGTATATGGTGTGGAGGAGACGGGTACTCTTTATGTATCGGTATATAAGGGCAACAAATCCATAAACGAAACCAGCATAGAGATAGCCATGATGCCAATGTTCAAAGTTGATGTATATTTGGAGGAGACAATCCTAAATATATCAGCTAAGAACTACACGACAATATATGTGAGCATTAGAAACATATTTCCGCTCTCCGAGGATATATGCTACGTTAGGAATATAACTGTTGAAACATCATCCACACCAGCCGCCGAGATAGAGCCTCCATCCACACTGCTCCCAGAGATCAACAATACTGAGCCTCCAAGAAACCTAACATTTAGGATTGAGGTTAACCAAGTAGGGGTGTATGAGATATTAATATGTGCTAGAGCTGACTCTGCATATCTCAAAAATAGAGACAAGGATATAGATTTCCCAGGAGAGCTCGCCGTTAGAAAGGTTCTTATCACAACGACACAGAAGCTTATCGTTTTTGATGAGGGTCATGAACAGTTCTATAGATTTGCATCTGGCTACATGCGGGGGGTCATAAAGATAGCCAGCATGTTCGGCCCTGTGCTAATAAATCATGGGGAGTTCAAAGCTGAGATCGTAAACCCAGAAATAACGGCATTAATAATAATCCCCAATCCAGAGCCCCCAGGTGAGGGGCAGAAAATATTCACAGATAGCGAAGTAGAGCTCCTACAGAGTTTCGTTGAAAAAGGTGGTGCTTTGGTTCTTATGGGTAACTGGTATGAGTATTTCTGGCCCGATGCTTCACAGAATGGCTATGATGCTATCACTGGGAAATACGGCATATACTGGATAGATGGGGATGTATATGATAACACAACAAACTTTGGGAGAATTTACGATGTTAAGATTACAAACTTTGCGAATAATACCGTGGCTAAGCTGATAACATCAGGAGTGGAGTATGTTAGATATTCTGGAACAGCCTTCAACATAACAGATCCGAAGAGTAATGTCAGCGTGGAAATATATCCAATACTCCTAGGTGATAACGATACGTTCGTGACCCTCGGAGCGTCCACAGAGCCTCATGTCGTTAATGGCACCAATGTCATTATGGCTGTAGCAGCCACAATTAACGGTTCTGGTAGATTGTTTGCATGCGGATCTTCCTACATGTTTAGCGACTACTACTATTTCGGTGACAATAGCGTTTTCATAGAAAACATGTTTTACTGGCTTTTCTCAGCGAAAAAACTGGACATGACAATAAGCACTAAGCCCTCAGTATATGTAGGAGAAACTCACCTTGTAACTGTAAAAATCACAAATAGAGGGGCAACAACAATCTCGGATCTCGTATTGGTCGTGACACCACAGGAGGGACTCACATATCTAAACCAAACATCAACACTAGTGAAGGATAAGCTTGATCCTGGAGAGTCCTGGGTGCTATGCTTCGCGTTCAAAGCGAATAAGGCTGGGGATTTCTATGTGCGTTTCATTCTCTCAGCCAGTGATTACCCAGAAGAGATTTCTAGGACTGTTTTCCTCAGATTCGAAGCCAGAGGGGTTCCAGCTACCTATATCGTCCTTGGAGTAGTGATCATAGTAGTGGTAATAGCCGCTATCCTTATCAGACGAAGGAAGCTATGAGAATAGTTTCCTTCTTTTCTATCATTCTGGCTTTTTTCTGCACTACGCCAGAGATATTATCCTCAGCAAAAGAGGAATAAGTATGGGGTCTCGTTGATAGCCTGCTCGGCGGTGTTTTTGGTTGGAGTAGGGGCTGGCCTTTTTTATGTTGGTCTAGCAAGCATAGGTACAAGTCTAGCAGCAACAATACGACATTATCACCTATGGTATCGCTCGTATTGGTGGTGTTTTCTCCTAGGAGAGAAAGTAGATCCGTGACGTTTTACAGGAATATTACTGATAGTTGTGGGTGTTGCTATCAGCTGTACGATAAACTTAACCAAAAAAGAAGAGTGTTGTCTCAACTATTCCTCCTCATAGAAGGCCTTATATGCTAGGTAGGCAGAGTAGATATCCGCCTTACTGGTGATTTCACAAGGTGCGTGGAGTGCCAGAACACCAGGGCCTAAGTCAACAGTAAGTATTCCTCTCTCAGCGATGAACATAGCTATGGTTCCTCCTCCCCCAACATCGACTTTCCCTAGAAGACCTGGTTGCCAAGGTATGTCTCTCTTATCCAGTATGCTTCTGATCCATGCAACATACTCTGCATGTGCCTCGCTTGTCATATACTTCCCACCTCTACCAGTGTACTTAGTGAGTATCACACCTCTCCCTAGGAAACCTGTGTTTGTGGTGTCGAAGAGATCCTTATGGAGAGGATTCATAACGGCATTAACATCTGCGGAGATAGCCCTAGAATTCACGAGCGTCTTTATGAGGATGTCAGCATCAATTTTTTCCGAGGTTTTTCTTATCAGCTCAGCTATAAAGTACTCGAAGAATCTGGAGTTTATGCTTGTGTCTCCAGCACTGCCGATTTCTTCTCTGTCTACGAATAGGCCTATAGCAGTGAATTTTGGTTTGTTTAGTTCGATGAGGGCTCTAAAGGATGTATATACGCATGCTCTGTCGTCTTGGCCATACGCCGCTATCATAGATCCGTCAAGACCAGCGTCTCTGGGTTTTATTGCTGGAACAAGCGTTAAGTCTGCGGAGATTAGATCCTCCTCCTTTATTCCATACTTCTCCTCTAAGATTCTTAGTATCTTCTTCTTGACGTTGTCCTTTTCGTTCGGCTTCTCTGGGTTTAAGGGCTTATTTCCTACAACGGCATGTAGTTCTTCCCCTTGAACGACCTCTATACCCTTTCTCTGTTCCTGCTTTTTCCTTCCAAGATGGGGCGCTATATCTGGTATTATAAATACTGGCTCATCCTCTTTTTCTCCAATAACAATTTCTTTGACTGTGCCGTCCTTCAGCGCAACAACTCCGTGGAGTGCCAAAGGAACCGCGACCCATTGATACTTCTTTACGCCTCCATAGTAGTGCGTCTTGAACATAGCAATTCCCGAGTCCTCATAGAGTGGGACGGGCTTAAGATCTATCCTTGGAGAATCGATATGAGAGCCTATGATCCTAAGCCCCTCCACTACTGGTTTCTCCCCTATCACAGCCATCAAGACAAGTTTCTTACGGAACGTTGCATATACTTTGTCGCCAGCTGAGAGTTTATCTATTTCGCCGAGAGGCCTAAATCCATGTTTTTTGGCTTCTCTAATTAGGTATCTTGCCGTTTCTCTTTCGGTTTTAGCCGTTGCGAGAAAATTTTTGTATTCATCAGCGAAGCTCTCAATGGCGTCTTCTCCCAATTTAGCCCACGCCCATTCTGGCATAGGAGATCACCCAAGGATAAGACTTGGATAAGAAATAAATCAAAATGAGAGATGAAAAAGAAAAATATACAGTTCTACTCGACTTCCACATAGCCTAGGATTACCCTCAGCTTCTTCTCGATTTCCTTTATTCTTGGTACTAATGCCAATGCGAATGTTTTTCTCTCTGTCGGAAAGTCTAGTATCAAGGTTCCACTCTTAAAGAAGAAGAGATACTCGAATATGTCCCTTATATCAATGCTGAATCTCATGTCTCTTGTGGAGAATCTTTCGACTTTACCGAAGAAACCGGTTTTATGGAGAACCTGATTGGGTTCGATTACCCAGTAGTTAAATCTCGCCGAGAGCCATATCAAGAATAGAATGAAGAACGATGCCAATGCTATCCCAAGATATGCTTGAGGCTCAATTATTAGGTAGAGTTGCTGATAAACATTTTGTAGTCCTCCCCCCTCAGGTAGAATGCCCATGTATCCCAATAACACGTATAGCAGTACCAATATTGCTATTAATGCGAGTATCAGCAGGAATCGTGCTTCGGTGAATTCAAACGCCATTGTTAGTCCAAGGAAGAAGTATGCGAGCACGAATACCAACCCTAGTGCTCGGTAGACATCAGTAAAGGGTAATATTATTTCTATGATACCAAAGATCAATGCTAGTATGCCAAGTGTGTAGAGCATGACGGCCGCTTTTGGGTATGTTCTTATGACTATTCTCTCTTCTGGTGTTACCTCTGGTTTTTCCTCAACTTCCTTCTCAACCTCCTCTGGTTCCTCCTCTTTAAATTGTACTTCTTCTTCCATGATGTCCACCCAAAATACGTTCTGGTTTCTACTACCTAAAAATAGCATTTATATCAGGAAAACAATTTGTCATTTTGGCAAAATCTCTTGGTTTTTATGATTAGAAATTTTTAAGGATTCCTATGATGATTAGAATGACAGATGATTACAGCGGAGATGTATATGTCTTTGACCTAGATGGTACTCTCGTTCGTAATGTGGCGTTTAGACAGACAATATTTGAGTTGCCCAGGATAGTAAATTTAGGTGTGGATCCAAACATATTCTACGAGGAATTCCTAAAAACCTATTATTTCACAGTTGCGAGGGGTAATCTACCAAAAGCTTTTGACTGGGAGTACATTTCGGAGCAGACATGCAGGCGTTTTGGAAGTAGCTATAAGTATGGAATCTTCACACATTGTTTTCTCAGGAATATCGATGATGGTTGCGTTCAACTAATTCCGGGGGCTTCTGAAGTGTTAAAAATACTGAGAGGTCGTGGTGCCAAAATTGTTGTTCTAACAAACGGTAAGAGGGTGTATCAAGAGAGGGTGCTTCGGAGGACGGGTCTACATAGTTTTATTGATCTCCTGATAACGTTGGATGATGTGCCTAAACCTAAGCCGTATCCAGAAGCCTTTGATACCATCTACAGAACCTTTAGAAGCGCAACAATACACTTCGTTGGTGATCATCCCTTCTACGATGTGTATGCGGCGGCGAACTATTGCATCCCAAATATCTACTGGTTTACAGAGGATATTCCTGCGGGAGAATACTCATTTTCCCAGATACTCAAGTATATATCTGATATTGCTCGGACAAAGTATGGCTGGGAGCTAAGTCCAAAAGAAAGAGCTTTTAGGAAGAAGATATATGTGATCAACAGCTTGGCTGAGCTCATAAAATATAGTCTTTATCTCTAATGCCAAATAATCATCACTGTATTGGGCTCTATCTTAATATCTTGATTAGAAAAGGCAAAATATATAAAAAATTTTTCTGCGATTAGACATATCTATGGTTAGTGGTGATGATAGTGCCCCTATGGAATACGAGAGATGAAAGACCCTTCCTCAGTATTGGTGGCGTCATCGAGCTGATAGTTGCGGTGTACATGGCGGTGGTCGGAGGCATATCTGTAGAAGCAGTTCCTCTGATTGTAGCTCTGATATTTGGTGGAATCTTAGTCTTTCTGGGCATATTAACAATGGTGATGCGGCGATCTCAGTATGGTGGAAAAATATTACTTGTCTGCATTTTGTCGTTCATATATAGCCTATCGGTAATATCCTTTGGCGTTATGATATTGGTAGGGTTCAGAATAGAATTCAAAACATTCGTTGAGGCGTTTATCTACGTAATACTCTTTGTTGTGGGTGGGTTGTTATCAATATCAGTATTCGCCTTTCTTAGCTATGTAGCTCTAGGTATGCATCTATTCGATAGGAAGAGTGTTCGGCATGGGCTTATCCCCGCCGCCTTAGCCATACTTATACCCCTAACATTTGCTATAGGTCTATCGGCAGTATTTGTCGTAATAGTATTTTCGGTTCCCATCGTAGAAGTGGTGCTTATTCCTAGGTGACCCTCAAAAACAATAATGTGAGAAAACCTAGAGAGGTTTTCCCTCATAATATTCTCTCTTAATGTATCTTTTTACGAGCTCCTTGAGTTCTTCGACTTCTCTTCTTATTGATGGGTCTTCAATCTCTTTAAGTCTCTTCGCATTCGATTCTAAGATAGCTTCTAGAAACTTTGATTTATAGACGCTATAGAGAATCTTCGTATTAGGTATCAGGCAGTGCCCTCCGATGACGCCTGGGTACAATGGGGGTTTGTCTCCAAGTTTCTCATGGATTTCTCCGATGTATTCTGTTATTGTTTTCATGTCTGCACCGAAATGTTTGGCAATTCTATGCATTTCCTGCCACCAAGCAATGAGTAAAGCTCTATACACCGTTTCGAAGATCTTTGCTAATTCCAAGGTTTCTGGTTCTCCCTCATATATCCGTACTTTGAGATTTAAACTTTGTAGGTGCTTGGCGATGGTTTCAGAATACTCCTTAGGTATCACGCAGGTCCATTTGGGCCAGAATAGTATATGTTGCTTCAAAAATGGGTGTTTCCCCCGAACTGGCGAAAATGCTACTGGTATCCCGACTTCTTGATAGACTTTTTTTGTTGTACCTGGGCCTACCGTTGAGTGTATTATTATTGCTTGTGGCGAATAACGATCTGCATAGTGCTTAACGACCCCCACGAACTTATCGGTATTATTGAATGGGACGCATATATGAAGGAAATCTATCTTGGTGGGAATTTCCTCTAACGTGTTGGCCGTTTTGTTTGGGTCAATATCATATCCATAGAGCTCATATTGGTCGGTCTCCCTTATGATTTCATATATAGCTGAGCCAACCTCGCCCATACCCACCACTAATACTTTTTTCATCATCCGTCACCAGCTAGGTAACCAAGGTACTTCATGTTTTTCTCCGCATAGATACTATACTTATAACTCGATTATATCTGGTGTTATGATTAAGGGCGATTAAATATGAAAGTATGGATAGACTTCCTAACACCAAAGTATCTATTGTTTTTTGCGAAGCTAGCGGAGAGACTGAGGAGCTCTGGGCATGAAGTACTGCTAACCACACGTGCTCATAGAGAAGTATTAGGTCTGATGAAGCTCAAAGATGTTGAAGCGTTGGTTGTGGGGAGATATGGCCTCACACTAAGAGAGAAACTTGTTGCTAGTATTGAGCGTATGCGAGAGCTCATACCGAAAATTTCTGATTTTGGGCCCGATGTAGCGATTTCTCATTCATCGCCCGAAGCAGCAAGAGTGGCTTTTGGGCTTGGGATACCACACTACAGCGTCAGCGATACCCCCCACAATGTGCCTGTTATGAAGCTAACTTTGCCTCTGTCGGCTTTACTTTTTTGCCCATGGGTGATTCCAAAGGATGTCTGGTTAGAGTTCGGTATTTCCTCGGATAGGATAATCCAGTACCGAGGGATAGATCAGATTGCTTGGGTAAAGGATTTTAAGCCCGACGCTGACTATGTAAAGAGTCTAGGCATACCTATTGATAGGGATATCATCACGATTAGGGAATCGGAAGTCTTTGCTTCGTATCTTCTAGGATCTGTGGATAGCTTAGCACCAGTAGCCGATAGCCTCCTACCACATCTTATCAAAAAATTTGATGATGCATTCTTCGTAATACTGCCTCGGTACGAACATCAGATCGAGTACATAAAAAGTAAATATGGGGGTGATAGAATTCTTGTACTTGATAGGGCCTTTGATGGTGCCAATGTGATATACTTCTCAAAGGTATTCATCGGAGGTGGTGGAACGATGACTGGAGAAGCAGCGTTACTTGGTGTTCCAACGATCTCGGCTTATCCGAAAGGAGGGTTATACATAATTGATTATCTCGTTAAGATGGGGCTTGTGTTCCATGTCGGTTCAGTACAAGAGGTTTTTGGTCTTATCGAAAAAATGTTGGAAGATGACGAATTTAGGAAGGATATTAAAGATAGGGCGGATAGTTTAATGAGATCTATGGAGAATCCAATTGATGTCATTTTTAACCATATCTGCCAACGTGGGGGCGCTGTATGAATATTCGCCGATTAAATGCAGTTTGAAACTGGGTAAGTTTCTCTCCAAGATCTTTTATTCAAGATCTTCTATTATATGTATAGATACCTTGTGCTGGGAATATTAAATCGCAATTTCATAGTTATGTTCGATGCTTTTAAGGTGCTGATACGAAGATGAGTTGGGCAGAACTTTTCTCTCGAAAAGAGAATGCGATAGGCGAAGTGACGGGGGTAGACGCTGGGAGAATCGAGATTTTTGTGTATCCAGAGTGCTACCCTAGGATTCGAGTCGGATCGATAATAGCTATAAATTCCGAGGAAATAAAACCTGTAGGTCTTGTTATCCGTATGGCCCATAGACCTAGACATGGTCAGATACAGCCGCTCAGAAAGACACGTAGTGAGATACTTAAGAGTTATCCTGATATAGATAAGTATCATAGGTTTGTGTCTACGATAGCTTATACTAGTCATGTTCGGGGGGATAAGCTGTTTCATGTTCGGGCATCTATGCCAAGACTTCATGATCTTGCATTTTTGGTTGAGATCGAAGATTTGCTGGATGCTTTCTTTAGGCCCTATGGGAGATGGAACTTTGAGTTTCTCAGGTATTTCCTGATGGAGGGGGGAGGAGCTTTAGAACTCCGGGAGCTCTTCTTTACGCATAGAAACTACTTTCTGAGTAAGAGTGATGATCTAAAGGATATTGTGGAGGCGCTCGCAGTTGCTCTATATAAGGCGGGGGTTAGAGGAAACCTTGCCAGGTACATCGAGGACGTCTTGGAGATTCTAGGTGAGGGGCAATGAGGAGGTCCCTAGGGAAGATTGTTGGTGGGAGTGTAAACAAGGGGTTGATAGCCCTGCTTAATAGAGGAGAGAACATTGAGGATTATCCTATAGGTGCTCTTGTGACTATCCATGGATCCAAACACACATATTTGGGGATAATAACCGATGCTGGTATCGATTCCTCAGATGATGTTGTAGGAGGACTCTCCGTGTCAAGGATTCGGGAAGACTACAAGGTTGTTGCGATCAATGCTATTAGGGACTATGTGAGTAGACAACGAATAGAGGTGGCTCTTATCGGCCAATACAGCAATGGTGTGGTGAGGAGTGCCGACACAGCACCTAGCTTCTATTCAGATGTTTTGGAGACAAGCCCAGAGGAGATACGGGTGTTCTTCGGAGAGGAAGACAAGAAGAAATTTTGGAGCATAGGCACTCCAAAAACACCTAAGAGAATGGAGGTCCCGATACCTATCGATATAGAAAAACTTGTTGAGCTCAGCTTCGGCATATTTGGAAAATCAGGTACTGGGAAAACATTCTTAGGAAACATATTGGCTGGCTACATAGTCCTATATGATATGTGGAAGTCCTCCGAAGACCCAACGTATAAGAGGATAAGGCTTCTTATATTCGATATGCACTCCGAGTACGGACTCGAACTCAAGGACAACATGGGCAATGTGATTGCTGAGGGTATTGCGAAGATATTTTCCGATAAATTCAAGCGCTACACACCCGACATAGAGCTCGCAGAAAGTAGGGGTCTGGAGCCTCTAAGAATAAATTACTGCGATCTAACCCTGGGAGATGTGGCTCTAATAGCTCCGATATTTGGAGTTTCGGCAAGCTTTTTGAATTACCTCACAGATTTCGAGAGGATACTAAGAAGAGATATAGGTCTGGGAGACTACTGGGTTTGGGGTCTCGTACTGGATGGGTATGCTCAGAGGAGATTGAGGAGGAATCTGGATGGCCAGAGAATACTCGAGGAAATCTCAAAGAGAACTGGGATAGATGACATGTCAGCACTTAGAAAGAGAATCTTGGACAAGATACGTTCGTCTCTCGGTATCGGTGCGGAATTGTCTTTCAGATCGCAGACATCTAAGCTAAGAACACTACTAAACTACCCATATGCCTATGAGGAAAGAACAATAGACCTAATAGTGGAGAATCTTATATCAAGGGACGGACAAAGCGTAGTTATAAGCATGGGGAGATACGAGAAGGAAACACCACTATATATGATGATAGCGAATCTCATAGCTAGAAGGCTCAGAGAACGCATACTTGAAAAAACAACAGCGGGAGAGGAACCAGAAACGAAGATAATTATCTTCCTAGAGGAGGCACACAACTTTCTTGGCAAGGATACATATCGTATTTCCCCTTTCGGTGAAGTTGCGAGGGAGATGAGGAAAAAAGGAGTTACGCTTTGCGTCATAGATCAGAAACCAAGCGAATTGGATCGTGATGTCATAAGCATGCTTTGGACGAGCTTTATATTCACACTGACAGATAAAAATGACATAGAGTCTGTTCTCATAGGCGTTCCAAGAGCGGAACTATTCAGAAAAGTAATCCCTATGCTTGCAAGGCAGGAAGTACTTATACAGGGAATAGCCGTTGGTTTTCCCGTTGTAGTGAATGTTAAGGATTACTCGGACATCTCAAAGACGTTCCTAGAATATGCAAGGAAAAATAGGGAAGAGATGGAGAGAAAAATATCGTCGCTACGTAAACAAGGAATAGTATAAAAATCCATCTAGCATTCCAGTTTTATAGTGAAGCTCCTTTCCTACTAAAGATGGAGATGATTTCTAATCCGTAGTAATCTAATTTCTCTCTGAACTTATCGTTGTTCCTTAACTTCTTTATTTCTCTAAGCCAACCAGTAAGTTTTTCCAATACTATCTTTTTTGATCTCCCATCACTAAGATTTATGTCTCTTATCTGATATTTTGGTGGTGGTAAGTAGTAGACTTTTCTGGTGCCCGCAGTCTTTTCTATCATTTTGAATAGCTTATTCCAATCGAAATCTATTGGTGTTCCTCTTCTTGGTGGTTTGAATTCTAATAGGGGTACGATATCTTTTAGTATTCTATATACTTCGGTTGCCTCTAGAAACTTACGTATATCATCGATTAGCTTCTCGTGAGTTATTCTTGAGAATAGCTCGGAAGGTATTTCATATTCTATTACTATGGTATATCTGCCACCTCCTTTGCCATGCCTTTCGGATTCTTTAGTAACAACACTTGCTTTCTCCACATGAACATCTTTTATTAGTATTTTGTATGCCCAATGCTCGATCTGGTCGGTCGGGAATTTTGTTAAATCAAACATCCTGCAGTATTTAGGCGAAGATCTGCTTTCGCCCACAACATCGAGCGCGTCAGCGAGTCTTAATACTAATGCGAGGTACCTCTCATCTATTGAAAACTGCACTGTATCATTGCTATTAATGCCAAAAATTCTTACGGGAATAGCTATATTCTTATCTTCGTCGCATAGATTAAGAGTATTAAGGTTCATGGAGATGCCTTCGGGGAATATGTCCTTTAAGGAGAAAACTTTAGCATCTTTGGATGGTGTTTGAATGTTGCTAGAAGCCTTCTCTTTTGTAAATGCTGAAGGTTTAAACTTGAATTTCAAATCTCTATGCGCAAATACGAGCTTGCATATTGGGAATAGAAGTTCTTCTAAGTTTTGGAATCCAGATTGCTCATAGACCTTCTTAAGTATCAAATATGTGAAGATATAGCTATAAACATTGTGGATCATGCGGAGTAATCTTCTGTAATCCTCAACATCATACGAATCTCTCGTGAATTTTGAGAGGTCTATACTATCAATAATAAACCGTAGTGTCTCTATATCCTCTTCGCTTACCCTTTCGAGTTTCAAGTCATTGAGTAGTACTTCGGCTGCTCTATCTATTTCTTCCTTGATTCCAAGAATTGATGTGGGTATTAAAAGTCCCAACCCAATATCATGCGTAATACATGCTAGCTGTAATATGAATCGCTCAACAATGTTTAGTTTCAAGTATATGTTCTCGTTCATATCTGGGCTGAACCCCCTCAATACATGATTTATGGCGAACCAGAGGACATTCTCAGAATGTACCCTATCGTGGAACGCAAAATGCGCAAAGTTAACTATCATAGTCCTAAAATATGGGTCGAGCTCGGAGAATACCATATCGACCATAAGCCGCATAGGCTTGGATATTGTATATTT
>Ga0190312_1000216_pt1 | contig 20884 bp, 20 predicted proteins | sample 487007910_MG_FD_165046 | JGI IMG/M metagenome (GOLD analysis project Ga0190312, IMG submission 165046) | Hydrothermal vent sediment bacterial communities from Southern Trench, Guaymas Basin, Mexico - 4870-07-9-10_MG | ecosystem: Environmental > Aquatic > Marine > Hydrothermal vents > Sediment ... | reverse complement strand
ACTCTATGCTAGAATGTACCAGCAAGTTATACCACTAGTAATGGAGTATTTATACAATGATCCACTAGGCTTGGAGAAAGTATTAAAACCATTAGTTGAAGTTAGAAGTAATGGTTTGGTAGAAATTAATGATCCTTGTAGGAATGGTATTGATGAAGAGTGTTTATATAGATTTGGAGAGATGCTTAAAGAATTAATTAAGAGTGGAGCTGGCTCTACATAGATTACTCCATAGGGTTAGGTAATTGAGTGAACCAATAGTATTCTTTGAATATGATGAGAATGTTAGTGGTAGATTAACTGATAAGATTAAGAGGAAACTACGTAGTTTTAAGTATCCCAAGATCGAGGGCATGTGGAGGGCTAGGAGAAATGAAGAAGGGGAAGAGAAGGAGAGGTATATATTTGAATTCTATGAGGATAGAGTTAAGGCTAATGGATATATAGGCTTCGCTATTGTAGATGGAGCAGAGGTTATGGTTCTCCCTAAGGTTGCAAAAAATGTAAGTGACTATGGAGAAGCAATTAAACTTACACTAGCTATGATAGGGTATACATGTGGTCTAAACATAAGGAATATCGTGGATAGGGAGAAGATAACAATCCAAAAGATGCTGAGAAGCCCTACTCTCTATGAAGTACTTGTATTCTTTTATGCTAAAGCCCTATTAGACCAACTATACCTTGGTCGTAATAGGGATTATAGATATGTATATTCTGAAGAAAAGTATCTTAAAGGAAAATTAGTACTTACTAGACAAATTCTTAAGCCCCCGTATAAGTGGTTAACATTCAATATATACCATGCTAGATACAGTATTGATAATCTCTTAAACAGGATCTTTTTCTATACAGCTAATGTAGCTCTCAAGAAAACATTTTTTCCATTAAATAAACGATTGCTTAAAGAGATAATAAGCCTTCTTGATGAAGCTTATTGTAGGACAATTGATTACAAAGATCTTGAGCGGGTGGTCTTTACAAGAACTAATGAAAGGTTTAGAACACCCTATAGCTTAGCTAGGATAATTCTTAGAGGATTAAATATTTACAGGGCTGAAAAAGAAGCCTATGGATTCTTTATTGATACAAGCTGGGTATTTGAATACCTTGTTTATAAGGCGTTAATGTATTCACTAAAAGGCTATGCCATACTATACCAGGAAAAGCTGGCATACGGTTCAAGGAATAAATTTGTTAAAGAAGGTAACTCAGTCATCAGTATGATACCAGATATGATCATTAAAGAGGGTGATGAAATTAGGCTAGTCATTGATGTTAAGTATAAGGAGCTTAAAAACAAAAAACCTTCAAGTAATGATATATACCAAGCTTATTCATATCTACGGGCAATACAGGCATGTCAAGATAGTCCTTCAAAACTTGTACTAGTCTATCCAAAATACGGGAAATACAATGAATTCCTTACTAAGAAACCCATGGCAAACAAGAGTTATAGAATTAAATTCTTTGATGATAATGAAATCATACTACTGCCTTATAATCTAGAACATCTTAAAGAATTTAAGCTAATAGATGAGGACTTCATCAAAAACATAGAGAGAATATTAAAAAGACAATAGTAGTTTAGCAACGCGATAAACTGGTAGCTAATTCTAAGAAATTCTCTAAATAGCTTTATTACATCATTTAAGCTGTTAGATACTATATCTCTATGTCCTCTATCAATCGCCACTCTAAATTCAGCATTATATTAAGCTTCTTCTCTAATAATGTACTTTATCATCTATTTTACTAAGTGTTTTATTTACAATTACATCTATGTAATCCTCTATTCCATCAGATCTTTTATAACATGAACCCTAAGCTATAATAGCTAGTTTGCTTAGTTCACCTATTGATTTTTTAACGATATTAGATAAACATTCACTATATACATTCTAGGTCTTTATCATAATGTATTCACTACTTTGTATTGATTATGGAAAATATGTGTAATAACTAGTTTATGATATAGAGTATCCATATTGTTTACATAGATTGTTTATTACTTGTTTAAGGTCTCTAGCTAGATCTGGGGGTGGCAGATTGGGTTTGTGTTGTTCTAGTATTTTCTTTACTTTTTCTCTAGCTCTCCTCCTTATATCTAGTTTACCCTTCTTTATCCATCTTCCACGATCCATTCTATCAATGATCTTTGGGTGTGTTAGTTCTTTTCTCATATACTTTATTGTGTGTTTGTGTGTTAGATAGTTTCCTTTATCAATAGCTTCTAGTATAACACTGTAGGCTAGGTGTTCTTGGTCAAACAATAGTTCTCTAACAAAGCTACGTGCTTCACTTATAGCTTCAGCATCTATAACTAGTTTTTCAAGAGACTGTGTGTTTTCAAACTCTATCATACCTGGTCCAGAAACTATGTTAACACTCTTAAGTAGTGCTATAAGTACACCCCATCCAGTCTCTAGTCCAGCCTGGTAGTCTATTTCTTTAGAATCACTCAAGCCCATATAGGCATGTGTTGGTAGGTTAAAGTACTTAGCTACCTCAATATATAGTGTTGTTAATAATAGTGATTCTGGTGAAGCTATAGCTGTTGTACCATACCTCATATCAAAAACTGTTGGCGAACCACCATAGATTACTGGAGCACCCGATCTAATGATCTGTGCTATAGTTATACACGCTAGTGCTTCAGCATGGTGTTGTATTAGTGAACCAAGTATTGTGACTGGAGCTGTAGCACCTATTTGAGGCATTGGTATAATCTCTATAGGAACCATGTTCTCAGCAAGATCTATGATGTTCTGTGAAGCAATCTCTGAGAGAGATAGTGGTGGAGAAGGACATAGATCAAATACTGCTATAGGCTTAACACTCTGATCACTGAAAACACTCAGTATCTCAAGCATTCTAGGTACACCATCCTTCTCAAAAGCACCAGTTACAATAGGCTTACTAGAAACCATTAGTATAGGATACAGTCTTATAAAATCACGAGTCTCTATAGGAGCATCCATAGGTACAAGAGCAGTACTCTGAAAACAGAGCTCATCTAAAGCATCAACAACTAATGCAAAATCCCATAAATCCCTTAACACAGGATCCCTAGGTTCAGTGCCCCCAAGATCAAGTATCTTAGTAGCAGCAGAACCAGGGTTGAAGAAGGTGTTATCACCACCAACTCTAAAAACCTGTTCTCCATCACGACTATAGATAGTTATTGTCTTTGGAGCTTTCTCTAAACACTTTATAACAAGATCTCTTGGAAACCTAGCACGACCGCCCTCAACACATAAACCAGCTTCTAAGAGCCTCTCAATAAGACCACGGTGTTTTATAAGAAAACCCTTCTCCTCAAGTATGTTGAGTGCATACTCGTGTATAGTCTCAACCTCTTCCCTAGATAAAACACTTAGTCTTGGAACAACCATTACTCTACACCAAGTAGTTTCTTAAAAACATGTACTGCTTCAAAAGCATCTCTAGCATAGCCATCAGCACCTATACTCCTAGCCCACTCTTCATTAACAACAGCACCGCCTACAACAACTTTTACACAATCCCTTAAACCACGTCTCTCCAACTCTTCAATAACAACTCTTTGCTCAACCATAGTAGATGTCATAAGAGCTGATAAACCAATAGCGTCTACACCATAGTCTCTAACAGCTTTAACAAAATCCTCTGGAGCTACATCAACACCTAGATCGATTACTTCAAAACCAGCAACCGTAAGCATTGTAGCAACAAGGTTCTTACCAAGCTCATGTATGTCTCCACGAACAGTACCAATAGCTATTCTACCAAGCCTTCTAAAACTCTTCTTTAAAAGCCTTTCTCTAACAACTTCAAAGCTCTTCTTAAAAGCTTCAGCACTCAATAAAACCTCTGGTATGAAATACTCTTCACTCTCAAACAACTCACCAACAACCCTCATAGCAGGTTCAAGAGCCTCTCTTACAATAACATCTGGTTCAACACCTTTCTCAACAAGCTCTCTAGTAACACTACATGCTCTCTCACAATCGCCATCAATAACAGCTTTCCTAAGAATTTCAAGAAGCTCCTCCACACCAACCATAACACCATCATCCCTCAACCCTCTTTAGTTTAAGAGATTCTATCCAGTATCTACTAAACTTATCTTCTAAAGGAAGTTCTATATGAACAGCTCTTCTAACAACTCTATACCCGTATAAACGATAACTTCTTGATAGAAGAAGCTGTATAACACCGAGACCAACAGCATTACCTACTACAAAGACCTTATCTAATGGAATACTTGGTATAACACCTATCTCTATAAGATCAATGGGGTCTAGTGATGAACCAAAAGAACCAGCTATATAGACACCACATAGATCACTTATACCTAGACCAGCTTTATCAAGTAACACTCTCCAAGCACTAGCTATAGCTGCTTTAGCTTTCTGAAACTCTCTAACATCACTTTGTGTAATATAGATTCTAGGCTCTCCATCAACTTCCTGTATAACAATGGTTTTAGAGCCATTAACAACTCTATCCCATTTCAATAAAACACCATTCTCACTAACTATATTGTGTCTCCTAAAATCAGCTATAGCACTAACATATCCAGAACCAGTTATACCAACTGGTTTATCAATCAAGGGCTTCCACTTAAACCCATTACTAGTAATCCACAGTCTCCGTATAGCTTGGCTAGAATAGCCTACACCACAGGATAAGTGCATACCCTCTATAGCAGGTCCAGCTGGAGCTGATGTTACATAGTACTCTCTACTACTCTTAACAAGCACGATCTCTGAATTAGTACCTATATCAATTAATAGATATGGTGGTCTAGCACCTAGTCTTGAAACAACAACTAGATCTGCTAAAGCATCTGAACCAACAAAAGACTTAAACACTGGCGGTACAAGTATGGGTCTAGTAGGTAGTTTCTTAAAACATAGGGCTCTAGCATCTGTTATAATAAATGAACTAGGTAGAGGTGATCTATAGGGGCTTCTAGTAAGTGGTGTAGGATCAACTCCTAAGAATATAGATAACATAGCTGTATTACCAGCAACACCAATAAATGCTATATCGTCTAAACAATAGCCAGACCCACTAACTATACCTACAACCTTATCTTCAATAGCTTCTATAGTAAGAATCCTCATTCTCTCTAAAACACTTCTATCATATAGTATAGTTGTTAACCTAGATACTACGTCATCACCATATCTAGACTGGGGATTAAGCAATAGATCGGAGCTTACAAGACTTCTCTCCTCTATATCATAGAAGTATAGAGCTATCTTAGTTGTACCAAGATCTACTCCTATATACAGTCTCTTATTAAGAGAAGCTATGTTAGATAAATAGCTCCTACTAAATTCTCTAAAACACTCTCCATCATAGTAGATCATGTGTTCTCTTAAACCATTTAATATACTTTGTGGAAGAGGATTGTCAACAGCTAGTGGTTGATTAAAAGTCTCAATAGAGCACTCTACACACCCCTTCAATACATGATCTAGTTCTATAACAGTATCTCCATAAACTCTTGTTTGACAAGCAAGTCTATAGCCCCTACTCAACACATTGTGTAAAAACTCGTTACCAGTAGGTTTACTAACAACTCCCTCAACAACTCTAACAATACACTTACCACACAAACCCCTACCACCACACGGGCTAGAGTATTCTGGATAAACACTCTTTATAGCATCAAGAAGGGTTTCTCCATAACCTATATCAACAACTCTATTAAATGGCTTAATAAATACTCTAGGCATCTCCTTTAAATACCTCTCTACAAACAACTACAATTCTATAAAGCTTCTCAATAGCTACTCTATAAGCCTCTATGGAGGGTAGAAAACCCTTTAATGGGCCAAACCCACAGTCTGGTTTAATAAACAATAGTCTTTCTCCATAAACACTCCTAGCCTTTAAAACAAATTCTCTTACCTCATCTAGACTCTCTACACATGGATCATGGTTTGATACAACACCTACTGCTAGATACTTATCATATCTATCAAGTTCTCTCATACTATATGCTTCAAAGTTTCTAGGATTCTCTTTAAACTCGTGATCAAGTATCTTAACACTACTTGTCTCTAACAATATCTCTTTAACAAGTGGTGGTATTCTACCACATACATGTACGCCAGTCCATACACTACTAGCTATACCTTTAAAGATCCTGTCAAATGCTTCAACAAAATCACTAACTCTATAGCCGTAGAGTATTCTCTTCCTACCAACTATAACAGATAGTATGGGTTCATCAATAACTATTAGTCCATAACCTAGTCTAGCCATATAGTTAACTACTTCCTTTACAAAATCTACTAGAAACTCTAGAGTATAACCTTTATTAGTTAGAATGGATGATCCAAGATCCCTCGATCTAGGAGCTTTATCAACAAATATTTTTGAAGCAAGTGTAAAGGGTCCAGTAACTGGAGCACGTAGTCCTTTAAACAAATTATTCTCTCTATAAAACTCTATAGCTACTTCAGCCTCCACTACCTTAAACTCTTTAGGCATCTCTCTTCTATCAGTAGCTATGAACACGTTATTGTATTTAGTAAGACTACCAGTTTCAACTAGTATTTCTAGAAACATTTTTGTAAAATCACGTAGTTGTGGGTATGGAGGATAGTCTATTCCAATATTCTTTAAATCATCTAGTATTCTTAATACATTATCTACACTATAGTCTAGAGGGAAGCTTCCAACATGGGTTGTATAGACTGTCACTCTCTTAAACACCATCTACTTAATACATGTAGGGCTTTGTCTATATACGTTATTGTTTAGAGAAGGTGTTTTATGTAAAACTGTTTCTAGGTAAGATTAGGTATTTGTTTTCTTATAGTAGAAAAGTTGATTGAGTATAATGTTTATAGAATATTATGGTGTAGGGATGTCTAGTGAGTTCCATGTTTACGGTCTTAAACTACCAATAATATCTCCTGGAGACGATATTGTAGAACTTATAGTTAGAGTAGCTAATAGTCAGGGAATAGGGTTTAGAGATAGAGATGTATTAGTGGTTACTAGTAAGATCTTGTCTAAGTCTATGGGCTTACTTGTAAAAATAGATACTGTTGAGCCGTCAAAGAGGGCTATAAAGATTTCTAAAAAGACTGGTCTTGACCCACGTGTTGTAGAGCTTATACTACGTGAGAGTGATGAGCTTGTAGCAGCTATTCCTTTTAAGAAACTTGTTGATGATGGTGTAATAGATATTACAAAGATAACATATGATATCGATCTAGCTTATAAGGCTTTAGAGTATTATAGAACAGTACTTATTACAGTACGTGATGGTATGTTGTGGAGTGAGTCTGGTATTGATACATCTAACCACCCGCATGGAGTATACTCTATACCACCTCGTGGCCTAGATAGAGTTGCTAGAGAACTTTCTAACAAGATACTACGTAGAACAGGTAAGCATGTAGCTGTAGTTATATGTGATACAGAGCTATTCATCAACGGCTCACTAGATATAGCAAGGGGGTCATACGGTATAGAGCCTATATCGAAAAGGTTTGGTGAACTAGATATGTATGGTAAACCAAAGTTTGGCGGCGTAGACCATGTAGCACACGAGATCTGTTGTACAGCAGCACTTGTTATGAAACAAGCAGGAGAAGGTATACCAGCTGTAATCATACGCGGTCTAGACTATGAATGGTGTGAGTGTGGGTTAGGGGAGTCGATACCTATGAGTATAGATTGTTTAGAAAAGGCTTTAAAGAGGACTATAAGGCATACAATAAAAGTATTTGGGTTATGGAGGGTTTTGAAGAAGCTACTGTTCTAGTAGTTACTACTAGGGACTAGTTCTAAACACTATAGCTAGTTATTGTTAGGCTCTACCTTAGACTCCATCCATTAACTATGCTCTGTAGTTCACTAACTAGTTCATCAATATTGTCTTGTGTTGCACAAGCATATATTATTATTGTACGGTCTCTCTCTTTATCATAGAATGTTATAAAGAATCCACGTAACACTACTTCTTCATATGGTTCTACATCACTCCTTGATACTATTCCACCATACATATAGTATGCTTGATAGCCCTGATAATCTATTACAGTAATATTCTCAACTAGGTCTACATAGGTATATGGTTTTGGACAACCATGCATTCCTAGCCAGAAGTTTTGATCCCATATAGCAAACTCTGATACAAGACCTACATCACTAGGATCATGGTATCCCTGTACCCAGTACATTCCAATCCATACCTGATACCCTTTCGAGCCTCTATCAAAACGATCTACTGGGTAGTAGTAGTTGTTTATACCCTTCTCACCTATAGGTAGCCATACAAAATCCATTTTGTATGAAATCTATAGTAGCCACTATTATCTGTAAACCCGTATACTACACCCCATTCATTAATAGTGATGCTTATATAGCTGAATCCAAGAACAATAGCTATTATAGCTAGTGGGATAAAGTGTCTATAGTTGAGTTTATCGTAGGCTAGGAGTTTCTGCACAACTGTTTTTGAGATAGCTTGTGCTATAGTTATTGAGGCTATTGTATCAAACAATAGTATGTAGAAACCACGCATCCGTAGAAACAATAATATATAGTCAGTGGTGTGGGAGACTAAGGCGTATAGGAGTATCCATGAGAAGCCATAGATTAGAGGTAGTACTAGATATGAGATCCACCAGTAGCCACTTATTCTCCTAAAAAACACCCATGCTACTATACCAGCTAGTACAAGGATCCATGATGCTATAATGTATACTTTATAGTAGAGGGTGAGGAGAGCTGTAGTTGTTAAAGAAGCTAGTATAGTCCACGGTAGTGGAAGTAGTGATGCCGCTAAGTATACTCCAGTAGAGTCGTAGTAGCCTGGTATATGGAGAGCATCGCCGAGTATGCGGGTACAAAGGCTTAGGAGTGTAGCAGTGACTACTATGTAGATTCTATACCATGATCTTATATCCGGTCAGCCCTTACTGAAGTGTTTGACAACTTGGTTGTTACTACAAATATATTTCCTTATACAAGGACATATAATAACTGCATACTCCCTATAGCTCTATCTATTTAGACACGTGTGTACGGGGGTGTTTTATAGAGTGTTGTCTAGAATGGTGGGAGCTACTGTTATAATGCTTGTGTCTATGCTATTTACATCACTAGTATGTTGCCAGTGTCTAGCTGATAGAGTTGTAACACTACCCTTTAGTAAATTCACTAAACTAGATAAGCCTATTCTAGAACCTACTGGCTATGGATTTGATGCAGCAGCTGTCTATAACCCTGCTGTAGTCTATGTTAATGGTACTTTCTATATGTTTTATAGAGCACAAGCTAAATGAAAAGGTACATCAGTAGTAATGCTTGCAGATAGTAGTGATGGAGTACACTTTAGAAGACTTAACATAACTGTATTGTATCCTACACTGAAGTGGGAGATCGGCAGTGGCTGCGAGGATCCAGGGATTGTAGAAGTTAATGGTACATACTATATGACTTATACAGCATATGATGGAGAGACTGCTAGACTAGCACTAGCTCGTTCAAAGGATCTCATTCACTGGGAGAAGCTTGGACTAGTGCTTCCAGACTGGGGCTGGTGTAAGTCTGGTGCTATACTACCAGTTAAGGTTAATGGAAGGTACATCATGTATTTTGGAGACTCTAATATATGGATAGCATACTCTAGTGATATGATACACTGGGTTACGGATAGAGACTGGGCTGTCCTTAGACCTAGAAAGGGGTTTTTTGATAGCAAACTTGTTGAACCAGGTCCTCCACCTATACTGACTGATCATGGTATATTATTGATATATAATGGTGCTGATGAAGACAATAGGTATAGTATTGGATGGGTTTTATTCTCACTAGATGATCCATCTAAAGTTATAGCTAGATCTAGTGAGCCCATACTAGAGCCTACGCTTCTGTGGGAGAGGGATGGACAAGTACCAAATGTTGTATTCGCTACATCACTAGTTGATACTGGTGATAAATGGCTTCTCTACTATGGCAGTGCTGATACATATGTTGGGTTGGCAGTAGCTAATAAGACATTGTATGAGGTTTCTATAGTGGAGAGTGTGGAGGAGATAGATCATGGCTATGATCTTACATACTACTGTTTCATGACTATCATATCTATAGTTCTATTATTGGCTATACTTAGGTTTATACATAAGTATAGGTAGTAAGGGGGCTTCCGCTATCTATTTAAAAACTATTTTAGGTATACCCAGTTGTTTTGTTTAGACTTCCGTCCTTAGCCTTGGGTTGAACATCTCATCTATAGCGTATGAGAATAGTATCAGTCCTACTTGTAACCCTATAACAGCTAGTATTGGAGCTGCTATATAGTGCATAGTGTCTAGACGGTGGTGTGCACCTGCTTGAGCATAGGCCATGTTAAGCATTATACCCCAGTTGAATGATGTAAACGGTAGTACTCCAAGAAAGTACAGTCCTACTGAAGCATAGATAGCTCCTGTTGTAGCAAATATAAAGTTTATAGCTATATAGCTCATAAGGTTAGGCATGATCTCAAAGAACACTATATGGTATGTTGGAAGCCCTAGTGCTTTAGCTGCTTCAATAAACTCTCTCTGTTTAATACTTAGAACCTGTGATCTAATGCTTCTCGCCAGCCCAGCCCATGCTGTGACACTAAGCATTAAACCAACAACCCAGGGGTCTGTAGCACGTATAACTGTTGCTAGAACTATTAGTAGTGGTAGACCGGGTATTGTCATAACAATATCTGTTATACCCATTAGTATAGCATCTACTATACCGCCCTTGAATCCAGATACCATTCCAACAGTTATACCTACAAGTGTTGTTATAAGACCAGCTATGAAGGCTATCTGTAGTACTGTTGGAGCACCCCATACTATCTGAGCCCATATGTCTTTACCAAAGTAGTCACATCCAAGAGGATGATCTATTGTTGGAGGTATTTTAAATAGTGTTGGAGCTAAATATCTATCACAAGTCCATGGGCGTGGATAAGGTGTTATGTACGGTCCAATAGTTGCTATGAATATATAGAATGCTAGTATTAGGAATCCAGCAAAAGCCTTCTTATTCCTAACAAGTATCTTACCAGGAACTATGATCCAGTCATGTATTATTGTTTTAACAACTTCTTTACGAGATATAATTACATGTTCTCCTCTACTCATTACCTTACACCCCTACGTATACGTGGATCTAGGAAACCGTATAGTATGTCTGCTATGAATGTTCCAAGAACTACTGCTATAACTATGACGTCGAAAGTACCGATCATTAGATACCAGTCACGGTTCTGTATAGCCTGATATAGCATATAGCCTACACCTGGATACGAGAATATATACTCTATAAATATTGAACCGCCAAACATGAATCCAAGACTTATCATAAAGCTTGTGAATAATGGTAGTATAGCGTTTCTACCAATATACGTAAATACTATTCTACGTGAAGCTATACCACGTGCTTTAGCATAAGCTATATAGTCTTCGCCAAGAACACTAACAGTACTACCACGCATACCTAGAGCCCACCCGCCAAGATGGACTATAACCCATGTTAGTATAGGTAGTGCTGCATGGCGTAGTACATCAGCTATAAACTCTAGTGTAAAACCTGGTTCTACACTATATGCTCCACGTATAGGAAACCATTTTAGCTGGAATGCAAAGAATGATAGCATGAATATTGCTACCAAGTACTCTGGTATAGACCTTGTTATAGAGAATACTAGTGCTAATGCACTATCAAGTTTACCTCCATGTTTATAAGCCATGATCATTCCAATAAATATTCCAAGACCAAAGCTTATAACAAGAGCTGTAGCTACTATAAGGACAGTCCATGGTATACGGCTTGCAAGTAGTTCAGCTACACTAGCTCCAGTACTATATGATATTGATACACCTAGATTACCTCTTAGAAACTTAGACATATAGTCAATATATTGTTCAAGTATAGTACCCTTAGGTATAAATGGTGCAACACTCATAGCAAGCTTGTGTGCTTCATCATAAGACATTCTATACTGGTATATGAATTGCTGTGTAAGAGCTTCTATAGGGTCTCCAGGCATACTACGTACTATAAAGAATGTTAGTGATGCTGCTACAAGTATTGTTAGCACAGCTAATAGAGCTCTTTTAATAAACCAGTTCAACACCCGTCCTCCACACAGCTATTTATGGACTACAACCTATATCTTTAGAACTAAACCTATAAAAACAACACCTATTTGAACTAAATAACTAGCTATTTAGGCTATTTAAGATAAGACTTTGTTAAGAGGGCGTATATACTAGAAGGAGGATCTTATAGAGAAAAAACGTTATTGTTTAATATAGTTCTCTATACACTACACCTACTTCCTTCTACGCAGTAGGATTACTGCTATTATAATGATTATTATCACAATAATTATACCGCCAATTAACGCCATGTTTACTCCAGGGGCTGGCGTAGTTGTTGGTGTGGTTGTTGGTGTTGTAGTCGGACTTGTTGTTGGTGTTGTGGTTGGTGTGGTTGTTGGACTTGTTGTTGGTGTTGTAGTGGTTGTTGGTGTACCCCAGAATTCTGGGTTTGGTTCAACGTACCCATGCTTTATCATGAAAGCTAGTGCTTCAAGATGTCCGCCAGCAGCGTTCTGCCATAGATCGAAGTTCTCCTCTGGGTTAGGCCAGTTGAAGTGTTCTTTGTTAGCGAATAGGATTAGCTTCTTTTCAGCTATTGGGAATTCTGGTAGGTAGTAGTTGACTGCATAAGCTAGTTTCTGTGCAGCATCCTTTTGTTCAGTTTCGTCAAAGCTTGAAGCTAGTACATCAACTAGCTCTTGTACATTAATGTCTACTCCAAAGTAGTCTAGATGTAGTGTTTGTGGGAATACATCTCCCTGTACTTGTGTTCTTGGACGGTTGTTTACTTCTATCCACATTCTCTCCATAGCCCTCCACGGATAGATCATCCATGCACCAAAGAAGTCTATAGCTAGATCATAGTTTCCACCAAGATACCATTCATCACTCCAATAGCTTGGAGACTCTGGTGTACGTAGCTCAACTTGTATACCAAAAGCACCTAGTTCATCAACAATCTCTTGGGCAGCTGCAACCCAGTCAGTCCATCCACCGGGAGCTACCATTATAAGCTTAAACTCTTCACCACCAGGTGTATACCACTTACCATCTTGGAATGTAAAACCAGCTTCTTCTAGAAGCTGCCTAGCCTTATCTTCATTATGCTCATACTTCTCTAAGACACCGACATCCTTCAAGTCCTTAATCCAGTCTTCAGCAACTTTTAGTAAACCAGTTGGGTATTCTACAGGTTCAAATAATCCAGCACCTGCAGCATTAGCTATTTTCTCTCTATCAAGTACGTAGGCAATAGCTTTTCTAACTCTTAGATCCTGTAACCACTCATTCTTAAAGTTGTATACTAGAGCGAAACCAGATAGGTCGTAGATTGGGACAATTTTTGAGAAGGGTTTTCCTTCAAGTTCCTGCTTAACTTCTGGAGGCATCATGAAACAGTCGTAATCTAGTTCACCAGACCTATAGTACTCCCACCCAACCTCATTACTTGTAATATAGGGCATCACGATCTTATCGATCTTAACATTATCAACATTCCAGTATTGATCAAACTTTTCTAGCTCAACCTCACTTGATGTAATCTTTACAAACTTAAATGGACCAGTACCAACTATTGTATCTGGCTCAAAGCTCATTAGATCCTGTAGTATCTGATCATACTGGTCTTCAGAAGCATTAGCTATCTGGTCAGCCCACTGTCCGTAAATGTGATAAGGTGCTACAATAAGTCCGTCTTCCCATAGTAGGTAGTGTCTTAGTAGATAAGCCCATTGTTTAACATGGAACTCAACTGTATAGTCATCAACAACTTTTACATCATCAATATAGTTCCATACAGACTTACCCTGAGCCTTATAGATCATGAATGTAGTCCATACATCTTTAGCAGTAAACTTTGTACCATCGTGCCAGTAGACATCCTGTCTTAGATGAACAATAATCTTGTTTTCATCTTGTTTAAACTCCCATTCTGTAGCTAGTTCAGGTATGTATTCATTAGGTACTTTGTTCCAGAAGGCAAGTCTTTCATAAATTAAACCAGTGATTCTAATAGCTTTTGGAGCAAATGGATTATACTTGTTAGCTGGCGGCGGTTGCCACCAACCATGAGTATGTAGGATTACTTCTTGTCCTTGTGCTGTAGTTGCTAGTGGTGTTATTATAGATGCTATGATTAGGATCGAAGCTATTATTATTAGGAGGCTTCTCATACTAGACACCAAGGTATACATTATACTTTATCAGATAGATAGCTTTGTATAGGTAAATAAAATAGTTTTCGTATTATAAGTACATGGGTATTACTTTATCCTTTGTGGTTAGGCTTCCCTAACCTCCTCTCCTCATCTCCCAATAGTAGTCTAGTGTAATACCTATAATGAATACTATGAGAAGTATGATACCCAGTATACATGCTACAAACTCTGCAGACCCTGTTCTTAAGAAAAAGAGTGAGAATATGTCTAGTATTAGAAAAGAAAGTGCTATAGACAGTAGTGTCTTATATAATCGTGCAAACACTCCATTAATACACCACTTCTACGTATATAGATGGCATGCTACATAGTGGTTCTTCTTAATCTCAACAAGTTCTGGTACAACACTACTACACTTGTCTATGGAGTATGGGCATCTTGTATGGAACTTGCATCCAGGAGGCGGGTTTATAGGACTAGGTATATCAAGACTCTTAAGCTTAATAGGTTTCTTCTTCCTAGACAACTCTGGATCAGGTACAGGTACAGCTGATAATAGAACCTTTGTATATGGGTGTAGAGGGTCATGTATAACTTCTTCAGCAGGCCCCATCTCAACAATATTACCAAGATACATAACAGCTATCAATCCACCACCCTTAGCTGTAAAGTAACGTGCTGCACCAAAGTCGTGTGTTATAAATAGGTATGATGAACCAAGCCTCTTCTGTAGATCAAGCATGAGGTCTAGTATACCTATTCGTAGTGATACATCAATCATGGTGATAGGCTCATCAGCTACAATAACAAGCGGGTTAACACTAATAGCACGAGCTATAACAACACGTTGCCTCTGACCACCACTAAGCTGGTGTGGGTATTTGAATAGGAAATCCCTAGCTGGATGCAGACCTACAAGCTCTAGTAGTTCAGAAACCTTCTCTATAAGCTTTGAACGTGAACGAGCAATACCCCATTTACGTAGTGGTGTTGATAGTGTTTGGAAGACTGTTTTAGTAGGGTTAAGGCTTGCATAGGGGTCTTGGTGTATAATCTGAACATTACGGCGGTATTTCATATACTCTCTACGGCTCATTCTACGTATATCCTTACCCATATAGAGCATTACACCACTAGTAGGCTCTATAAGGCCAGCTATAACCTTGCCAAGAGTAGTTTTACCACAACCACTCTCACCAACAAGTGTTATTATCTGGCCCTTATCAATAACAAGGTCGACGCCGTCAACAGCTTTAACATATAGTGTTTTACCAAAAATACCTCTACGTACAGGAAAGTATACCTTTAAATCTCTTACCTCTATAAGTGGGGGGTTCATATCTAACCACCCTCCTTAGCATATAGCCAACAAGATACATAGTGTCCTTTCTTTAACTCAACATATGGTGGATGCTTCTCTCTACAAATATCCATAGCACGTGGGCATCGTGGAGCAAACAAACACCCTGGCGGCGGGTTTATGAGATCTGGTAATGTACCAGGTATAGACTTCATCTCACTAATATCTCCTACAAGACTGGGTATACTCTTCATTAAAGCTACTGTATATGGGTGGTAGGGGTTCTTAAAAACAGTAAACACGTCACCAACTTCTACAACCTTACCAGCATACATTACTCCAACACGATCAGCTAGATCGGCTATAACAGCTATATCATGTGTAATAAATATCATTGTAATACCAGTCTTAGCATGTAGGTCCTTTAGTAGATCGAGAATAAACCTCTGTGTAAGTACATCAAGAGCTGTAGTAGGCTCATCAAGGATAAGAACATCTGGACTAAGAAGCATAGCTAGTGCTATCAAAACCCTCTGCTTCATACCACCACTAAGTTCGTGTGGATAGCTATTAAGTACACGTTTAGGCTCAAGATTAAGTAGTTCAAGAAGCTCACTAGCACGTTTAACAACCCAGTCCTTATCACTAACACCATGTGCACGTGCAGTCTCCATAAAGTGATCCTTTATTTTAAGAACAGGATTTAGTGCATTAAGAGCTGCTTGCGGTATGATTGAGATACGTTTCCATAGCATCCTTCTAAGCATCCTACTATCTAGTCTAACCATGTCTGTTCCATTAAACAATATAGAGCCTTTAACAATACGTGCTGTTGGTGGAAGTATTCTCATAATAGCCATGGCTAGTGTTGATTTACCACTACCAGATTCTCCAACAAGGCCCATTATCTCTCCACGCTGTATATCAAGATCTACTTCATTAACTGCTTTAACGTATCCACGTAACGTCATATAGTATACATTTAGACCACGTATTTCAATAATATTCTCATTACTACTAGACATCCTAGCTAACACCATCAATATATAGAATGATAGATGCTAGGTAATTTATATCTCTCTCTATAAACTCGTTAGAACTATTTATAAACTCATATAGCTACTATATAATCATATAGTAAGTAAAAAGAACTAGTAAATTCTCCCCCTATCTAAAACACCTAGTACATCATTAACGTCGATCTCACCGATACCAACTACGAAATCTCCAGCACCATATGTTACCAAGTACTTATCACCAGTTCTCCACAGCCCGCATGGGAATATTGTGTATGGTCTGTCTCCAAATAGTTCATAGGTCATTCTAGGCTCCATAATATATGATGGTGTGACAGCTCTTACAACAACCTCTTCTCTATTAAGCTCAAGCTCTATAGCAAATAAACGGTAAGCCCTTATCTCACGATCAACACCGTGTATGAAAGATATTACAGAGTTAGAGCTTATAGGTATAGGTGGTGTAGCCCATCCAACTTTCTCTTCAAAACCAGCTGGTGACAAGACTTCTACAGTACCATAAACACCTACTTCTCTAATACCTCCATCACTATCTGATAAGTCGTCACTAACTCTACTAATAGTTAAGTAGGCAACATTATCATCCATGTGTGGGCGGTGGAAGAAGTATAGCTTATCACCTAGTTTAACAAGGAAGGCATCTTTATCACTAAGTACGTGTCTACGAAGCTTTTCACCAAGAGTGTGTACACATATCTTCCTCCAAGAACCATTACTAAGTACTGCTGTAACTGGTAGTGTAAGTTCTAGACCGAGTTTGTGGTTAAAATAGTTTACTGTACGACCACAGTATGTCATAAGGATCTTGTCGTCTATAGCATATACACGTGGATCCTCAGTACCCCATATATCGTACCTATTATCAGGGCTGATAACAATCCTTGATCTATATGTTTTCTTAGAAACAACACCACTATATATATCATCTAAAGGAACTCTTACTTCAATAATACTTGATACATAAGTGAAATAACCCATGACAATACGGGCATAGATAATAGCTCCACCTCTATCAACCATTATAGCTGGATTAAAGATCGCTGTAGGCTTGCTAACCGGAAAGCCATCAATAACAACATTATCACGAGACAATACCCCAAGCCTCTTAACAACATCACTAGTCTTAAAAACCCTTACCTTGCCAACATCCTTATAGCCTATAGCTTTAGAAAAGTACTTAGAATACACTGGCTGAGCCACTAGACATTCCCCTCTAACACACTACTAGATAATTCTAACTAAATACACCACTACCTATTAAACATTTAATATAAAAACACTTATACCTGTCACTAGAAAATCTATAGAGAAACTATTAATAGAATAGCCTCCCGGGATATAGGTAAAGGAACATAGTTAGCCCATCTTGTTTGTTCTCTAAAATATGTATGAGTGTGTATAAACACTTGTTTAGTTAAAATAGTCTACTAGTATATTCTCCCCTTATCTAGCTCTGTTAATAACTGATCATAGTCTATTGTTGCTAGGCCTACCATATAGTCTCCTGCTCCATAAGATAATAGTATCTTATCACCTATTCTCCATAGTCCACAAGGCAGTATTGTGTATGGTCTGTCTCCAAATAGTTCATAGGTCATTCTAGGCTCCATAATATATGATGGTGTGACAGCTCTTACAACAACTTCTTCCTTACCAAGTTCTAGTTCTAGAGCAAATAAGCGGTATGCGTGGATATTTCGATCAACTCCATAGGCTAGAGCTATTAATTGATTAGGCTTTATACGTATTGGTGGTGTAGCCCATCCAATCTTTTCTTCAAAACCTGCTTTAGATATTGCCTCTATAAAGCTGTAGAGCTTAACTTCTCTAAGTCCTTCTTTTAGAGCTTTTACACCATACAATTCTTCTCTTTCAATACTACTTATAACCAAGCGGTAGCTACCGTCAACCATGTGTAGTCTATGGAACAAGTATATGTTATCACCAGCCTTTACTAAGAAACCATCTTTATCACTAACAACTTTATCTCTAAGAGCATCACGTACTCTATAAACATGGACTTTACTCCAAGAACCATCGCCTCTACTAATAGCTGTCAATAACACTGTTCTTTCAGTAAAAACTCTTGGATCAAAATACTTTGCTGTACGGCCACAATATGTCATAAAGACTCTGTCGTCAACCAGATACGTGCGGGGGTCTTCAGCACCCCATATATCATATCTTGTTGATGGGTAAACAACTATTTTTGAAGCATATGTGTTAATGTTTACTGTCCCACTCCATATGTCATCTATTGGTACTGGTATTTCTACAATACTAGATACATACATGTAATAACCTACAACAATACGTGCGTAAAGGTATACGTAGTCTTCTCTAACAATCATTGATGGATTAAATACAGCTACTGGATTAGTTATAGGATAGTTGTTTACAAAAACACGGTTACAAGATATTACACCAACCCTACCTACTATATCGTTTGTCTTAAACAATCTCCTGCTAACAGCTTCTCTATAACCATGTGATTTAGAGAAGTATTCTTCAAAACTACTACTTGTATTCAAAACTAGTTAACACCTCTAAATAAACTATTGATCTAGAAAATATATAGACTTATCCTTAGCCGCTCTCCATATAGCAGTTACTATATATATTATATACTGTAACATACTAGATGGTGTCTAGTAGATTGGCTAATTTAGGTGTTAAGAGAGTTTCTTTAACAGTTCTTGTTGATAATGATGTTTATAGAGAAGGGTTTATGTCTTCATGGGGTTTATCCATATATGCTAGAATACACTATAGTAATGATACTGTTTACAAGCTATTATTCGATCTAGATACTAGCTATAACGTTTTAAGACATAACATGGATTTGTCTAACATAGGATTTAATGATATAGACGCTATATTCATTAGCCATTGGCATGGAGACCACTGCGGGCCACTAGACTATGTTCTAGAAAATATTGATCGAGATATCCCAGTATATGTACCTTCTAAACCCTTTCTATGGAGTTATAGAAAGTGGAGGAAGAGGTTTATAGTATGTAGTAATGCTATGGAGATAGTTGATAACATATATACTACTGGTTGTCTAGGCTATGGTATTCGTGAACACAGTCTAGCCATAGTTCTTGGAGATAAAATAGTTGTTCTAGTAGGTTGTAGCCACCCAGGTATTGTAGATATTGTTAAGAGAGCACTAGATGTTACTGGTTTAGAGAAGGCTAGACTAGTTATTGGAGGATTCCACTTATCTGGATGGAGTGAGGGAGAGTATGTTGCTAAAGAACTATATGGTATTGTAGACTATATAGCTCCAATACACTGTACAGGATATGATTCTAGAAGAGCTATAGAGAGTGTGTTTAGAGATAGGTATGTAAAAGCTGGTTCAGGATATACTATAGAACTATCTATCTAGTATAGGAGAGAAACTATCTATTTTAGATACTTCTTTACATCTCTAACTATGAATCTAGCACTAGGTGTATTAAGTTCCCCAATTTCTCTAACTAGCTCTATAGCTAATTCTCTAGTATCCTCTCTCCTAGCCATCCACTTCAACAACCATGATACTGCTTTATACACATATGGACGCTGGTCCAATACTCCATGTATTATCAAGTCTCTTATACCATATAATTCAGAGTATCCTATAACTCTCTTCCACACAAGTCTAGCCAGTAAACCATATCCTGCTCTCTTAGTAAACTCATGTTCTCTTATACACAGCTCTACTGCTTTCTTAAACGCATCATCTATTCTCCATAAAAGGTTTAGTACAAGCTGATCACATAGATCCCAGTTATCTATACTAGATAACCACTTATCTAAAACACTATCATCCATAAAACTGGGATCAGCTATTAGTGTTGCAAGTATACGTGCTTCATGAACACCAGTATCCCATAGATCTAGGGCAAGCCTATGGTTTACACCAGTATCCCTAGCAATACTCTTTAAAACAGGCTTTGGCACACCAAGAACTATAGCTCTAGACATGATCCCATACCTCTCCATATCAACAATGTCTCCTCTACTACCATATCTCTTAAGGAGTTCAACTATCTCCTCTACACTCTCTTACCAACTCACTTACACCATCAACATACTTGTAGAGCGTGTTTCAACATATTAAACAATAACTCTAAAGTTTACTACACTATATTAAATATACTATATTATATATAAGTAGTTCTAAAATACTTCGCCAATAGTATTACTAGGTGCTTATATATCTTTACCTATTACAAAAATATATTAACTTACACCTTTATTTCAATTTCTTATAAAAAGTCTAAATATATATTTTTA
>Ga0190312_1000214_pt1 | contig 20899 bp, 23 predicted proteins | sample 487007910_MG_FD_165046 | JGI IMG/M metagenome (GOLD analysis project Ga0190312, IMG submission 165046) | Hydrothermal vent sediment bacterial communities from Southern Trench, Guaymas Basin, Mexico - 4870-07-9-10_MG | ecosystem: Environmental > Aquatic > Marine > Hydrothermal vents > Sediment ... | reverse complement strand
AGTATATACTACTAGCAGCACAATTATTAGTAAGCTGAGTGAAGAGTATAATCCTATATTAAATTTAATTAAAACTATTTTTGTTTTATATAAATCTACTTTCAACATTCGCATAAATATAATGTGTTCTACAATTATTCTTGTTTCACGTAAAGGTAATTTAATGTATTTTGTTTCACCTAAATAGTCTGTTGTAAGAGACAAGTTCAGTTCTGGTAGCATTACTTTAGCGTAAGGTACAGGTAAGCCAAAGTAGTCTATTATCTTGAATTTAACTTTTCTAACATTAATTACCAGGGTTAAGTTCGTTGGAGAAGCTATTTCTATTTTTTCAGGTACTGCATATATTTCAGTTAATATTGTTCTGTTGTCTACTTCAAGCAGATATATTACTTTGCTTATATTCCAATATCCCTTTCTGAGCCATATTTCTGAGCCAGCGAGGCCGACTTTTACTTTGAGTGTTTTATGTCTTGAAGAAAGCTCTACTATTGCTTCAGCAGGATCCTTGTCTAAGTCTAGTACACTTAGCTTAACTAAGTACTTTTTATAAGTAACGTATAGAATTGTACGAGGTTTGTTTACTTCTATTACAATAGATGTGCCTGTATATTCTTTTCCATCGACTATCCATTTCTCAAAAGCACTTCTAGTACCGTTTTCGTGATCTATTTCAGTATACCGGATAGTGAGCTTCAGCAAGGATCCTTTAAGATACCATGAGCTTTCTATAGGAAGCACTTTAAGAGGGTCTTTTATCTCGATCCAGTATTCTATTCTCCATAGAGCCGTAATATTGAGAGGTTTAGTCACCGTAATTTGTAGAGGATTTTCTTCAGCTCCGTTGCTCCATTTCCAGAAAACAGCTCTTGTTTTATTCCTGAAGTCAACTACTTCTTTCTTTAAAAGTACTTTTAGCGTCGTTCCTTTGTCGTACCATCCTGGAGAAAAGTTTACGGGCGAGTAGACTCCGTGGACTTCAATCCAGTACTGGGTGCGCCATACAGCTGTAAGCTCTATAGGCTTGTCTACTACAATAACTACTGTAGGCGAATTCGAGTTAATCGAACCAGTCCACGCTGCAAATACTCTTCTAGTGCCGTTCCCATACTCTACTAGCGTTTTCTCTAAGGAAATAACCAGTCTTGTGTTCTCAGGGTACCATCCATTAGACACGTTTGCCTTAGCGTACACGCCGTTTACTTCAACGTAGTGTTGAATTTCCCATACAGCGTATATCTTCATGTCTCGAGTTACCTTAATTTTTACTACAGGAGAATCTGCACTTATGTCGCCAGCCCATTTCTTAAAAACAGCTCTAGTTTTCTCGCTTAAATAGACTACTGTCGAAGATACTCCTATCTCTACTACACTTCTAAGAAGATATGCGCCACTGCCGAAAACACTACCGTAAGGCGAGAATACTTCAATTCTGCATACTAGCAGAGGTTTATATGGAATACTTTGTGGAAGAGATACTGTTGTCTTTGAAGGAGCTTTAAATAACCCTGTTTTCGCCCAAGAATAAACTACTGTTAGCCCGTAGGCGTCTAAAGTAGATGGATATGTTTTAGGACTGCCTGGGGTGAAGTAAGGGTACATTATTTCGCGGCCGTATCCGTCAATGTACTCGGAGTAAGTGTGCCCTAATCCTAGTGCGTGACCTATTTCGTGTAAAGCTATATTGTAAACGTCGGTTGTAGACAAGTATAGTGTAGCAGTACCAGCGGTGTACCTAACATGTATAGTTATTTCTGCTTTAACTATTCTTCCAGTAAATCTATCGTATGTTACTTCAGTTAATCCTGCTTCACTTCCAGGCACAGTGGGAGTGGTATCGAATACTACTACTATATCGCTCTTGACGTAAACTGAGGAAATAGTGATTTCGAAGTTGAAGTTCTTTAAGTAGCTGTAGCCGTAAGCTGAAGCAAATGCTTCAAGAGAATCTTTCCATATCTTAAATGCTTCGACAACAGCACTGACATAGCGGTCCAGCAGAGAACTTGATTTGACTATAACTACTCTAAGAGAAAACTTGTCCCATGCAACACCCATTAGCTCTATTGACGGGTCTCCTGAAGCAGAAGAAGAGCCTTGTAGCTGATGAATATAGACTACATCAATGCATCTGAAGTTGAGAGTAGCGAGGCTAACAAGTAGTATCAGTATTATCAGCAGTAGAGAGATCCTTCTCGCATGTGCTTTCATGGCTATGTACCTAGCTTGACTGCTATTTCGTAGACCAAGGGTACTTTAATTCACTCACCGTAATAAGCCTTTATTCCGCAAATAAGGGCTACTGCAAGCCAAATAATGTAGATAAGAGAGTATACGAAGAGAAAGAGAAGCTTCAAGAAAGGCCATAGCACTGGTATTTGAGAAAGTGTAGTTAAAGTAACGTGAGCTATTATCATACATATGCTGAAAATAAGGCTTTGAAATGCGTGAAATTTTACGAAATCGTCTTCCGGCTTAATTAGAATAGCGGCTACGGGCCCTATTAATATGAGTAGCCACGCTATTAAACCTAATATACGGCTTTCACTCGAAATTTCTTTTGATAGTACCGTTTCCTCCACTCTTGTTTTAAAATAATTTGCTAAAAAGTATATTAATTTAAATATATGAATGCTATTTCACATAGTGGTGATGAAAGCCGCCGCTTCGGATCGATGAAGAGCGAACCTTGGTTACTGAGCTCGAGACAGCCTAAGAATATTTTTCCCTAGAATTAGCTCCTTTTCTTCCTCTGTCAGCGGAGTAGACTTAATTACATTAATGTATATGTCTAGTCTACGAGACATAGGCCAGTCGGCTCCCCAGATGAATTTGTCTGCTCCAATAGTTTTCACAAAGTCTACTAGTTTTTCTGGAGGAAGACATACAGACTGAGGCATCATGTATTCTTGCTCGTCTTCTACTAGAACCTGTACTCTGAGGCCTTTTCTTCGAGAGAGTTTAACTTTGTATAAGTGGTCTACTCTAAGTATTTTAGTTAAACCAAGGTACACGTTTTCGCGGTGAGCAGCTACAGTCGCGGCTTCGAGGTAGAAGGGGAAGCTCATATGCTCCATTATTATTATGAGCTCAGGGTGTCTTCTCGAAAGTAGATCTACGTACATTGGATGGGTTATCCAGGGATCTGGGCCATGGTATCCTGTGTGGAAGAGAACCGGCATTTTTAGTTCCTCTAGTTTTTCGAAGAACTTAGTTAGCTTAGAGTCTAGTAGCTTAAAGCCTTGGCCCTGCGGATGCATTTTGAAGCCTCGGCACTCTAATTCATATGCTTCTTCAGCTCGCTGAACAAGATCCTTAGATAGATCTACTGTAGCCCAGGGAATAAGTCTGTCTTCGTATTCTCGGCATACCTTAGCTACCCACTTATTTTGGTTTTCTCCAGGAAAATGTTTCCGAATTTTATCGCTTATCGGCGGTATAGGAGGATAAACTACTGCTTTAGCTATACCGTATTTATTGAGGTCTCTTATGAGGTCTTCGGGTCTCTCGCCTTCTTTAACAGATAAATGACAGTGATTAGCTACTATCAGCACTAGCTGCATTACTTCAATACAAATAAAAGACTACTGCTTAAAGCAGCTTTAGTGCTTTAGCTATCCTGTAAACCAGTGGAAACCTGAATGCTGAACCTCTATATGCTTTAACTGCACGCACAAGCCTTACTATGAAAGGAAGTAAAGTGGAGTACCGACTCTGCGAGCGAACAGGGTGCAGGTAGCCTGAATATTGACGCCGCTTTAATTAAAGCTGCTAAAATAGCGCATATTATGTAGAAAATAAAGCTCTGAACAGCGTGTTGTTTAATATACTTACTGCTATCTGCAGCAACTAGTAACGCAATAATAGCTCCTATAATATTTAAAGCCCATGCAACAAACGCTAGGACTCTGCTTTCAAGACTTAAAGTCTTTTTATCCATCAATATTGAGGAAAAAGGCCCATATATAGTCCTAGTTACAAGATCTCTAAAACAATTCGCTTAACGTAGAAAGCATAAGATGGTTTTTCTTCACCTACTAAGCCGAGGTCTTCAAGCTCTGCCAAATCCATGTAACCTATTCTAGCTGGAAGAACACTGGCTCTGAGCTTTACAGGTAGCACTCCACATTTCTTTTCTTTTACTCCAATGAAATTATTCAGAAATATAAGCGAGAAAACACTAGGATATAGTTTTCCTTTAAATGAGCTCAGCAGACCTATGTCAACATCTATTTCTATACGCGCTAAAACTTTACTATTTTTCTTCGCGCTACAGAATACCCTATTTCCTTCTTCTCGGTAACTTATATCAGCTAAAGTCTTAAGAAAACCTTGCGAAATCACTCTACGTACTGTGGATTGTCGGCATACAATTTAACAGCGTAGTATCCCTTACGACCACTATACTTAGCTTCGATCATGTAGTTGAGTTCCTTTACCTTCAGGCCTTCAACACCTTTGCCTGAAAGACTAACCGACTCAAGCACTTGAACATAAAGTCTTATTTTATTTCTTCTAACAACAGGAGTAACTCCGCTTAAAAGGAAATTTTCTACTTTCTCGACAGATATGTAGTAAACTAGAGTCAATCCTCTAAACTCAAGCAAATGCTTACTCACATATACTGTTAGTGCTTAGCGGAAAAACTTTAGCGCACTACTCGGCAGGCTTTAGAGTTGCGAGTTGACGAGAAATCATTTTTTCGATCTTAGTTAAAAGATCTTCAAGGTTATCAAATACTATGATTCTGGGACTACAGAGATTATCTAAAATTTCACGAAAAACTTTCTTCTCGACAAGAAGATAAAACGGTATCTTCGGGACATCTACTATTTTGATAAAACACTTAATTACGGCGCTTTCTATGTCTTCACCTTCAGCAATTTCAAATCCAATATACTTTTTTTCACTTAATACTACTAAGATAGGTATTTTATGAACGATTCCACTTTCTCCTTCTACTTCAGCGTCGACTACTACTCTGTATCCCCTTTCTCTCAAAGCCTGTGCTAGTGCTTTCTTATATTCCATAAGTTACGCCTACTCTATGTGTACTAGGAAAACGTATAAGCCTTTTCATATAAGTATAAAATCACTCAAGAGGTTCACTTCAACAGCGAAGAAGTCTGAGTGAGAGACATTCTGTTCAGAAACCTACCCTTTCGTCACCTCTCAGTAGTGGTCGGGTTCATCACCCAGAATACTAGATGCTTGCTCTATATAAGTAGCTATTGTTAATTATTTTAAATTAACGTATCTTTTTATAGCTAAGCTTAAATATCTTTTTTAGATGTATATTGTGAATGTCTATCTGGAGTGAAATAAATAGAGTATTTAAGAGGTCTTCTGCTAAAATGAAAGTTGTTAAATTAATGTTGAGCTATGGTCTCAGAATAGATAGTAGTGGAAGGATTTTCTGCGGAGAACTTGAAATACCTTATACTTCAGTAGCTCGTGCAAGCGGTACTGATAGGAGGACTGTGAAGAAGTGTGTTGAAGAAATATTGAGAAATAATAAACTTAGAGAGTTTTTCGAGAGACTCAAGCCCGCTGGCCCTTTCTTAAAAGATGTTGCTAAAATACTCGGCTACAGGTGCCTCGTAATAGTTCCTACTAGAGACCAGCCCGGCATAATAGCAACTATTACTTCTATTCTGGCTAAGCGGAAAATAAATATTGTACAGGTTATTGCCGAAGACCCCAAGTTCCACGAAGAGCCGAAGCTCTACATTATTGTCGAAGGAGAAATACCTGGAGACGCTATTATGGAGATTCTATCTGAACCCTATGTAGATAAAGTTACTGTACAGTAGTGTTCTACTTTAAGTCAAGCTATAAATACTTAATTTTTACAGAAAGTACTGGAGACTATGTTTCTAGCTAGCAAAGGAATTTGGTCAGGATTTTATCCTCCTCAAGCAATTTTAAGGAAAAAGAAGTTCAAGAAAATTATTAAGATTACTTAAAAAACTTTAAAAATATTTCCAAGAGCTTACCGTGATTTAATCATTTCCCTTAACATTAAGGTATAATATACTGAAATAGGAAGCGCGACGCATCCAAGTATTACATCCATTCTCAGCAGCTGCTCGTCAACAAAAGAGTAGTCTATGTTCTCACCCAGTACTACAGAGTCAAGCGCTGTAGCTGTAGCGACTATGGCTTGAATTACTAGTGCGCCTAGGGCTAACCATGTCCCGATTGCAGCAGCCGCTAAGTGCATAACTTGATTTCCTCTTAAGGCATAAAGTGTAGACGCAACAAGCGAGGCACCTACTGTTAAAGCTACTAAGGCGAAGCCTAAGTCCCTAGGTATGAAGTTGGAGTAAAATTGCTGATTGACGCCAACGAGATCAACGCTCCAGTTAATGATGGAGAGAATGCCTGTGAGTAGGTAGGCTAGCCCTAAAGCTGCTAGTAGCAAAAGCTTGATCGCTTTAAATATACTCCGAGTTATACTAATCATAGCTTACACCTCCTTAAGTAAGTCCTAACATGTACCCTAAGCCGACAATAAAGAGGGCTAAAACATATGCCAATATAATCTCGTAGACTAAAGCTAGAATGGTGTACTTCAGACCTAGCTCGCTCCTTATGGCCGCTAGGGTGGCTACGCATGGCACGTATATCAGCACAAAAGCCATGTACGCATACCCGGTAATTGGAGTAAAGACTTGGTATTCCATAATAGCGTGTTTTACTGCTTCCTCTTCCTCTCCAGCACCGTAGAGAACGCCTAGAGCTCCTACAACAACTTCCTTAGCTATGAAGCCAAAGAGTAAAGCTATAGATACTTTCCAATTCCATCCCATAGGCTTGAATATCGTTGATGAGAGCCAGTTACCGATAATCCCGGCAAAGCTTTCCTCTATATGTTCTGAACCCAAGTATCCTGTAGGACCTGTTACTGAGAGAAGCCATACTATTACTACCCCCAGAAATATAACTGTACTCGCTTTGAACAAGAACTTCTTAGTCCTTTCCCAAGTCTTCATAGCTATGTTGCTTATGTTAGGCTTCATGTAAGGCGGAAGCTCCATGATGAAGCCGCTACTAGGTCCTTTGAAAATAAATTTTCTGAAGACAAAGCCCATGAGCAGTGCCAATAGTATTCCTAAGACATACATGCTAAGTACTGCAAAGCCTGCTGAACGACCTAGTACTGCACCACCTACTACTAGGTAGACAGGCAACCGTGCACTGCATGAAGCTAAGGGAGCGATTAGCGTTGATGTTTTTCTGTCATTTTCATCTTCAATAGTTCTAGTGGCCATTACGGCGGGGATATTACATCCAAAGCCTATTATTAATGGTATGATTGTCTTGCCTGGCAGCTTGAACTTGCTGAACAGCTTGTCTACAAGGAACGCTATCCTAGCTATATATCCCACATCTTCAAGTACAGCGAAACCTAAGAAAAAGAATGCGATAAGAGGAAGGAATGTGAGTACTGTACCTACACCGGCAATAGCTCCATCAGCTAGAAATGAGGTTAACCATTCAGGTAGAACAGGGTTACTTGCGATAATGTCGTACAAGTAGACATTTACTAGCAAATCTATAATATCTACGAAAGGCGTTGAGACCTCGAAAGCGAATCTGAACAGTAAATACAGTATAGAGAGTGCGAACGGTATTCCAAGAATCTTATGTGTCAGGATAGCGTCTATAGCGTCTGTCAACGAAATTTTTGGAACAGCAACCTTCACCATTGTAGCCCTAGCTAACTTTAAGGCCTTTTCATATCTTCGCTCAATAATATAGGATTCAAGATCGCCAACGCTTTTCTCTAGATCTTCTCTAAGGCTACGTACTCGGTCTATTACAACCTTACCCCTAGGCTGCTTCGCCACTTTATCTAAAATTTCGCTATCTCCCTCAAGAAGCTTTATTGCTATCCATCGAGCCGGATACTTACTGGTAAGCTCTGAAACTGTCTCATTGATTAACCCCTCTAATTTCTTTATAGCCTCTTCAACTTCCTTGCCATAGTCGACTATATGGGCATGTCTCCTCTTTTCATAGAGAGATTTCCTTATAGTATTAATGAGCTGATCAATACCATAGCCTGTAGTAGCTACAGTAGGTACTACAGGTATCCCTAGCAGGTTCTTCAACTTTTCATAATTTATTTTATAGCCCTCTCTTTCAGCTAGATCAATCATATTTACAACAAGTACTACATTAGCACCTAATTCTAGTAACGATATAGCAAGGTAAAGGCTTCTTTCAAAGTTTATAGCGCTGGTTATGCAAACTACAACATCTGGATTCTCCTCGGTAATGAAGTTCCTAGCGATTAGCTCATCGACACTATAGGCTGTGAGGCTGTATATACCAGGTAGGTCTACGACTTCAACTTCTATTCCATTAATTCTCAGCTTACCTACTTTCTTCTCAACGGTAACTCCTGGCCAGTTCCCGACCCACGCTCTACCTCCTGTCAATTTATTGAATATAAGAGATTTACCTACGTTAGGGATACCTGCTAAAGCTATCTTGACTCCTTTTCCACTAGTCAAGGAGCCATCACCTCTTCAACCATGATCTTCATTGCGATGCCAAAACCGAGAAATAGTCTCCCACCAACAGCTTCATAATTAAAGGGAAATGAACTCTTTCTGCGTGCATTAGAGAATGAGCTATCGACAACCTCGACTATTACTGGGCCAGGACCTTGAGACTTCACAACACGAAGCATTTTTCCCTCAGCTATGCCCAGTTCGTGGAGTCTCCTGTAAAGTCCTCTACCAGTCCTAATGCTGACAACTCTAACTAAGGCTCCGTCCCTCGTATAAGCTAGCGGCATCATTTCTCAACCTCCTCTAAAACAACATAGCTAGCTTCAGCTCTCCTAATGCTTATTGGATTGCCTTTGGCTACGACCTCTATAGGATCTTTGAGCGGAGCTTGGCGAATCACCTTGATCTCGAGTCCTGGCAATAAACCTAGATCAAGTATCCTACGCTTTACTATCCTTGTACCCTCAATTCTGACTACTCTATATACTCGCCCTTCTTTAGCATCCGATAACTTTAGATTTTTCTTTGTATATATCACTGTTTATCACCTGTTAGGTAATCCTAACCTTTTTAGGATTACCTAACTTATAAAGTTAATTATTGGCAATAGCACAAAACAATCAATGCCTTTAATCCACCAAAAGTATATAGTTTATTTACAAGTAGATAGTACTTAAAGTAGCAAAATAGCTATTTGTGTAAATGCATACAGTTAGTCCTGTGAAAAGCATCAGTCTGCAGTCTACTCTATATTTATTAAATTGAATAGAACTTAGTTAAGCGTCTTGGAAGTAGAATTAGAACAATAGATCGCTTTCACATAGATTCCTGCTTATAATGAAGTTTTGTTTCACATACTACTCAGGAAGTTCTCCATGCTCGTAGTAGTACTTAAGTTTCTTTAAGAAGCTCATTTTATTTTCTAGTCTGAAGTACTTATCGATAAACTCTAGGAACTTCTCAATTCTACTCAACGTTATTTCATGAAAACAGTGTTCTATACAGCAAGCGTCTCTACTAGCGTTTTCTTCGGGTATCATCAGTATTTCTTTTAGAAATCTCTTTAAGACTTCTGCCTCTTAACAACTTCCTTAGCAACCTTCTCGCCCTTTTCTGTCAGCCTTATGAACTCCCCTTTCTTGTAGAGTACTAGACCCTGCTGAGAGAGATTTCAACTGCTCTATGACAGATGGAGGCTTAACTTTAGCCAAAATTTTCTAGGATATTTTCGGAAGTTCTAGAGAACATACTGTCATTTCATGTCCTCGAAGATTATCGCAATACTGCTAATTGGCTTTTGTAGACTGGGCTTTGAAGTCCTTATCGCAGATACAGAAAGCTATAGTCTTAAACAAAACGAAGTAGTAAGGACAAATAGCTGTGAGTCTGTTAAGGCTTTAAATTTAGATAAGGACTTTGAGAGTTAGCTCCAGTAATTTTCTTTAATGAATTAAGGCTTGCGGGGTCTAAAATGTATAGTAAGTGAGATGTTTTAAGAATTCATTTCAGGGATAAGAATTAAAGCTCGGTTTAGTGATTTAAGGAGCATTTTCCTACTTTTAGTATTACTTCTTGGCTTAAAGATACTTTATGCTCACTGGGTTTCATACAATTTATTAATAGGCTTACTAAATATACTTAGAGGTGAAATACGTGTCATCTGAGAAATATGATGCAGTGATTGCTGGAGCTGGTTCTGCGGGACTTTTCGCAGCGTTTAGGCTTGCTAAAAGTGGTTTCAAGGTAGCTGTAGTTGAGATGAAGCCTGAATCCAAGATAGGTGAGAAGGTCTGCGGCGATGCTGTAGGGGAGCATCATTTCGAGAGGCTTGGTGTAGAGCCTCCTAAATTAGGCGAGGATGCTGTTTCCTTATTTAAGGGCGTTAGAGTATATTCGCCTAGCAAGAAAGCATATGTCACTGCTTGGGGCAAAGGATACGCTTTAAATAGAAAAGCCTTTGGACAAAAGTTACTTAAGTGGGCTTTAGATGCTGGCGCTGAGCTCTATGACTCACATAAAGTAATAGAGCCTATTATCGAAGAGAACTGGGTTAAAGGACTAGTAGCTCTCCGCGAAGACGGCACTAGAGTAGAAATACTGGGTAAAGTTACAATAGATGCTACGGGAGCCAGCCCTGTTCTCCGAACACGTCTCCCGAAAGAATGGTGGGTTTCCGAAGAGACTCCCATAGAAGACTACAATATAGCGTACAGAGTTATAGCTGAAGTCGAGGAAGAACAGGAAACTGACTTAGCCATAATATACCTGGATCCCAAAGTGGCGCCAGGAGGCTACTGGTGGTGGTTCCCTAAAGGAAAGCACGTAGTTAATGTAGGGCTGGGAGTTCAGCCTAAGCCAGGTGCGCCTAACCCTAAAGACAATTTCAACAAGTATATTCGACTTGTTCTCGAGAAAGCTAGAGCCAAGATAATTAATGAAGGTGGAGGTCTGTGTCCTACGAGAAGAACTATTGCGTGTATGGCGTGGAATGGCTTCGTGGTAATAGGAGACGCTGCCTGTACAGCTAATCCTATTCATGGAGGAGGAATAGGCCCCTCTATGCTAAGTGCAGATGCTGCAGCTAAAGTAATAACAGAGGCTTTAGAAAAAGGCGAACCTACAGTAGAGAATCTCTGGAAAATACACAAGCTGTATCATGAAGCCTACGGTGCAAAGCAGGCGAGCCTTGATGTCCTGAGAATATATATGCAGAAACTTACAACAGAAGACCTTGATTTTGTAATAGAGAAGAAGATAGTGTCTGATGAAGAACTTGCAGAAATGGGCTATCGAGGCGAATTAGTTTCAGCAGTAGTCTCAAAGACCACTAAGGCCATTAAATTGCTCACTAGACCCTCTCTACTAAAAGAGCTAGTACAAGTTAAAAGCTTCATGGATCGCGCCCGAAGCCTATACTTAAACTTCCCTGAGTCTCCAAAAGATTTTGAAAAATGGTACAGTGAGCAGAAAAAGTTATTCAGTGAAGTAAAGGAAAAGTACTCTAAATAAATTTAGTAAAAATAAATAATTATTTAATAGGCAGCCCTCTTTTCCTACTTCCAGTCAAGAAAATAAGTGCGGCAAAGACTATAGTTACTGTCGCTAAGTACTCATGAGTACTTAAAGCTAATTCACTTAACTCAATGTTTTCAAACTTCTCTAACCAAAATCCTATAGCACCTCTATGAGAGACGCTCGTGAAGAAGTTTCCTATTAAATTTGTGTCTAAGAGATCGCCTAGAATAGCGTCAGGCATGACTCCTCTACGTGCAAGAACAAGTACTCCGGTATCTTTAGAGTAAATGAATGAGCCTACTTCAGGCTTACCTGACACATAAATATTAAGAGTAGAGTTAACTACATACATTCTTACTCTTACACATCTTATTCTACCAGCTGGTGTGTCATAAGGATCTACAAATAGCTTATCTATAACTAAATTCACCTTGTTATTGTCTACGCTTATTTTATCTTTGGTAAACAACAACGGATTAAGTATCAGAAATGTATATCCTAATTCTTTTCCATTTTCTTTAAATGCTTTCATAGTACTTAAATCTATATAATAAACTCCCTCTCTGTACACACGCTTAGTTTTTTCTTTTCTAACTCCTTCAACGAACTCAGAGTAAAGCAGAGTAGCATTAATTGACGCAAAAACCTTAATCTTACTTCCATTAACTTCGAGAACTTTCACTATAAGAGTTCCTTTAAGAACTTCGCCTTTAGCATACTCTACACCATACCTATATTTTACATGATGTGACATTAAGTCTTCACCCTTTATGTGTATTCTAGCAGTATGTAGCGACTTTCCACTTGGAGGAGTGTACTTTACTATTTTCTTACTCCCATTCTCATACTTGATTATAATGTAAACAGTTGTATTTTCCACTTTACTTAAGTACTCAGCATACTTGAAAACATTATTGAAAATACATACTCTTGTGGATAGTGGTACTCTTACCATTTTATAGTAGAATACAGCACCTTTTTTGAGACTAGCTTTGGGCAGTGAAACATACTGCCCTACGTATATGCTTGAAATTACTATGAATGCTACGAGAATTGCTATATAGACGATTTTTCTCATAATATTTTTATGGAGGAATAACAGCATAGGCATCCCCCTCTTCGAAGTAAGTGATAGAACCTATTGTAGCAGCCACTTCCATTATACCATAGTGATGTACTTGAAGGTATGTAGAGTATATAGTGTAGCGGAGGGCGTTTAATACCCCAATAAGCGTGAATAGCATGAAATTAACTGACAGGAGATTTTTTCTTTTAACCTCCACTAAATAATATTTAGCCTTCAATAGTACATAAATTTTTCTATTCATAAAGATTAATGTGAGAATATAGAGATGTTTTAATATAAACACTATTATCCCTTAATAATGGTTTTTAAGAAGTATTTACTGTTTTATACCATATTGTTTTGACTTTTAATTCACTGAAGTGAGGATCATCTGAAACAACTAGGGCTTTTAGTCTTTTTGCTATAGATGCTATAATAGCGTCTGCTACGGGAATGTTATGTGTTAGCAGATTTTTTCCTGCTTCTACAGCGTCATTATAAGTCATTTCGATTAAATGAGCACCTGAAGCAAGCCACGATAAAAGCCTATTTTCAGCTCCTTCTGAACCTAGACGCTTTCCAGCTATCTTAATGTACTCGACGACTACAACTAACGGTAAATAGACTCTACGGCGGAAAATCTTTGATGTAAATTTCTTGAGTAGCTTTTTGTCATCTTCACTTGGAGGAAAAGTATGTGTTAAGAGAAATCTTGTATCAAGTACTACCGCCATTTTCTCCTCATTTCGTCGAGTTCTCTTATAATATTGCTGTACTCTTTTTCGCCTACAGGTTCACCTGGCTCTGGCGGAGCTATTTTCTCAAATACTACTTTATGTCCCTCGACTCTAGCTACTAAATAATCTCCTATATTAATATCTAGGATAACTCTAAGCTCCTTAGGTATTGTTACCTGACCTTTCCTAGTTACTTTAACAATATATTCCACGAGTACTACCATTAAGTACTACTATTTAACAATTATGGTTAGAGTACTACTTGAATATTTTAACGCCAGCTTTCTCGAGTCTAATTAGTGTAGTATCGTAGGGGCCTACTACTTCCTCTTCAAGAGTCACTGCCAAAATAGGGTTGATTTCCCACAGTCTCCTAATAATTTTCTTACGTTCACTCGAGCTCATTATTCTCGGGTCGGTCATTGCAGCTACATGGAATCTTTTAAGCGGCTCTGCTTCGTCATTAAAGTACTCTACTGCCTTAAAGGGTAGCTCGTAGAAGTGTCCTTCGGCGCCTGTCCGCCAAGTAAGGCCTTCTGGCTCGCCGGCCTTAATAGATATCCTAACGTATACTTTGCTATAGTCTAGTACTTCTTTCACAAAGCTCTTATTAGCTCCGAAAATTATGCCGTTTGTCTCTAGGATAAATAGCTTGATTTCTTTAGCTTCTTCAATTAAGTCAAGTACTTGGAGCAAGTGTTCGCGACTTATAGTTGGCTCGCAGCAAGAGATTCTAGCTTTCTTAACCTTGTATTTCTTGGCTAGTTTCACTATGTTTTCAACTACTTCGGCGGGCGTATAGTATCTGCCGTAATGTTCAGGATAATCCCTACTTAGTGGAACCCAGCAGTAGAAGCAGCGTAGGCAGCAGCCTACTCCACAGGCTGTAATTATTCCTCGGTATACTCCCGCGACATAAAAGTGCGTATACTTACGGCTTACTACGCTGTCTTCTTTACGGCAAACAATTTTCTCGGTTTCTTTAGCTAATTCGAGCGGATTGAAAGGTTTACTTCCTGGGCGCCAGAATCTAGGGTATTCTTTCACATCTATTTAAAATTCTATTAGTTCTCTTAAATACTCTGCTCTACTTTCTTTTAAGTGTAGCCTCAATAATGTATTTTTGATCTCTTTTCTCTAAGGATACTTTGTAGCCGTTGGCTACTAGTGTCACGAGTACTTCTACCCACGGGAAGACTCCGGGCTCAGATACTTCAATAGAGTATCCGCCGTGAGCGCAAAGTATTCTTCCTGAATCCTTTATAAGTGATTTGAGTTTTCCGTTTAGATCCATTTCCATGCGCTCGTATTCTTTTATTTTCTCCTCCTTCTTTTCTTTAAGCTCCTTTACTGTTTCTTTTTCTTTAGCAAGTTCTTTTTCTAAATTCTCTATTTTCTTTTTGTATTCTTTTATTTTCTTCTCGTACTCTTTTTCGGCGACCTTTTCTTCCGCTGCTCCAGCTAGCTGGAACCATCTTCTAGCTGAGCGAGCTACTTCATCTTTTAGTCCTAGTCCAAAGGCTATGCCTATTGCTGCGCCTATTCCGAGAGCGATGCCCCAGAAGAGAGCGTTGAGGAGTGCATAAAGTATAGTTACGTCTATTTTCATTACGAGGAGAGCTGTGACTACTACTATTGAGTATAAGAGTATTCTGCTGAAGAGAGAAGCTAGCTTTATGTAGGGGACTTTTATTATTGATAAAGATTCGTCGATTATTTGAGCTAATATTTCAGATATAATCATGCCTACTACAAATATTAGTATTCCTCCGAAGAAGTTCGGTAAGTATTCTACTGCTATTTGAGTGAAGTGTGAAAGTACGGGAATTCCCCAGATGTCTATGGCTGACATTAGCGCTAGAGCGTATATAAACCACTTTATGCTGGAGGCTACAAAAGAGCTTATTGTCATACCGAATCTCGCTAGAGCTCTGCCTAGAATACTGTCTTTAAATGTTGAGTCGACTCCTATTTTTTCTATAAATTTTTTAACTGCTATGTAAATGCACTTGCCTGCAATCCATCCTATGACTAAAATTAGCAGTGTTTTAGCTATCTGTGGTAATAGTGCTAGTATATTTTCTATGAGCATTTTTAATAACTCCTCCAGGGCGTTCACAGCCATCATCCTAAGAAAGCCTATTGAGATTTATAAAGATATTTACGTTATTTCATGCGTTTTGATTCTTCAAGGAAAAACTTATTAAAAGCGCAAGTACTTTAAGCTAGGTTAGCTTCAGAATCCTGCCTGAGTGGTGATGAGTATGGGGAGTAAGCGCGGAGTACTGGCTGTATTAGGGCTTACGGCGGCCGCTATTGTTTTATCTGTGGTAGGGGGGCTAAATCTAAAGCAGACTATAGCTGTAACTATCATTACTTTTCAAACAGCCAGTATCATGGCTTTCTGGGAATATAAAGTCCTTTTCGCTATTCTCGGGATATTCCTTCTTTTTTTGACTGGAGTAATGGATATCGAGCACTTTGTTGAGTCGGCTCACTTAGATGTGATTGTTTTCTTGATAGGCATGATGATTGTTGTGAACTATCTTGAAGAAAAGGGTTTCTTCGAGTATACTATAGCGAGTCTGGTTGAAAAAACAGGGTCTAATGCTTTTCTCTTGGTGGCGCTGCTTATGGTAGTTTCCGCGGTCTCAGCTTCTCTCGTAGGTATAGTTACAGCTATACTTTTTCTCGTACCCATGGTTTTGAGAATATCTCTTTTCTGTAGAGTAAATCCTGTGCCGTTTATCTACATGATATCGTTTGCGGCAAACATAGGTAGTAGCGCTACTGTAGTAGGCAATCCGGTGGGCGTGTTGATAGCGCTTGAAGTAGGGCTTTCTTTCCACGATTTCTTGAACTGGGCTACTCCTTCTACACTTACAGCTGTTTTACTGATAATAGCTCTTTCTTTCAAAATATTCTCAAGAGATATTGAGTCCTTAAACAAGAGTCTGTTGTCGCTAGACTTGAAGTCAATGCGAGTGGATAGGGTTCCTAGAAGAGAGCTTGTTAAGGCATGGTTTTTGCTAATAGCTGTGCTTACTCCACTTATTATTCATGATACTCTAGAACATATTCTTCACTTGAAGAAGGGCTCTATGCTTATTGTAGCTGCTCTGGGAGGCGCTATAATGGCTCTATTTCTCGAGAGAAGCAGACTACGAGATTTTCTTGAAAGTGGTGTAGACTGGCCTCTTCTTCTCTTTTTCATGTTTCTTTTTGCTTCGATAGGTTCCTTAGAGCAAGTAGGAGTGACTGAAATAATGGCTTCTGCGCTCAAAGAAATTATGGGAGGTAATGTTGCTCAGCTAGTCTTCTTAGTAGCCATTATTGTAGGTCTTTTAAGCAGTGTTTTAGACAATGTCTTAGCGGTAGCTTTCTTTATACCGGTGATAAGGAATTTGGAGGCTATGGGGGTAGATGTCTTTCCGCTTTGGTGGAGTATGCTCTTCGCGGCGACGTACTTCGGGAATTTCACGATAGTAGCAAGTACAGCGAATATAACGGCGGTGAGTATTCTTGAGTCAAGGGGAGCTGGTAAAATTACGCTTAAAGACTGGATGAAGTACGGTCCGCTTTTTACTGTAGCTCCCCTTATGCTCGCTTTAGGTATACTTTACGCGAGAACTTTCAGTCTAATACCTTAATTATTGCTAAATGTTTTTACTTCAAATTTGCTAGTAGTTTTTCTTATGTGCTCGGCTAGGTAGTCGGGTATCTCGAAGATTATTCTCTCGAATCCACTGATCTCTGTTCCTTTATCTACATAAACAGCTAAGATATTGTCTCCAATTCTGCTGTAAATACCGTCTACAACGATGTCTTTAATTACTACGCCTGGAGGAAAAATCCAGTAAAACTCGTAGTCGTACTCAGCTATCTCTCTGTCGTAATAGTCTTCGTACACATTTATTCCTGTCTTAAAGTCTCCTTTAAAGTGAATAATGAAGTAAAGTGATGGCCTTTTAAGACTTCCTCGAAAAGCTAAGTCTATGTACCTTAGCTCAGGGTATACTCTTTTACCGTTAATTAACACTTTTTCTTCGTCAAGGTAGTCTTGCATTTTAGATGCTATTGCCTCTAATTCTTCGTCTATAAGCTTTCTCTCAATTAAGCTGGCGTAGTACTTATCTGGGTCATAATAGTCAAAAACTATTAGCTGATTTATATTGCCAAGTAAGCTAACTGTGAAAAAACATAGCGCGTGTACTGGCCGTACTCTATCTTCCATACTTTCTTTAAAATATTTCATCTAAAGACGTATAAAACTTTAGTCTTGTTTTTTCTCAGATATGTTTTCTAGCTCAGATATTGAGTGACCTAGTGTAAATTTAGCTGTTTTTTCGGCTAAGTTCTTTATTGCAATAGTGAGCACTATTATTATGAGTAGACTTAGAGGAGAGTCTATTGGGTGAATTAGCTGGAGAAACCTGCCTCTGCTGTAAAAGTATTTAATTGAGTGTAGGAGAGGTGCTACTACTATGTAGAGTACCATTAGTCTAAAGAAGAATGCGAAAAATGTTCTAGAAGAGCCTATTCTGCTAAGAGCAGAACTTAGTATTTGGAAAACTTCTTGAGTTGAAGCAATGAATGCTGATAGAAGAAAGAGCATGAAAATGTAGTCTGATACGGGATTTGGATATATTCCAGAGAGTCCTGTAACTAAGTAGACTATGAAGACTGTTATAGTGATTTCGAGAATACTTTCTTTAAGCTGAATATCTTTAGCTAAGGTCTCTACAACAGTATTGGCTTCTTCACTTACTTTTACTAAGAAGTCGTAGAGTTTAGGTTTCATGAGTTCTAGTACTCTACGTCTTATACCTGAAAGTCTTTTGACAGCTTCGGAGACCAGAGTTAAGTTAAAGGCGTAAGCGAATAGCGCAGCGTAAGCTATATTGCTTGTAACAAGTCCTGTTGTCACTACGAGAGTAGAGAGAACAATTAGCCCGAATTCACCTGTATTAGCTAAAGCGGCTGCCAGCGAAAAAGCGTCATCTACGTTTAGTCCCCCCATTATGGAGGCAGTAAAGACTATGGCTAGCCTAACTACGTAGGCGACTACAGCCAGCATAGCTCCCAGCAGCATTGCCTGAATAGAGAGGTCTAGTGTAAGTTCAGCTCCAGTCGCCTTATAAACAGTGTATGGAAGCGATGAAACGAAGCCTGTTAGAGCTAGAACAAAGTAGCTTTCTATAGCGTTGAATGTTTCTCTATCAAAGCCGTGGAAAGACAGTGAAACGGCTCCTATGAATACAGGTATCGCTTCCGGTATACCTAGTGCTTCAGCTATGGCCATCAGTATAACTAAGTAAAGTATAGCTAGGAGTATTTTCGTATCTTTTCTTTCAAGACTATTGAGCATCTTGACGTAGAGCCCTGAAACAAAGTATATGAGAGGTATCAAGAAGAGACTAGTTACAATAATTGTTTCAAGAACTCCTAAGTGAAGTGTCTTAGGAGAAGTGAAAAATCCTATTGAGAGAAGAAATACTGCTAGTGCGTCTTCGAGAACAGAAAGCGTAATACCGAACTGAGCTAGATGTCCGCCCTTATATTTCTTTAGCTCTAGAGCAAAAGCTTCATTAGATGCGACCATTATGGCTGTAAGAGCAGTAGCTACTTCTATTGGAAAGAAATTTATTAAAATGTAGTAGAATGTGAGAATTTGAACAGCTTCAAATACGAATATAAACAAGGCTCTCTCCTTGTTTACTCTAATAAAGCAGGGGTCTAGTTCAAGTCCAGCAATAAATACGATTAGAGCGGCAGCAAAATTCGATATACCTATTATGAATGGGTGGACTTCTAGACCAACCATTACGCCTATAAGCGAAGCAAGCATGAGAGCTGGTAAAATAACAATAGATCTGTTCTTAGCGTAAATTACTGCTAATGCTGCGGTGAGTATTAAGTGTAGTAGAGATCCTAGTTCACTCTGTAGCTCTAAGTGCATACTGTCTCCTTATAGTCTTAAGAAAGCGCTTTATAATGTTTTCTCGAGAAGTCTCAGTTGGGAGAAATTCATCATTTTTCAGGCTCGCCCTCGTTCATCACTAATTGTTCAGTATTAAGCTAGTATTTAGTCCTGCCGAAGCATAATCTTTAAATTCGACAATTGTGCAAAAAATAAACGACATATGCAGAATATGGGTATTAAAGTTAAAATAATGGGCGCTGACAATTTATCTGAAGAAGAAAAGGCTGTAGTAATAGCAGCTGTTCTCGCCTACTGTGAAACTATATTAAAGGGAAGAGAGTCTGTTGAAAGAGTTTCAAGGACAGTCAACAAGCCCTGTAGCTACTGGAATTATTCAAAATACCTTCTTTTAGCTAAGTAGCAGCAAAGGCTCAGCTTTCTTAGATCCAGCGCTAACTATTTTATTTGCAGCGAACCTAGTTTAGGGGATAACATGGAGTATGTCAGATTTGGTTCAAGCGGACTGCTAGTATCGAAGCTCTGTATAGGCTCATGGTTCTTACCTAGATCAAAGGAAGTAGACGAGTATGGTGTGCATAAAGTAGATGTAAATGAAGTAAGAAGGATCATTAAATATGCCTTTGATCACGGAATAAACTTCATTGATACTGCTAACAGGTATCATGGAGCTGTATCACCTGTGCCTCTCACGCATGTAGGCGATGCTGAGTGTGTGCTCGGTGAAGTGCTTAAAGAATACGATAGAGAGAGCTTTGTTATAGTAACTAAAGTTGGAGGACGTATGGCTTCCTGGCCTAATGCTGAAGGGCTTTCGCGCAAGCATATTATGTGGCAGGTTAAAGAGAGCTTAAAGAGGCTGCAAATGGACTACGTTGACGTATATTTAGCGCATATCTATGATCCAAATACCCCCCTCCTCGAAACACTGATGGCTTTTGACGACCTAGTGCGCCAGGATAAGGTCCACTACATAGGTTCCTCAAATCATCCGCCAGAAAAAATTATTGAAGCAATGGAGTTAGCTAGAGAGTATAGGCTTCACAGCTATATTACAATACAGGAGCCCTATAGTCTCCTGAATAGAGAAATCGAGAAAACGAAGATACCTATAGCTAGGAGATACAGCTTAGCAATTATGGCTTATTCTCCGCTAGCTCAAGGACTTCTTACAGAGAAATACTTGAAGGGAATACCTGAGCTCTCGAGAGCAACTATTTCTAAGAAGCTTAAAAGCATCATTAGTTTAAAGCGGTACTACGAGATGCTCAAAGAGCTTAAGGAAATAGCTAAGGAAAAAGACGCTACTATAGCTCAGCTAGCTATAGCATGGGTTCTGCATAAACAGAAAGAGTTAGGCGTAACCATAGTAAGTGTATCAAAGCTAGAGCATTTAGAAGAAAACCTCGGCGCACTAGAAATTAAGCTGACAGACGATGACGTTAAAAGAATAGAAGAAGTAGTTGAAAAATATGGAGTCAAGTGGTGAGCAAAAATCATTTATTTTAACTAAGTGAAAGGCTTTCGGTAAGCAATGAAAGAAGTCAGAGTAGGTGCGATAGGTGTTGGAGGAATTTTTACATGGGGGCATCTTCCAGCATATCCTAAAATAAAAGAA
>Ga0190312_1000211_pt1 | contig 20998 bp, 20 predicted proteins | sample 487007910_MG_FD_165046 | JGI IMG/M metagenome (GOLD analysis project Ga0190312, IMG submission 165046) | Hydrothermal vent sediment bacterial communities from Southern Trench, Guaymas Basin, Mexico - 4870-07-9-10_MG | ecosystem: Environmental > Aquatic > Marine > Hydrothermal vents > Sediment ... | reverse complement strand
CTTATATTCCCTTGGCTCAACACTCGCCACAACTTTTCCTCTTCTCACACTAATACCGCTCGGAGAACTCGAAATCACAGCGTCGTCCCACCGAATTTTAACCTTATTTCCTCTTACCGAGATAACCACCCATCCTTTGTCGAGATCACTTATCCCTATGACCGTTTCCCCTAAACCCATGGCTTCATGTATCTCTCCCTCCTGCACTCTTATAGGCCCAACCTTAACGTATTCTCCTCTATCTGTTTCAATGACAGTTATTGGTCCTACTTTAACAAATTCAACGCCTCCCCTAGAACGCACCCTTATGAATGGTAGATCCACCGTATGCCCTTCTCCTCTGAGACTTCTTCTGAGATTTTCTAGGGCATCTTCCGCACTTACAAATATTTCATCGAAATATAGAATACCGCTTGTTGGCTGCAAATTGAGTTCACCTAATATTTGTTTACATGTTGTCTCCTCTGCAACAATACATATCCTATCGGCCTCTCCCCGGAAACGCTTTCCATCTAACTCCACACTATAGGATATGTCCCCAAGGATAAAGGCTCCCTGAATAGCCTCCCCCTTGAATAGGGGTACTATGTGGGATCCTCCCTGAACTATAAGTTCTATGTCACCAGGAAGAATCATGCTTTGGGTTCTGGGAAGACTATAAACTTCTCTTCCGACTTTTACCTCCGCTAATGTATGCGGGACATATTCCTCAACCCTTATGATTAGTATCGCTAGTATCATTCCCACAAACAATATGCCTACAACTCTCCATATCTCAGCTAGGAATCCCTCCCATTCGGGTCCCACGAGATTAGCGGCATCCAATATAAAAGCTATTATCCCTACAATAAGCATGTTCCAAAAAGCAGTGCTAATAGCATTTCTAACCGCCCTCGCAGGCCTACTTGAAGACACATCAAGAGCAAAGTTTCTTGCAACAGATCCTACCACGAATAGCAATAACGATGCTATCATCAGATTATCTGGAGTACTAAACATTATCAGTAGTGCCGAGAGAATGCCCAGCTTCACAAAAATCCAGTAGACAAATAGACCTGCACTTGCAGAGCCAACCGCTTTCCCAAATATAAATACTGAGCTATTATGCACTCCAAGGACACGCTCCTCAAAATCTATATTCGACACTACAGCAATTATCGCCGACACTATTAGCACATCTGGAAGCCAAAGGGGTATCTCTAGGAATCCTGCGAACACTCTGAGGATTATCAACACAATAGCTGTACCGAGGAAAACACCCCCGAGAGCATGTCCCCCATCCATGAATTGTGATTTCACTAACAGTATTCCCGCACCAAGGACTATAAGTGTTAGTAACAGCAATATCCATGGCTCAATCGCGCCGCAATAACTACAAAGTTGCTCCATAAAAACAATGCTAAGCAGACTCAATGCTATGAGGAATCCTCCCAGAGTACCTCTACTCATATGCTCCCACCTCTCAAGAAGCGATTATATGCTTCTAGAATAAACGAGTAGACCTCCCTTCCTCTCTGCGAGATCACATATTTTCCTCTCGCACGCTCCTGGATAACAAGTCCAAACCTTTGAAGCTTAGATAAATGGTGTCTCAAAGATGAGGGGCCCAGACCGAGCACGGATTCAAATTCGCTGAAGTACCTATCCCTCTCCCATAACAACTTTAAGATGAGAATCCTCTCTGGACTACTAAACACACTAAAGAATTCTGCGAGAAGTTCAGGGTCAATCTCCATTACTGACTTTCGTTCAGGTCTTATTCCCTCGCGGCGCTTTAATTCTTCAATCTCCTGTTTGAGCCTTTTTACTTCCATGAGTAGTTCTCTTATGATACTACTCGTATTTTCCTCAGACAAAACTACCACCTCTACTACATATTAGTGAAGTAGAATTACATATTTTTAAACTTTACTTTTTTGAATAAAATCTACAAAGATTCGAATCAAAATACCGCCATTCTCCCCACTTTTATACAACCTATATAGCCACCAATCAAGAGGACATACCATCCTCATAAATGTGCTGACCTTGTAATATAGGTTGCGTCTGGAAGATATTTCTTAGCTATGCTGATTATCAGTCTACCCGTTGGCAGCATCCCGTGGTTGTTATTCAGAAAGAAATAGATCTCGTCGCTGGGATGTGCTTTCTTACGAATTGCTTCAAATATCTCAGCAAGTTCCTCTTCTGTGTATATGTGGTGGTACCAAGCGGTTCTTCCATGAATACGGACATAAATTCTGCTAGTTGTTTTGAATATCTTGTTGATGAAGTCTGGTGCGTCTACAGAGACCATTGTTACCCCTAGTCTCCTCAGCCATTTCTCCCATTTCTGCTTGAACCAATCGTCATTTCGAAATTCTATCGCGAACATGTCCCCTATCGCCACTTTTTCGACAAATTTCTCTATTCTTTCAACCATCGTTGTTGTCGGTCTGAGTGATGGTGGACATTGGAAGAGATAAAAACGTATAAGTTTTTTCTTTTCCATCGGTTCGAATAGTCTTCTGAATTTCTCCCAAGCACCCAGAGCTTTTTCGCTAAATCTGTATCTATGCGTTATCAACCGGTTTACCTTGATCGACCAAACAAGAGAACTTCCTCTTCTAACCCAACTTTTTGGAAGGGAAGGAAAAGGGAATCTGTAAAAGGACATGTTAAGTTCGACGGCATTGAACCCCGTGTTCTCGATATACCACTGCAGACTCCCACCCTTATTCCAGAAGTAATTCCAACCACTCGTACCCACATAGATAATCATACTCAAACACTCCATCCACTAAAGATTTATCCTCTATTTTTCTTATAGAGGATGACTAGGTGATTTGAAGGTGCAGCTAAGAAGATACAGCTTGCATTGAAGAGGCTAGGATACTATAAGGGTGAAATAACAGGGGGGACTTGACAAAGCAACGCTTAGGGCTCTCGAGGAGTGGATATTGGTAAAAAACTTTGAAAATAAGATGAGGAAGGACAGATACGTATTGGGGAAGCATTCACAGATATTTGTTGGATGTAGCAGGAGTTTAGAGCCCAACTACACCTCAATGGATGAGATCTAAAATTTTTCCCCGTATTTTCCCCTTCGCTAATATCGAGACAAGTCTCCTATTACCTAAAATTCTAGCCTCATTTTTATGAAGTGATCTCTATAATTATTTGGGTGGTTACGGGGTGGCTATGATGAGGATATCTGTCGATCCACATGATATTAGGCTCCGCGATATAGTTATTTTTAATCCGCACGATCATGTCGATATAGGCATTGTTGGGGCTCCCTTTGATGGAGCTACACGAGGCAGACCCGGTGCTAGATTCGCACCTCGCTGTATCCGTGACTATCTCTATTCTATGACACCTATGATTTATGATGCCGATCTTAGATCTGTACGAATTGGTGATTTTGGAGATGCTGAGACCTTCTATGGCTCTATCGAGCTTAATAAAGAAGAGATATACCGCATAGTTAAGGAAACCCTCGCGAGAAGTGATAGGATTATAGTGCTTGGTGGAGATCACTCAATAACAGAGCCTTCATTCAGAGCTTTTAGTGAGGATAAGACCTCCGTGGGGTTAATTGTTTTTGATGCTCATTTAGATCTACGGGAGCTTAAGGAGGGAACGGTCTCCAGCGGAACGGTCATTGGGGACATTCTAAGAAGCAACTCCCAGAAGTTATCGCCCAGAAATCTTGTTTACATAGGCATCAGAGACTTCGTGAATCCTGGCTACTACGTTGAAAAAGCCAGAAAAATCGGTGCAAAAATCTATAAGGCAATAGACATCCTCCTCAACTCACCAGAGCACTACAGATCATTACTCAGCGAAGCATTAGAGTACGCATCGGACGGTGTTGATGCCGTGTATGTAAGCTTTGATGTCGACGTATTGGATGGTACATTCACACCAGGCCTCAATGCGCCCTCTCCTCTCGGATTGAGACCCGAGCACCTTGCGGTAGCATTAGAGTTTCTAGGATCAAAGGATGTTGTGGAGGCTTTGGATGTTACTGAGGTTGCGCCGCCTTATGATCCCACAGGAAATACTTGTAAGATTGTTGCTGCGTGCGTCCTAAGTTTCATCGCAGGATATGCTAGGTTGAAAAGGTGAGCATTATGACTAGGAGAGTCAAAACAGGAGTTTCATTGCCTGAGGATATAATTAGACTGCTGGATGAGTATATGGAACTTACTGGTGCGAGAAGTAGATCAAAGATACTTTCAGATGCGGTTCTAAACTTCGTGAATGAAAGACTATGGTTGAGAACTAATAGGAATATTATGGGTGTTCTCATAGTGATCTACAATGAGAAGAGAGGAGAAACCGTGAAGAAACTTCTCGATATTCAGCACGAATACCTAGACAATATCTCTGCGACACTCCATATACATGCTACTCACGATAAATGCTTAGAAGTCATACTTATTAAAGGCGAATCTACAAGAATACTTCGCCTATTAGGAGATATGCAAAACATTGTTGGCGTCGAATACACGAAGTTTGTTCCATTCACAGAAATCTAGCTGTCCCAACCGCACATCTCACGGGCTAAGCCTAGCATGGAGCATGGATCCTCTAGATCTGCCTCCTCAAACATCCTTTTATCAGCAAATTCCTTTATACTACCAGAAAAAATTGTTTTTCCTTGCCTAATGATGACTACAATATCAGCTAACTGCAATGCGACGAAGGGGTTATGTGTCGCCAATATTATGATTCGATTCTCTCTCCGCATATCTTCTATGAACTCCATGATAATTCTTCCATAGCTCGCACCAAGATTTGCAAATGGTTCATCCAAGATTATTATTTCTGGTTCATGAATGGTCACTGCTGCTAACATAACTATCTTCTTCTCTCCGAAGCTTAGCTCATAGGGTGACCTATCGAGTAGATGATCTATTCTAAATTTTCTCGCAGTGTCTATTACTCTTCTCTCGAGTTCCTCTCCCTTAAAGCCAAGCTGTCTTAACCCATACGCTAGCTCCTCTTTGACGGTGATGTTGAATATCTGATCATCTGGGTTCTGAAAGAGCATTCCCACTTTCAATCTATATTCGGCTCCAAGCTTAGATATGTCATGCCCATTGTAGAATACTTTACCATTATCGGGTTTTAGGAGACCCGCAATTATATATAGGAGAGTAGATTTCCCACTTCCATTGGCGCCTAGAAGAACACATACTCTCCCTGGATGGGCATGCAGTGATGCTCCTTGAAGAGCTTTAATCCTCTTTGAGTATGAAAACCAAATATTCTCGGCAACAATACCGTTTATCATTGCCAACACTAGATGTAAGCGAGTATAAAAGCAAGTATAGCTATTGACGTAAGAAAGATATCTCTCCATCCGATATTATGTGTTTCTATGCGATAAGCTTCCATATCGAATCCTCTTGATCTCAATCCAAGCACAAATCTCTGTGATGCTTGTACTGACCCGATGAATAGATCCCCAACAATGCTACTAAGTAGGCGCCACTCCCTTCTTAGTCCTCTTACTAAAATTCTGGAATATCTCGCCAATACTTTCCTTGAGACGCTTCGGAGGTTTCTATTTAGGAATACCACAAAAAACAGGAATAATGCTATTATCTTCCTTGGGATTCTCAGTTGTTCGAGACAACGAACAATATTCCGAATGCCCAAATATGCTATGAAAATCTCGAAGACAACTATTGCGCTTAGACTTCTCATAATGAACAAAACATAAAAAGGAACCTCGACGCTCATTCTAATGAAGAACGCATTAATCTCGGCGAAAATGTACTTTGGGTCAAAAATTAGATAAAGAGATACTAAGAGAAGGAAGAAAGATGAAAACATGAAAAGTTTATAGAATTTGTCAGCATCGATACCTACTATTGGTGGTACTATCAGACATATAACTATCACAGATATGAGTAGTAGTAGATTATCCGTGAATGTCACCGCAGAAACAAAAATGATGGAGGAAAAGAGAGTTATCGTCGGATTAAAAGCTGTTTCCCTCGAGTGGTTTATTGTTTCGATAGCTTCACTCAGCTCCCTTATTGTTTTTTCAAGCAGCCCCATTAAGCACCACTTTCTCGCTTTTCCATAAGTTTCGCTACTAGATAGCATATACCCCATATTACAAGAATACCTATAATCCCTGCGACAATGTATCCTACCTCGGCAGGTAATCCGGGTACTGAGTAATCATAGAGGGGTGTCCAGTTGAACTCTAGTTCTTCTAACCCTAATTTCTCTGCGGCCACGTCAAGTGGTTCGTGATAACCAACCATATCAGCGAGAATAACGCCAAATATTGGACTTATTATGAGGAGACCCACAATTAGATATAGAGTTCTTCTGGCATGGAAGAATCTCATTGATTCATCACCTCCTCTTCTATTGGGAGTTTGTATCCTCTCCTAACAAGATATACGATGACGAGACCAGTTATTATGCCCTCGATGACACCAAGAATGAAGTGACTATATGCCATTACTGGAAGAGCTATGCCAAGACCATAGCCAAATTGTACTGACAGCCCAAGTTCTATTCCTGCAGCTATACCTGCCAAAGTTATTCCGAACCAACCACCTAGAAATGATCCAATGAATGCCTTTCTTTCATTGATAGGCCCCGAGGACTTTTTACCCACGATCATTATGTATATAAAGTAGCCCACAAGGACATCAACTATAGCCATATTAAGGATATTCGCACCCAAAGTTGTTATGCCCCCATCGTGAAACACTATACACTGAACAAATAGAACTAGCGATAATACGATGAATCCAAGGAAGGGGCCTAGTATTATTCCTGCCAGCGCTCCGCCCACGAAGTGGAGACTTGTACCACCAGGCAGCGGCCAGTTTAGCATTTGGGCAACAAATATGACCGCTGCTAGGTTAGCTATCAACGATATATGCTCCACTGTTGCTTTTCTCGCGAAGTACTTATATGCTATGATACCATAGGCTATTGCCAAAATATATGTAACAACACATATCCAGGCATCCAAAAACCCGTCCGGGATATGCACGGCAACCACCTGGTGTTACAATTTTTCGAAAAGGTGTTACCAATTCTTATCACTGCATTAAACAAATAAACGCGACAAATATATATTCCACGTCAACGGCTTATGAGATAAAAAAATGCCAAAAAGACTCTTACTTCCCTAAAGTTTTCTTTGCCTTCTCTATGAGCCTACAGAATGCGCATATACCAGTCTTACTCTCCGTCGGATAACCACATTTTTTACATGGCAAGAGTCTTTGTTCTTCAATAGGTATCCCTTTGCGCAGCTTAAGTATTGATCTTACCAAGTTTATCTGAGATACAGGGTTTATTTTTAACAGCGTATCCCAAACTGTTCTATACTTATGTATTGTTGCGCCCATGCTAAGAGGACACTGCTCCTCCACTACTGGTATACCATTGAGTTCAACATATAACCTGTTCTCCATCTCAGATAGATAATACTGTGGGCGTATTCGACCTACAAGCTTAATGTCCATTTTTGAGGGCGAAAACTCCGACTGCGCGCGAATTATTGTGTAGATGTCCTGTGTTAACAATGCCTTAAGGAAAATCGTTGAGACATCATCAATATTGTGTCCAGTAGCTATAAAGTCAAAGCCATTTTCATAGGCAACCTTGTTGAGTACCCATCTCTTAACAATCCCACATACCGCACAGGGAGGGCGCCTACCAGCTTGGGCAAGCTCCGGCACTGTGAACCCAATTTCCCTCTTCAGGTCGTAGATAATAAGCACAACACCTATCTGCTTTGCGAATTCCCTTACAACCTCCCTACTCTTCTTTGAGTAATCGAATATTCCCAAGTCTATGTGGAACGCTGTTATCTCCATATCTATATCATTTAGTTGGCTGAGCGCATGGAGTAGAGACATCGAATCTTTGCCGCCAGAAACAGCAACAAGCAACTTGCCTCTAATCCTATGTTTTTCTAAGATTCTCTTTATTCTATTAACATAGTATTGCTTGAAGTGCTCCTCACATAACCGTAGGTTAGCGTATTCTAGTCGGACGATCGCTGGCTTTTCGCAGAATCTACATTTCTTCAACGAATACACCGATAAAACCAATAGTAGATTGGAATAATATATTTCTTGCTACTTCCCACACTGATACCCTCGGTGTTATCAACATTGAATCATATGTAAGAGCTTACCAGTTTTTCTCCGCCCAGCTTTTATAGCTGATGTATTAAGTTTCGGTATTTAAATAGGAAATATCTGTCATTTCGAATTAAGCAAGTTTTACTCCTAACTTTTCTTACGCCGATATAATTATCGGTGATAGCCTTTGGAGGTATCAGTAATTATCCCGACGCTTAACGAAGAGCGAACCATCGGCTATGTTCTGTCTAGGATCCCAAAAAAAGTTTGGAAGTGGGGGGAGGTTCTGGTTGTCGACTCTTCCACCGATAGAACACCAATTATTGCCGAGAAGTTCGGTGCCAAAGTTATAAGAGCACCAAAACTTGGCAAAGGATATGCTATGAAGATAGGGGCTCAAGAGGCAAAAGGAAAAATCCTTGTGTTCCTAGATGGTGATGGCACTGATCCACCCGAGTACATACCTTTAGCCGCAAAGGCTGCGAAGAGTTATGATGTCGTTATCTGTGCACGAAACCCAAGGCATCAACAGGGGAGCTATCGCTACAAATTCGCATCATATGTTTATATGCCAATGCTACGCGGACTCTTCCGCGAAATAGGATTCGAAATTCAAGGAGACCCTCTCGCTGGTTTTAGAGCTATGAGAAAAAACATATGGGATAAGCTCAAGTTGAAATCTAACGATTTTTTTATCGAAACAGAGATGAACATAAAGATAATCCTTCTAGGTCTGCATGTCTTGGAGATACCAATACCAACACTCCCCCGTGGAGACAGCATATTTAGAAGCAAGTTCTTGCGGAGTGTGAATCAACAGATGAGAATCATAAGAACATTATTACACCTAAAACGAACAAAGCTACTGTCGAAATACAATAGAAAAGCAATATTCACGTTCCTCAGTGAGGACATAAAGCCAGAAGAAGTGGATCTCTTCGACGAAGAATGTGTTGAAGAAATAGCTCTAGGTGGAATAGAAATCACCATCCCAGGAAGAGAAGGTCTGCGATCTTACAGCGTAACGTGTGGCTATAACCTGCTCGTAAGCCAGATAACATTTCAGACAGGAAATCACAAACTAAAAATACTCTGAATCCTCTAAATGGTCAGAACCCACCGTACCTATAATTATCACTTACTCTTCTTATGAGCTCTTCAGAAATCCTAAAACATCAAAACTGAGACCCATCTTCCCAGAAAAAAGAAAGGAATTCTTCGTTTAAAGATACTTCCTCGGATCTGCTATTTTGCCTTCTATAGCAGACGCCGCTACGGTTGCTGGTGACGCAAGATATATAAATGCCTCAGGAGACCCCATTCTTCCCTTGAAATTTCTATTAGCCGTTGAGATGCATACTTCTCCAGGAGCCAAAACGCCTTGATGCTTGCCTAGGCATGGACCACAGCCAGGGGGTATTATTACTGCTCCTGCATCAATAAATATGTCTATAAGACCCAGCCTCATTGCCTCCTTCAGAATTCTTCTTGACGCAGGGCCTACTATCAGTCTAACATCTGGATGTATTTTTCGACCCTCCAGAATCTCCGCTGCTATCTTTAGATCCTCTAGACGCCCATTAGTGCACGTACCTATAAAAGCTTGATGTATCTTCGTACCCTCCACCTCTTTTACGGGCTTAGCATTGCCAGGAGAGTGCGGAGCTGCGACCATTGGTTCTAATTCGGAGACATCTATTTCGTATACCGCCGCGTATTCCGCGTCCTTATCTGGGTACACCGGCTCAAAATCGGTTCCAATGTTCTTCTTGACATATTCGATTGTTTTGTTGTCAGGCGGTATTATCGCTGTTTTCGCTCCCATCTCCATCGACATATTCGTTATTACCAATCTAGAGCTTATGCTCAGATCCTCTATCGCTGGTCCATGGAATTCGACTGCCTTGTAGTCAGCACCCGCAACACCTAGCTTACCAATTGTGTAGATGATGAAATCTTTTGAATACACACCCCTTGGCCATTTACCCTTAGCCACAATTTTTATGGTCTCTGGGACTCTAAGCCAAATCCTCCCAGTCGCCCAAACCATCGCCATATCCGTAGCTCCAACACCAGTAGCAAACGCTCCAAATGCCCCATGAGTAGTTGTATGGGAGTCTGTACCCACGATTAGCATTCCGGGTTTATCGTATTCTTCAGCAAGAACCTGATGGCATATTCCGTATCCAATATCATGGAAATTCTTTATCCCTTGTTTCTTTACGAACTCTCTCAACCTCTTATGTGTAGTAGCCGTCGTCACGGTTTCTGCTGGGATTCTGTGATCGAAGATTATGACTACTTTGTTTGGATCCCAAATTTTTTCCAATCCTAGCTTCATAAAGTTTTTTAGCACCATGTCAGCGTTTTCATGAGACATTGCTAAGTCTACTTCCGCAATAACAAATTCTCCGGGCTTAACAACCTCTTTGCCAGATTTCTTCGCTAAAATTTTTTCTGCTATTGTCATGCCCATATCCGCCACCTCCTACTTCCTTACTTGGATCTCACCTGATTCTATCTTCTTTTTGAGATAAGGTATTAGACCGCCAGCCTTAAGTATCTCCATCATGAATGGTGGAAGAGGCTGTGCCTTCATCGTTTTGCCCGTCCTCAAATTCTTTATTTCTCCAGTTTCAAGATTAATTTCAAGCTCATCGCCCTGTTCAACGAACTTCGTTATCCCAGGGACTATCAGAATAGGTAATCCGAGATTGATCGCATTTCTGAAGTATATCCTCGCTACGCTTTCTGCAACTATGGCACCAACACCAAAGTACTTGAGACAAGCAGCAGCTTGCTCTCTTGAAGATCCGCATCCCCAGTTCTTACCAGCGACTATTATGTCGCCAGGCTTTGCCTTTTCGAGGAATTCTGGGTATGTCGTTTTGAAGCAATAGTATTTCGTCTGTTCGGGATCTGTTATATGCATGAATTGCCCAGGAAAGATGAAATCGGTATCGATATTATCCCCAAATTTCCAAACACGTCCTCTTATGATCTTCTCCATACAACTCACCTACTGCTCTTTCATCTTTTCAAGACCACCATACATCTTCTTAAGTATCTCCTCTGGTATGTACTTCTTCTCCATTTCCTTAACCCTTGGGAGACCTATAAACTCATTGAACTTCCTCCAGTCGATACACATATGCTCCCACTCTTTAGGTGACTGGGACTTCCTGACGAGATCAAGAACCTCGAACATTGCCTTTGTAGCAGCATAGAGCAGTGTAAGAGGCAATGAAATCATTTTTACCCCTACTTCCTCAAGCTCCTTAAATGTAAAGTATGGTGTTTTACCTCCCTCAATCATGTTGAATGCTATTGGTGCTGGAACGCTCTCCACGAGCTTCTTAACTTCCTCTAGCGATTGGGGCGTCTCAACATATATATAGTCAGCACCAGCGTCGGCATACATCTTAGCCCTTCGCAGAACCTCCTCGAATCCAGCTACTGAACGTGCATCGGTACGGGCACCAATAACAAAATCTGGGTCTATTTCATTTCTAGCATCTACTGCGGCCTTTATTTTCCCTACCATCTCTTCAGCGGAAATTATCTGTTTCCCAAACATATGACCACATCGCTTAGGCCACACCTGATCCTCTATTTGTATCCCAGCGGCGCCAGCCAATATAACCTCTCTTGTCGTTCTGTAAACATTTATAGCATTTCCATACCCAGTATCAGCATCCACAATTACGGGAACTCTCACAGCGTGGCATATTTCTTGGGCCCTCTGAATCATCTCTCCAAAGCTTAGTAGTCCTACATCGGGTTCTCCAAGTTTTGTTGCGGAAACTCCATAGCCAGTCATTAATAGTACTTTGAATCCTGCTGCCTCAGCTATTTTTGCTGAAAGGGCGTCATAAACACCAGGCCTGATAATAAGCCCGGGCTCTTCAAGTAGTTTCCTCAGGATCTTTGTGGGCGAAGCCATAGGACTCACCAACGCTTTCTAAGGAAATTAGAGAGTATTCTTTTTTTAATACACGCGAAAATCTCAACATTTCTCTGACTAGTGTTGAGAATCGAAAAAACCAAAGAAGTTAAGAGGAGTATTGATAGGCAAGAAAAACAGCTTAAATGAAAAAGGATAGTAATCGATAGGACAAAAGTTTTAAGTGGTCTCTAAACTCAAAGTGTTTCTAGAATTTTCTTGGCTTTCTCTGCTATGTATCGTGCTAGAACCAATGTTTGCCCCTCTTTTTTAGGTCCTCCCCAATCATAGGTTCTTACTTCTGGAGGCGCATCTCTTATCGTCTCTTCAACAGCTTTTTCTACCGCAAAGGCTAACTTTGTTTCGCCTAGCCATTCAAGCATAAGTTTTGCAGAAAGTATCGCCGCTATGGGATTCACTATGTATTTACCAGCATATTTCGGTGCACTACCATGAACAGGCTCAAACAGAGCATATTTGTCTCCTATGTTTGCCGATGGCGCAAAACCTAAACCACCGACCATCTGCCCAATGAAGTCAGATATTATGTCACCATAGAGATTGGGAGCTACAACTATGTCATATCGCAACGGATCCTTCAACGCCCATTGGCAGAACGAATCTACATTAGCATCATCAGCTTCTATCTCAGGGTACTCCTCAGCAATCTCATAGAACACCTTTCTGAATAAGCCGTCCGCCGCACGTACAACATTCGCTTTATGAACACAGGTTACTTTCTTGCGGTTATGCTTCTTGGCGTATTCGAAGGCCGCTCTTATTATGCGCTCTGAGCCTCTCCTAGTTATCACTTTAAAGGAGACAGCCGCACCTACTGGGATCTTAGCAAATTCTGGATGAACTTTCTGTAGGTCCTCAGTCCATTCCGGAATCTCAGCGCCAAAGTATAGGTCTTCCGTATTCTCTCTAAATACAACTATATCTATACCCTCCTTATAGTTAAGTGGGTTTCCTGGGTATGCTTTACATGGCCTCATATTTACATATAGATCGAGGATCTGTCTTAGTCGGACTATTGGGCTTCTATACTTCACTTTCCCTCGGAGGTGCTCTGGGAGCTCCTTCTCAGCTTCACCGGGAGGCTTAGATGTTATCGCTCCAAACATTATAGCGTCACATTTTTTGACAAGTTCTATTGTTTCATCTGGAAGAGGATTCCCCTCTGTTATCCAGCATGACCAGCCTATCCTACCCTCCAAGTACTCCGCGGAAAATCCTATCGCATCAAGAACTATTCTTACGGCGTCAAGTACATCCTTACCAATGCCGTCGCCGGGTAGCCACGCTATTTTATATTTCGCCATGCGCATCACCTAAGAGATATCCAATATTTCATGAGCCATATTAGTTTATCCAAAATCTGCATAATATTTAATCAGATACACCTTTATTTTCCATAGGAATATATAGCTCACAGCTAATTGGCGGCACGCTTAAAATCTGCAAAGGAATACCTATCCTATTAAAGCTTCCACATGCCTCTTCATCGTTTCTTCGCTACCCTTCTTTGCCACATAAATCATACCTATGATGAACCAAAGGGTTAATAAATCAAGTAAAACACTACTACTTGTTGTTGTTCTAACAAAAAACTCTGAGAATACCACTAGGATAAATATCAATACCAGCTTTCCTAGGAAACAAGGAACGAAACTTTTGAGCAAGCCGAACCGAGCAAGTCCAAGGGGAATCAGTATTAAATCGTCTGGAAGAGGTGTCGCCGCCATTAGGAATACTATCAAATATACCTTCTTCCTATTTCTCTCCAATAGAGAGCTAAGCCTATCATAGAAGTCTTTATATTCCTCCTTAATTTTCCGCCCAAGAGCACCTACCATGTAACTACTCAGCTCACCGATAGCTGCCGCTGCTGAAGCAACAACTATGAGAATCGCCAGATCCACACCGGAGGCCAGTGCATATAGTATTGCTAGTGGATATGGTATTGCTATGAAGATACTGGCATTCCCTATGATGGTCACTACAAAAACTGCTAGATAAACAGTCAATGGATCTGCTGATTTTGCGCGATTAAGAAAAAAAGTTGATACCGAGAGCCCATTGTATACTGAAGGCTCAGAGAAGTATATACCAAGAATGACTAAGGTTAATGCTAACCCGATTGCCATGAGTGAGGTAGTATTCATCATCTGTCTCCCAATGCCCCCCTAGTATGCCATAGAAAAAACCACAAATACTGTTAACAGGATCTAATTCTACTTATTTTTCGATAAAAAATACTAAAAAACTGAGACCTGTATCAGACGTATTGTCATCTGAGTTCTATTAGACGTATGCCGCAGCTCTCTCCATCATCAACAAATACAAACTTCATGCTTATCTTACCAATACTTATCTCTAATGTCTTCTTCATAACTGCTATTTTAGGTGTACGCATACTCTTAACTGAGCAGAAATGCTGGAGCTTTTCCCTTAATGTGTCTATGATTCTCCTTGCAAGCTCTTTTGAGGCGCTTTCTATTCCTAAAGCTTTATCATAGTCTATAAGCCCAAACTTCATCGCTTTTCTAACAATATCCTTGATTAGGTTTTCTAGTAAATCGATCGTAAGGTCATGCGGACCTATCATATGCCTCATAGCAAACGGTACGGTCTCCATAACAACACTTGGTGACACTACTGCCATGGATCTTCACCTCCTCATCTCCACATTAAAGTAGTATACCTGTATATCCTTTCAGTGGTCATATTCATTTGTATATATAAACCAACGATTAAATGAAAATGCAAAGATGGACCGTGATTGAGATCAATTTTGCGACAAGATAATACGCTGAAAAACTCCCTAATATGAGAAATAGATATTTGAAAAAATTTCAATTCTGCCTTTTGTATATATCCATATTTAAATAGTAGGGCTACTCGAGAATTAGATCCAAAACCGCGGGGCCGAATGTTACTGCTGCTGTTATACTACCTAAGAAATATGCTACGTTCCATAGCAAAACTAGGTATTCTGGGATCTGAATCACAGTAAATGGAACTGTTAGCGCCGCGAGTAATGCTATGCTCAGTACTATGTTATCGATAACACTCAGTTTACCGCTACGGAGTCTTAGGAGGTATATGATCCCTATTATTAGGGCGGGAGGACAATATGCCATGGCTATTATAACCAGTGGGAACACCAACGCACCGATCTTTGTCCTCTGAGAATCTATACTAGTCTTGAGGTATATGAAGTCAACAGAAAAAGCTCTTAGGTAGTCCCTAGAGAAATAATAATAGTATCCCTTCTTAATCTTCCTTGATATCTTACCTATAGCCTTCCTTATGGAATCTAGTATTCCTTCTTCCTTAGGTAGCTCTTTTTCGCGCCATAGAGGGACAAGGTACATCGTAACAACAAATGAGAGCACCCCTAAAATCATGCTTAGTAGCGAAACATTGAGCTCACTAAGAAATGTGCGGACTAGTGCCCATAGTGGAAGAAGGACGGAGGCTAATAGAGATACCCCAAGCAGTATGCGTACCAGTGTCAGTATCGATTTTTTCTTTCTGTAGTCCTTTGGGACATATCGGAAGACTAGAAGCATACCCATAAATATTAATCCGAGAAGCCCGAAACCCGATAGGAAACGCGACACAAATATTATAGCAGCAATAAAAAAGCTAACTATAGACCAAATCGCTGGGACATAAAGCATAAAGATCGCCATAAGGCTTAGCAGACACGCATAGATAGCTCCGACAGCATAGTTACTTCCCAGAACTCTATGCGGCATATATGACCCCTAGCACACTACATAAGACATAAATTATATGACGATTCAACCCTCTCGTTATCTAGTAGTATCCTCCAATCTGACCAAAAATACCAATATAAGACAGTAGTTGGGAAACCTAATTGGAGATGCAGAGAAAATGGAGAGAATTATCTACTTCTTCTCCTTAGTTCCTTCTGATGGTCCTCCTCAATACTTTTCCCTTAGATGAATACTTAGTGATGACAACTACCACAACAACTAGCATAACCACTACTGCTATTACCAGTAGTATCAGTAGTATCTCGGGTATCTCCTCCAATTTGTAGCCCCCGTACTTATTCTCATATATAAAGACCTCCTCCCAATCCCCTATACCGTCCCCATCCGTATCAGGGTTGTTGGGGTTGTAATCATGTTCCCTCTCATATATGTCGCTTAGCCCATCGCCATCTGAATCAAATAAATCTTCTGAGCTCTGGTTCCAGTCCCAAGCAAAAATTTCGCGGAAGTATAAAGCTGCTTCCCTACTCCTAATAAGTAGTCCTGCTTCCCTATTCTGCGTTAAGGCACTACCAGACCAGTTTATTGAGCCCACGAGAACTAGGAGATCATCGACTATTAAGCCTTTGTTATGCATAAAGAGAGCCGAATTTTTGCTAAATGCTCTTACCACATGAACACCGTGTGCCTCTAAGTCTTTATATATCTCATAGTAGTTACCAGGAGAGTTATCCTCAACAATTACTTGGACAGTGACACCCCTATCAACGGCTCTGTAGAGGGCATCTAATATCTCAGCTACTGGCTCATTGTCACTCAGTATGTACATCTGCTCAATGAAGATTGTGTAGTTTGCCCTATTAATCATCCACAGTATCATATCAAGTGAGTTGTTTGGAGATACGACTGGAGCTACAGGGACATTGGATATATTTAGCCTACCGATCTTTGGGTTGTAATTTAGAACACCACTACTGGGCGGTTCTGAGCCGGTCCCATCAATATCTGGGTCATAATCATGGCTCTTATCAGCATCAAAGAATATCGAGCTAAAGATGTTATGATAATATGATGCTATCTCATCACAATTCACAACAACCCCCCAACCACGGGACGCTGTTGAATACGGAATAAGCTCTATTTTTCTAGGATCCTCTGGGTACGCTGTGGGGACATAATTATCGCTCCCAATAATCACCGTTGAGTTGTCAATTATAATGACCTTCATGTGGAGATATCCCGAAATATCCTCAAGCCTAACCCATACTGGTAACCCAGACTGATTTAGTTGGTAGAGTTTGTTGAGCATGTATCTATTCCACTCATCGCCTTCGACCCCATAGACATTACCCTCTAGGAGTATCCTTACCTTTACTCCTCTTCTAGCTGTCGAGTTTATAAGCTCTAGAATATCATTGCTCCAGAACTCATATACCGCTATCTCCACAAAGTTCTTCGCATTACTAAATGCGTCAACTAGAGAAGAGAAAGATGAGTCGGGTATTGCGTAGGCAACGAGCCATGAGCTTATTTCAAAATTAACATCCAGAGATACTCGTGTTAGGTGTGTATTCTGCCAATACACCATGCATATAGGCGAAAGGACAATTATCATTAAAACATATGGACTTATTCTCATTTTGGATCTCTCCAATAAAATGGTATCCACCTATTAGGAATATTAATTATCAGCCCCTCAGCGTTAAGTACCTCACAATTCCCACGATCAGAACAAACATAGCCTCTACATGCTAGCATATACCAAAAGAATCCTTAATCATCTATAAAAAATGGAAGATACCGGAGAATTAGGAAGAAAAAAAGGGTAGCATCTAGGATTTCTTCTCGGCTTCCAGCTCACGTATGAATGCTTTTCGTGTCCTAGCAATGACTATACTGAGTATCACCCACACAATGATTATCGTTACTGCGATAGCCACATTGTACATATAGTTGTTAAGTTCAATCAGAGCTACGAACAATGGTATCAGCGTGATGCTCAATATATTCGAGAGCTTTATAAGTATATGTAGTGATGGCCCAGCAGTATCCTTAAGCGGATCACCGACGGTATCACCGACAATTGCTGCTTCATGCTCATCTGTTCCCTTTCCGATCGTCATCTTAACATATTTTTTGGCATTGTCAAGAGCGCCACCAGCATTGAACTGGAATATCGCCAATAGTGCAGCCACAACGTTTAGGGAAACCAAATATCCAGCTAAAACCCATAGTGAAAGTGCTCCAGGTATCAAAACTCCCATCAGTATAGGCATTAGAAGTCCTAGAAGTGTCGGCATAACCATTTCTACCAAGGCATACTTAGTAGATATATCTACTGCCCGACCATAGTTAGGTAGAGCTTTCCCAGCAAGAATATCAGGATTCTCTCTGAATTGCCTCCTAACTTCATCCACCATGGCAAAAGCTCCACGTTGGGCCCCTCTTATGGCCCATGCTGAGAATAGAAATGGTACAGTAGCACCTATTATAACACCAACTAGTATTAGAGGGTTCGCTACATTTATGCTGGCTATTCTTAGAATCTCACCAAAGTCACCTGCAACTTCTGCTAGGTCTATCCCAAGGACACTGTGTGCTTTGTCTAGGGTCTCCAAGATATATGCGAAGACCATAGCCACAGCGGTCAATATCGCCGCTGCCATACCGTAAGCTTTTGTTATAGCCTTTGTCATGTTGCCAACAGCATCTAGAACCTCCAAGGAATCCCCAACCTCATCCCCAATTCCAGCCATAGTAGCAATACCATCAGCGTTATCAACTATTGGACCAAAAGTATCAGAAGTCTGTATTATTCCCGTTAAGCCAAGTAGCCCTAGACCTGCAAGTGCGACTCCATATATCCCCTTTATTCCAGCGATTCCAGTTATGTTGAGAGATCCAGCAGCAATGAAGAAGGATAATGCTATTGTTGCCGCTATTATTATTGCTTCTGGGAATGCACTTTCCATACCATATGACAGACCCGCCAGGATGTTGATAGCGGGCCCACCCCTACTTGCTTCAGCTATTTCTTTTACGGGTCTATACTTATGACCCGTGTAGTACATCACTCCAAGCACAGTGAGTAGACAGCCAACGATACCCACTATCGAAGCTAGGAATAGTCTATGAGCAAATGTTGGGTCACCTATGGCTGATCCCACTGGGCCTATTAGCCACTCTATTGATAAACCAAAGCCGATTACTATCATTACACCAGTCGCAAGAAATGTCAGATAGATGGCTTTTGTTGGATCTTCCCCACGTAGCAGGAATATCCCTATTATCGTAGCTATTATCGCAACGGCTTGGAGTACTAGAGGCAAAATTATTAGGCTTGCTACATACTCCTTGTTGGCACCAATAAGATCCGCTAGCGAAATCCCAGCTATGAACGCACCTATTATCATTATCGATATTAGATTATCTGAGAAACTCTCAAACAAATCACTTGCTCTTCCAGCACAATCACCAACATTATCGCCGACCTGATCTGCTATCACAGCAGCGTTTCTTGGGTCATCCTCTTCGAGACCCTGCTCAACCTTACCCACTAGGTCCGCACCAATATCTGCCGATTTTGTGTATATACCTCCCCCTAACTGAGCAAATAGGGCTGCTAGAGAAGCTCCGAATCCAAAGCCAACTATGAGAGATGGGTTCCTAGTTATTAAGTATAGTATACTTATTCCCAGTACTGATAGGGATACCAGCGATAAACCCGTTACTGCACCGCCTCGAAATGCGGCTTTTAATGCTTCTAGGGGATCTTTTCTTCCAAGATTTGTTGTTCTAACATTTGCATCAGTCGCTGTTTCCATACCTACCCATGCCATCAGTAAAGATAAGATCGCCCCGAGTATGAAGCCATAGACTATGGACCAAGCTAGAATCTGTTGATATGCGAGAATTGCTAGAGCAATTGATATGCCGACAATGAAGTATGCTATTGTCATATATTCACGTTTTAGAAATGCCCTTGCACCGGCCTTTATCCACCTGGCTACCTCCGCGGTTTTCTCAACCTCGATAGGTATTGAGAGAACCCATCTTCTAAGAAGATAGACCACTATCAAACCTAGTATTCCAGCTGAGATCGAGAATGCTAGGCCTATCGTTAGGACATCCATTATTATCCCCCCGAGTTACTTTTAGTTTTAACTCTCTAATTCAAAGCTTTTTATTTTATAGATATAGCAGGTCAGATATCCGATTGCTTAGAAGAAAGGTATTATGTTCAATTTGGTATACCCCTAATTTTTAGCTGATTTTTATCTGATCAACTATCAACCCAAGAACATCAACCATCACAAAAAACAGAATACCCCCAATAAGAACGAAAGATACGAATGAAATAAACAGATACTTCGTTGCGATCAATATTAGACCAAGCAGTAACAATATACGCGACGGCAGAAGCCTTGACGCTACCAATTTCGAGTTAAATATTAGATACTCTTGGGATTCTACAAGTTTACTAGTAACTTTATCAAGCGCTTTTTCAGCTCTTAATAAACCCTCTCTATCTCCATAGAATATAAATATATCCGAGCTTTCTGACCCAGTACTTTTTTCGGCTAGGTATTTCCTGTAGCTTTTAGTTATTACCAGAATGCCATTATACAGATTTCTATTTACCTTCTGCTCTAAAAGAAAACTAAAAGCAATAAATAGCAAACCCAAAGTGAGAACTTCCTCAAAACCTAAAACGGCAGATATGGCGGTTAATGCGAGGAATGTTATCATCAATATGGTTTGGATCCTTATTTGAAGATAGATTTTATGTGCAAGTAGATCTATATTTTCGAGTTCCACCACAGATAAGATTATATATTTACCTTCTCCTATATCCGACTTTATTTTAATTAAACTCATGTGCTCGCTGGTCTCAGAGTTCGAAGTCTCCGTCGTAGAGTACACCCACTTTCCCCTTGTAGTGGTACTCTAATCTTAATTTGCAACTCTGCGCATCAAAAAGCATGCGATAGTGATAGCGGTTGATCTTTATGACAAAATCTAAGCTTGCTAGGCACTGTATACATATTTTCTTTGTCCTTTTAACATCGAGTATTAGTCTAAGAATTTTGTTTTCCTTATCGATTTCCTCACGCAGCTTTATTGTATGGCAAGGGTTCGACACGTTTATTGACCCCCTAATATAAATGATACCCCCTATCCTCTCTATAGTT